>TARA_R110002110_G_scaffold415841_1_pt1 | contig 151584 bp, 153 predicted proteins | sample TARA_R110002110 | Tara Oceans TARA_R110002110 (sample SAMEA4397330) | marine metagenome | biome: Polar Biome; feature: [SRF] surface water layer (ENVO:00010504); material: water (ENVO:00002006), including particulate matter (ENVO:01000060) such as... | depth 5 m | reverse complement strand
AAAATTTGGTGTAAAAGCTTGACTAAGAACCATAGTCACTTGTTATGATCGGGATCAAAGTTTTTTTAAAAACACTTGGATTTCCCGTTCGGTTTGTTTATCTCCCTTCAGTCTTGCTTGTTCAAGGCCCGCTTCCAGGACGGTTCTAGCTTGCTCTGTCAGCCCTAGTTTTATCTGTGCTTTTCCCATCAGTTTGTAGGCGGCAGAATAACTATTGTCTATCTCGATACATTTTTGTAGATGGGGAATAGCTTTTTGATAGTTTTTGTCGTTGAAGTAGGCGCTGCCGAGACCGAACCGAAGCATGGCAGAGTCGTTACCACTAGTCAGTATCTTTTCAAAATTTTCAGTGAGAGACATAGGTTATCCTATTACCTGCGCCAGAACATGGGGGTAAAGAGTACCAATACGGTAAAAATTTCCAACCTTCCAATGATCATTGCCGCAGATAACAACCATTTTGCGATACTGTTAATTTCACCATAATGTGCCGATGCATCACCCAGTCCAGGGCCGAGGTTATTAAGGGCAGCAGCGGTACTGGACCAAGCTGATAAGTAATCTAGGCCGGTCAACTGAAGCAGTATGACTAGGAAATAAAAAATAGCCAGATACACACCGAAAAAAGCCCAGACACCGTCTGCAACCCGTTCCGGTACAGTACGGTTGCGTAATTTGATAGAGTAAACGGCATTGGGATGGATAAGACGGTAGATCTCACGTAGCGATTGTTTGGAAAGAATCAGCATTCGACCGACCTTAATACCACCACCAGTCGAACCGGCACAGGCCCCAAAAAATGACAAAATGATTAGAAAAACCGGAAGAAAGGTTGGCCAATTACTGAAATCTACCGTAACAAACCCCGTACTGGTCATAATCGAAACCAGCTGAAAAGTACCGTGTAAAAGACTGTCAGAAAGGGACAGTGTTTTGGTAAAATAGAGATATCCACAACAGATAATACTGGTACAAAAAATCAGGGTAAGGTACATCTTGGATTCAGAATTGTGCCAGTAGTGAATAATACTGCCCTTAATCCATGAGTAGTAGTGAAGACCAAAGCTGAGCCCCGAAATAAGCATGAAAAAAGTACAGATACAATAAATTATCGGGTTGTTGAAATAACCCATACTGGCATCGTAATTGCCAAACCCACCCGTGGCGATGGTTGAAAATGCATGGGTAATAGAATCAAATATGTTCATGCCGGCGAACCAGTAAGCAGTGGAACAAATAATAGTTAAAGTAAGGTAGATGGTAAAAAGAGCTTTGGCGGTCTGAGTTATGCGAGGAGTCATCTTGTTATCTTTTACAGGCCCCGGCGTTTCCGCTTTATAGAGCTGCATACCACCGACACCGAGCATTGGCATGATAGCAATGGCAATAACTACAATCCCGATACCACCCAGCCAATGTAGTTGTTGTCGGTAGTAAAGAATGGATTTGGGGAGAAAATCAAGCCCTGTGATGACGGTTGCCCCGGTGGTGGTAAGTCCGGAAACGGACTCGAAGACAGCATCAGTGAGCTGCAAGTGAATGGGACTCACCAATATAAAGGGTATAGCACCCGCCAAGCTCAGTATGGTCCAGAATAATGTTGTGATCAGGAAGCCATCCCGGGTTCTCAGGTCGCCTTTATGGTTGCTGAATGGTAGCCACATCAGCATGCCCACTGAAAAAGTAATCGCAAATGACATGAAAAAAGCGATATGAGTTTGTTCGTTATAAATACTGGCAACTAGCAGTGGGGTAAGCAGTGTCAGACTGAATATCATCACCATCAGTCCGAGAACTTTTGAAATTATTTTGAATTGCATAGGTTAACTGACCGCCATTAAAAAAACGTAAACCCGACAGAGAATAACTTTTCTACTTCACGTGTTCGTCGTTTGTCTACTACAAATACAATGGCATGGTCATCATTGCGAACCACCGTGTCATGGTGTGCAATTATTACCTCACCATCACGAACCAATGCAGCTAATGTAACACCAGGTGGTGCTTTAATATCTTCAATGGCGCGGTCAACTACTTTTGAGGATTTACGGTCACCATGAACGATAATTTCCATGGCTTCGGCAGCACCTCTACGTAAGGAGTGAGCGCTGACAGTATCGCCTCTTCTTACATGGGTAAGTAAAATGCTGGTGGTTGCTTGTTGAGGAGAGATGGCAATATCAATTTCTCCACCCTGCACCAGATCGGCGTAAACCGGGTTGTTGATGAGAGTCATCACCTTTGCGGCACCGAGCCGTTTGGCCAACAATGATGCCATGATGTTGACTTCGTCATCGTTGGTTAACGCAAGAAATACATCAGTTTTCTCGATGTTTTCTTCCAGCAAGAGATCTTGGTCCGTGGCTGACCCGTTGAGAACAACGGTATTGTTCAGCCGCTCAGAAATATAACGGCAGCGTTCTTCGGAGTATTCAATAATTTTAAGATTGTGATCTTTTTCAAGGGCTTTGGCCAAGCGATAACCAATGTTACCTCCCCCTGCAATAATTAAACGACGATAAGGATTATCCAGTTTGCGGAGTTCACCCATCACTTTTCGGATATTTTTCTTGGCGGCAATAAAGAACACTTCATCGTTTTCTTCGATGATAGTATCGCCTTCCGGCACAATAGGACGATCTTTGCGAAAAATAGCGGCTACTCGAGCATCTACATTGGGCATATGTTCACGTAGTAAGCGCAATTCTTGGCCCATTAGTGGACCACCTTTGACGACTCTAACGGCAACCAGTTGAGCTAACCCATCGGCAAAATCTAATACCTGTAGAGCGCCAGGCTGCTGTACCAGGCGATAGATATAGTCCGTTACCACCTGCTCTGGAGAGATAATAAAATCCACTGGAAAGTTGTCATCATTAAACAGTCGGTCACGATATTGGTTGGAGGTATAGCTGCGGTCGCGGACCCGGGCAATTTTGGTGGGCGTGCGAAATAGGGCGTGAGCCACCTGGCAGGCAGTCATATTGATTTCATCACTATTGGTTACGGCTACCAGCATATCAGCATCTTCAATACCGGCTCGTACTAATACATCTGGGTGTGACGCCATACCCTGAATAGTGCGGATGTCGAGACGATCCTGCAGTTCTCGCAAACGCCTCTCGTCCAGATCGATTACGGAAATATCATTAGATTCTCCGGCGAGATGCTCGGTCAGAGTGCCGCCTACTTGGCCAGCCCCAACAATCACAATTTTCATAACGGATAGTCCTTAGCGGCCTTATCAGATAATTTCATTTATTCTTCATGGCGTTGATAACGCTCACCCATTACACAGTTCAATTTATTATTGTCATTTTAATGCAATGACGTTTTTCTCAATTGAGCATAGTAGAAACCATCATGACCACCAATCAGCGGAAGCAGTTGGCGCCCGGCGGGGGTTTCTAAACCAGCCTCAAGGTGTAATTTTTCCACGGTGGCATTTGATGCGGTCCGAACAAAATTTAAAACAACCTCATCATTTTCCTGTGGCAAGGTAGAACATGTGGCATAGAGCAGGATGCCATCTTCCTTCAATAGTGGCCAAAGAGCGTTGAGAAGGGTCAGTTGCAATGACGCAAGCTTAGCAATATCTGCTGGTTTGCGCAGTAGTTTCACATCGGGGTGTCGGCGGATAACGCCGGTGGCTGAACAGGGGGCATCGAGAAGAATTCGATCAAAGTGCTGCCCATCCCACCAGGTGTTAGTGTCAGCGGCATCGGCAGAAATTAATGTCGCCTGCAAACTTAGCCGTTCCAGATTTTCCTCTACACGCTCTAGTCGCTTTGCTGAAATATCAAGGGCTACAACATCACTGCTTTGTTCACCGGTACTGCGTAGTAATTCCAAAATATGGCAGGTTTTCCCCCCGGGGGCACAGCAGGCATCTAATATTCGTTGTCCGGGTTTAAGCTCGAGCAGATGAGCCGCTAATTGCGCTGCTTCATCTTGCACACTGACATTGCCTTCGGAAAACCCAGGCAAAGTTAAAACATCCTGAGGCTTTTCCAGTGAAATACCCTCTGGGCTAAATGCTGTCGCAGAAGATTCGAAGCCTGCTATTTCAAGCTGTTTTAGATATTGGGTTTGATTGCTACGGCTCTGATTAACCCTTAGGGTCATGGGGGGATGTGCATTATTTGCTTCGATAATGGCATCCAGCTGGTCTGGCCAAGCTTCGCGCCACAATTCAACCAACCAGTTGGGATGGGCAGTTTTGAAGGCCTGATCTTTTTCGAGTGCCGAGTCTAATTCAATTCGTTCACGTAGAAACCGGCGTAGTACGGCATTCACTAACCCTTTCGCCCAAGGTTTTTTTAATGCTTTGCAGGTGGCAACAGCTTCATTGACGGCGGCATGGGGTGGAATACGGGTTTCCAATAATTGATAAAGAGAACATGCCAGTACAGCCTCGAGATCCTTATCTTTGTCTTTGAAAGGTTTGGCCAGTAACAGGTTCAAGTAGGCTGAAAGTCGGGGGTAGTAACGCAGGGTGCCATAACACAGTTGTTGCATCAGGCCTCGATCTCGGTCCTCGACCTTGGTTGCATAATGAGGCAGTAGTGAGCTGAGAGAGCCTTCATCTTGAAGTATGGCCGTGATGACATGGGTGGCAGCGACTCGAACATTCATTTACCTTTTACCTTCGGGTCTTCTACCCTTTGACCCAGTACCTGGCCTAAAGCCAATAGCTCTGCTCGAGACTTGAGTATTTCCGATACCGGCAGTCGTTTTTTGCCGGGTAGTTGAAGCTCAGTAATCAGTAGGCTTCCCTTACCTGTATTGACCCGAATACCTTGATGGTTGGCTTCGATGATGGTACCAGGAGCCACTTTCGTACAATCAGCGTCGAACTTAGCTTGCCAAACACGTACGCGTTCGTTGTTGAGTGTTGTATAGGTCACGGGAAAAGGATTAAACGCACGAACTTTACGACAGAGGAGCTCAGCTGGTAGCGCCCAATTCAACAGCCCTTCCTCTTTACTTATTTTTGGCGCGTAAGTGTTTAGTACGTCATCTTGTTTTTCTGCTATGGCCTTACCTTCGGCTAATTTATTCAGGGTTGCTAACAAGGCAGGGGGGCCTATGGCTGCCAGTTTATCGTGCAGGGAGCCACCGGTGTCATGATCATCAATGGTGCAATGGGCGGTGAGGAGCATATCGCCTGTATCCAGCCCCACGTCCATTTGCATAATGGTAATGCCGCTTTCATGGTCCCCCGCTTCTAGGGCTCGCTGAATGGGTGCGGCACCCCGCCAACGAGGAAGCAGTGAGGCATGTACATTAATACAACCGTATTTAGGTGTGTTCAGGATGGCTGGCGGTAATAGTAGCCCATAGGCAACAACGACCATCAGGTCAGCATTTAGCTCGGCTAAAATACGTTGTTGCTCTGAATCTTTGAGGTTTAGGGGTTGGTGAATTTTTAACCCTCGGCTTTCTGCAAGGGTTTTTACGGGACTGGACGTCAGCTTTTTCCCTCGACCAGCCGGACGATCTGGCTGGGTATAAACGGCGACCACCTCGTGGCAGCCGTGGGCATCTAGCAGTGCTTGTAGGTGTTGGGCAGCAAATTCAGGGGTGCCTGCAAATACAATACGCAATGGGGTGTTCCTTTTAGCAGTGAGCGTTAACCGGCGCTAGGATGGGCTATCTTGTCGGCGTTGCAGTTTTTCCAATTTCTTTTTGATCCGCTCCCGCTTGAAGGCAGAGAGGTAATCCACAAAAAGCTTGCCGTTCAGGTGATCAATTTCGTGCTGAATACAGACTGCGATTAAGCCTTCAGGCTCCATTTCAAAGGGTTTGCCTTCTTTATCTAGTGCCTTGAGCCGAATATGTTCCGGGCGGTCAATGGTTTCATAAAAGCCGGGCACAGACAGACAGCCCTCCTGCGTTGGGAGGGTTGCTTCATCCAGGACTTCAATTTCAGGGTTAATTAATACCAGAGGCTCACTGGCATCTTCAGATAAGTCCATGACCACAATACGTTTGTGGACATCCACTTGAGTCGCGGCAAGGCCAATACCTGGGGCGTCATACATGGTTTCCAGCATATCATCAATGAGAACCTGGAGAGCACTATCTACTTCCATCACAGGTTTTGCTACTGTGCGAAGGCGGGTGTCGGGGAATTCAAGAATATTCAGTAATGACATCGTGTTTGTGACGAGTTTCTAGCAATCAGGGGAAAACCACTGCTAACATAGTGTTATTAGAGAGGTTATTAGGCAATAATGCCTCTAGTGGGAAGTATACACACAATCGGGATACAGCACACAGGACGGCCGGAAAATGAAAAAAATCCTAAAAATGAAAAAAACATTATTGGGAGTAGTAGCCGCTTGCACATTTGCAGTTATTGCCATTGCAGCAGAAGCGCCTTTTAATGAAAATATACCGGATAAGTACACGGTTAAGACCGGAGATACGCTTTGGGATATTTCTGATTTCTTTCTTCGGGATCCCTGGTTATGGCCAGAAATCTGGTATGTTAATCCCCAGATTAAAAACCCTCATTTAATTTACCCTGGCGATATTATTTCTTTGGTTTATATCGATGGCCGTCCCCGTTTAATGCTGGAGCGTAGCAGGAATGTGAAGCTTTCTCCGGAGGTTAAGATATTACCCCATGCGCAAGCTATTCCTGCCTTACCGTTGGATATTATTAATAACTTTTTGTCTCGCAACCGTGTGGTAACCCAGGAAGAAGTCGATGCCGCACCTTATGTTGTTGCTGGTCATGAAAAGCGTTTGTTGTCGGGTGCTAACGATACATTTTATGCTCGTGGACAATTTGACGAGACCCCCGCTTATGGTTTGTACCGTATTGGCAAGCCTTATAAAGATCCAGAAACAAAGGAAGAACTTGGTATTCGTGCTCAGGATGTGGGTTCAGCTAAACTTAAGACCATTGATGATGACATTGGAACGTTATTGGCTACCCGTGTAATTGAGGAAATTCGGGTGGGCGAGCGCTTGCTACCTCATGAGGAGCGCCGATTGGACTCTGTTTTTTACCCTAGCGCCCCAGATAGCGAAGTAAAAGGCGTGATTATGGCTGTGGAGGGCGGCCTTTCTCAGGTTGGTCATTTGGATGTTGTGGCGATTAATCAAGGCGAACGTGACGGTCTTAAGCAGGGTAATGTCTTAGCTATCTTCAAAAAAGGTGAAACGGTTACCGATAAGATTGCCAAAGAAAAAATCACCTTACCTAATGAGCGCGCCGGTTTGTTGATGATCTTCAGGACTTTCGAGAAGATGAGTTATGGTTTGATTCTTAATGCCGAGCGGCCTTTAGCAGTAGGCGATATTTTACAAAATCCTTAATAGGATATTTTGTAAAGCGGTGGTACTTACTGGTTAGGCGAGACATAAAGAGTTAAGTGAAAGACGAAAGCGCCGACATTGTCGGCGTTTTTTATGGGTAGGAAGTTAGGACGAATAGGTTAACAAATATTACAGGGAGTAATAATATGGACAAGGAGTCCTTAGCAGCATTAATGCTGCATTTTTATCAAGGTTTATCGCCATCTGATATCATCAAACTATATCGTGACATTGGTTCTTTCTCAGGAATATTGGCGGCAGAGCGTCATTTACTATCATCATCTTTTTTGACTGAGGTGTCGCAAAAGATGCTACAGCGCCTTGATGAACTGGGTCATCAAGAGCCCCAGCTTGAAGCTCAGGCTAAAGCTGTTCTAAGTTGGTGCCAGGATAATGCAGTGTATCCTTTGAGTATGGCTGATATGGCCTACCCTTCCCTATTAAAAGAAATATCAACACCACCTGCCCTGCTGTTTGTTCGTGGCAATATTGACATGTTGTGTTTGCCCCAAGTAGCTATAGTGGGTAGTCGTAATGCCAGCAATTTTGGTCTTAATACCGCGTTTGAATTTGCAAAAATGCTGGTGAACAGTGGCTTTGTTGTTACCAGCGGGTTGGCGCTTGGTATTGATGGTGCAGCGCATCGGGGCGCGATAAGTAGCGGTAATGGGGGACAGAACACAGGTCAAACTATAGCTGTGCTAGGCACAGGCTCAGATGTGATTTACCCAAGGCAGCATCAAAATATTCATCAAGAAATATTGGATTTAGGTGGTGCTATAGTGACAGAATTCCTGCCGGGAACACCTCCGTTGTCAGCGAACTTTCCCCGCCGAAACCGTATTATTAGTGGGCTTAGTCTGGGAACAATGGTGGTAGAGGCCGCGATCAGAAGTGGATCGCTAATCACGGCCAGATATGCCATGGAGCAAGGCCGGGAGGTCTTTGCCGTTCCTGGCTCCATTCACAATGTCTTGAGCAAAGGCTCCCATGCCCTCTTAAAGCAGGGAGCTACATTAGTTGAGTCAGGCAAGGATATCGTGGAGCAACTGGGTGGAATGTTGGCGTATGTGGAGTCAGAATCCGGTGGCCTTGATGCTGTGTGGGAGAAACAATATCCAGAGCTTCTGAGTGCTATGGGGTATGATCCTATCGATATTGATACATTGGTGGTTAGAACATGCCTGCCTGTTGCCGAGCTGAATCGCCAATTGGTGCAATTAGAGTTGGAGGCTGTGATTGCTAGCAGAAATGGCCTATATCATCGTCTAAAGTAAGTATTGAAAGAAAGTTGTCGGAGGGTGAATTGTTGCTAAAACCCCTCTCTTCAGGTAGCCTGCGGCGTTTTTTCTAGGGGGAGTAAAAAATGAGCAAACCCTTTATTGCAATTCTTATGGGTTCTGATTCCGATCTACCGGTGATGGAGTCGTGTTTCGAAATTTTACGGAAATTTGACGTTTCTTTTGAAGTTAAAATTTCTTCCGCACATCGCACACCAGAAGCGACGCATAGCTTTGTCAAAGATGCGGATGCTCGTGGTTGTGTCGCATTTATTTGCGCTGCTGGAATGGCGGCACATTTGGCGGGTGCAGTGTCAGCCAATACCCTGCGCCCGGTCATTGGTGTACCGATTGATGCGTCGATGGATGGCCTTGATGCCTTACTTTCTACGGTTCAAATGCCGGGTGGTATACCGGTTGCAACCGTAGCTATTGGTAAGGCGGGAGCAAAAAATGCGGCGTACTTGGCAGCTCAAATCATGGCAGTGTCTGATGCTCACTTACATCAAAAATTGATTGATGAGCGGCAAGCCAATGCTCAGGCTATTATTGAAAAAGATGCGGCTTTACAAAAGAAGCTGAATAACGGCTGATAACAAGACCGTTATGATCTCCTCTAACCCCCTCAGTATGATGCAAGCTACTGCTATTCTTAACGGTAGTGGTGTTGTGGCGTATCCCACGGAGGCGGTCTGGGGTTTAGGTTGCAATCCATTTTCAGAAACAGCTGTGGGACGGATCCTGTCCATGAAACGTCGGCGGCGTGGAATGGGCTTGATTCTCATCGCAGCAGATATCGAGCAACTATACCCCTTTCTATCAGGGCTATCGGCGAGACAGTTTGTTGTATTAGAAGAAAGCTGGCCAGGTCCACAAACATGGTTGGTTCCAAACAATCATGTAGCACCCCCATGGATTACGGGTGGACATGATACCCTGGCACTTCGGGTGACCGATCACCCTGTTGCTGCAGACTTGTGTCGAGCGTTTGGTGGGCCTTTGGTTTCAACATCAGCTAATCCCCATGGTTTTCCTCCGGCAAAAAGTTTATTGAAAGTAAACTTGTATTTTCGCACTGATTTCGATTTTTTGGTGCCAGGCTTACTAGGTAAGAGAGCTAATCCCACGCCGATTAAGCATTTAATAACAGGTGAAGATGTACGCTCAAACTAAGGCGGTTACAGGCCATTTGGGCATGCAGCCCGATAACCTCCCTTAAACCTTCTACTGGTGTGATGACCATGACAGATAAAGCGGCAGTTAAGGCCTATCTATTGGCGTTGCAGGATGGTATTTGTGCAGCCTTGCAAGTTGAAGATGGGGCGGCCTCATTCCAAGAGGAAAGCTGGGTTCGAGAAGAAGGAGGCGGTGGTCGAAGTAGGGTCATCACGGGAGGCGACGTCTTTGAGAAAGGCGGCGTTAATTTCTCCCATGTACACGGTTCACAGCTACCTCCTTCTGCTACAGAGGCACGCCCGGAATTAGCAGGACGTTCCTTTGAAGCCATGGGTGTTTCGCTGGTGATGCATCCAGAAAATCCCCATATCCCCACCTCCCATGCCAATGTACGTTTTTTTATAGCAGAAAAGCCGGGTGAAGATCCGGTGTGGTGGTTTGGTGGCGGTTATGACCTGACGCCCTACTACGGGAATATTGAAGACTGTCAGCATTGGCACCAAACGGCAAAGGCCGCCTGTGATCCCTTTGGTGAAGAGGTGTACCCACGGTTGAAGCAATGGTGTGATGATTACTTTTATCTGAAGCACCGCGATGAACCGCGGGGTGTGGGCGGTCTTTTTTTCGATGACTACAACGAACCCGGTTTTGACCAGAGCTTTGGGCTAATGCGCTCCGTGGGGGATAGCTATGTGGACGCCTATGTACCTATTATTCGGCGTCGAAAAACGATGCCTTGGGGTGAGAGGGAAAGGCAGTTTCAGTTGTACCGCCGGGGCCGTTATGTGGAATTTAATTTAGTCTATGATCGGGGCACCTTATTTGGTTTGCAGACAGGGGGCCGTACAGAATCTATTCTGATGTCTCTGCCTCCACTGGTTCGCTGGGAGTACGATTGGCAGCCGGAAGAAGGTTCTGCAGAAGCAGAATTATATAATGTTTACCTCCGGCCACGAATCTGGGTATAGCACCCTGAGTGCTGTATAGACTTTAACGAGGTTGGGGCATGGTAATGTTCTAGCCAGACTTACCCTGTGGTGAACGTCACGTTGATAAGGGTTTTACCTATGGTTAATAACGCTGTGCCCGACAACTACGCTGTTTTTGGCAACCCTATAGAACACAGTAAATCCCCCACTATCCATGCAGCCTTTGCTGCGGCGACGGGCGAAGACATTATTTATCAAAAACAACAGGTTGATGTGGGTGGCTTTAGTGAGGCTGCAGATGTTTTTTTTGCTGCTGGTGGTAAAGGGCTAAATATTACCGTTCCTTTTAAGCAAGATGCTTATAGTTACGCCGCTAGGCTAACTGCACGAGCGCGTCATGCTGGTGCAGTGAATACCCTAAGTTTACAAGATGATGGAACCGTACTAGGTGATACGACGGATGGTGTCGGTATGGTTCGTGATATGGTGGATAACCTTGGGTGGCAAATTAAAGGCAAAAAGGTCCTCGTTTTAGGTGCAGGAGGTGCCGTTAGGGGTGTACTTGAGCCATTACTTGAGCTGTTGCCGCAGCATGTCGTCATTGCTAACCGTACCATTGATAAGGCGCTGCAGTTATCCAAAGGTTTTGCCGAGATGGGTTACCTCTTGGGTTGTGGTTTTGACATGTTGCCAGGGCAGCGGTTTGACTTGGTGATCAATGGTACTAGTGCCAGCTTGGCGGGTGAGCTTCCCCCACTACCCGAAGGTTTGTTAACGGAGCATGCATATTGTTATGACATGATGTATGGACCTGAGCCCACCGTATTTCTGCGTTGGGCGCAACAGCATGGCGCTGTCGCAGTGGCTGATGGCTTGGGCATGTTGGTAGAACAGGCTGCGGAATCATTTTGTATTTGGCGGGGTATTAAACCAGACACCAAGTCGGTGATTGTTGATCTTAGGTCGGGTCTATAATTTTTTGGGTACAGCTTAAAGAGTGACTAGAAACGGTAGTGATGCCTCACTACCGCCCTACGTTGATTACTCAGCTTCGCTGCGCCAATCATTTTGGCTTTCAGCTAGGTATTGGTCTTTAAGCTTCACATAATTTGCGGGGGAGTAAGTAAAAAATGCGCGCTCGGCTTCGGTCGTTGTTCGCAATAATCTACAGGGGCTTCCTACATAGAGATTGCCGCTTTCCAGCCTTTTTCCTGGGGGAACCACAGTACCAGCACCGATAATGACTTCGTCTTCAACTACAGCCCCGTCATTCACAATGGCACCATTACCGACCAAAATCCGATTACCAATGGTACAGCCATGTAAAATGGCACCATGACCAATAATGACATCATCACCAATTGTTAGTGGCCAGCCACCTGGATTAAAGTCGCTGGCATGAGTAATGTGGAGTACGGCGTTGTCTTGAACATTGGAGCGGTTGCCAATGGTAATGCTATGCATATCTCCTCGTAGTACAGCACCCGGCCATACCGAAACATCCTCCCCCAAAGTGACGTTACCAATAACGGTAGCAGCTGGGTCCACATAAACTTTGGGTCCCAAGGTGGGTGTAATGCCTCGATGAGATCGAATATTGTCGGTCATGATACTTTTCCATGGTAGATGAGACTTAAGGGTTGCTTGTACTTAGCGTTATAATAGCCATACCTTCAGAAGCCTCAAGTGATTTTGTTCTTTCAGCGAGGCCGCGTAGGTGCTGTCTAAACAAAGACAGGAGTGAGGGAAAGAAAGGTAACTTGATGTTGGTGTGCTGACTGAATTGTTTGGTCGGTCTCTCAGATCATAGAAGGCGTCATATGTTTAAAGCCAAGAAGCGTTTTATTGCCGGAGCAGTCTGCCCGCGATGTAGCGAGATGGATAAGTTAGCCGTTTTCAGTGAAGATAAAAAAGATTTTCGTGAATGCCTTAGTTGTGGATTTAAAGAACAGATGTTTCTACAAAGTGCACCAAAAGAATTGGAAACTAGGGTTAATTTGAGTGCGGAGGAAAAACTAGCCGAGACCCAGCCAGTGAGATTAGTTGACCCAAGTGAGTTAAATTAGCTTTTCATGAGGGTTATGGTTATGAGTCCCAGCCTTCTTAAATGGGTGCCGTGTATAAGGGTGATTCGAAAAAGTGATCTACAAAGAAAACTTAATGAATCACGATTCGGACCGTTTGCCCGTTCAGCAATAAGTTAACTGATAGATTGTCCACTAGGCAAGGCCAGCGCTGTAAGTCGCTTTCCCATCGTTTGCTTCTGTCTTCTTTGCAAGCCTCAGGTACAAACACTAAATCACGATTTTGCAAGTTATCAGTGATTAAGTGGACGGCTTGATCTAGTTGGTTGGCAAAAGGTTCTCCCACCAGGTGGTGAATAATCAGGTTAGATCTCGTCATATCCATGGGAACCAATGGTGTGTTGTAGCAACACATAAATCGGTCATTTACTTCTTCGATTAGCCTGTGTGCCAAATAGGACTCATCCATTAACGCGTTGAGCCCCTCATGGCCGTCAATTAAATTGGGTGGCTGCATGAAAAATTCTTTGGCTATGGTAATCACAGGTTCTGTGTAATCGGTGATATTGCATTCATTGGCAATAGAATCGACAGCATCAATGAATTCGGGTACTTGGTCGATATAGTGAAGAATAAAGTTGAGCAGAGCAGGAACAATGTTTTGGGGGGGCAGTTGAACAGCATGGTGGAGGCTGCTTACTCTGGCCTTCAGCAAGCAGGCTAGCTGTCCAGTAGTTTTCTCATGTGCTTTAGCGGCAGCAATGGCCTGGCGAATGTTGACGGTATCCATATAACAAAACTAGTAGACGAGGGTGAAAAGGCAAAGAACATCTTTGCATAAAAAACAGGCTTGAAGGTCGGTTAGGGTTTGCTTGGTAGCCAAAGCTGATGTTGGCTGTAATAAAAAAACATACCTCCCATCAATATACTGCGGGCGCAAAGAAAGCATAGGTAGGCTAACCATAAGCCATGATTGCCGAGGGGTTGGGCGAGATACCAGAGGGGCAGGAACAGCCCAAAAGTTGCAAGTAGCATGGTGCCCTGCATTGCTCGGGTTTTACCGGAACCAATAAAGATGCCGTCGGCCATAAAGCAGAATAATCCAGCCAGCGGCAGGGCTGTGAGCCATGGCCAATAACGTTGGCTCGCCTCGGCTATTTCGGGCAGGTCGGTGAAAATAGCAATAATAGCGCGAGGAAAAATTAGATAAATAGCCGTTGCTACAAGTGAAATCACTAAGCCCCAAAATGTTACTTCTTTACAAATACGATAAAAATGATTGAGGTTGTTTGTGCCAATGGCGTGGCCGGCCAAGGACTCTGCTGCATGAGCAAAGCCGTCCTGAGTGTAAGCTACCAAAAGCAGCAATTGCATCAGAATGGCGTTAGCGGCAAGAATGCTGTCACCTTGGCGAGCACTCTGCGCTGTAAAAAACGTCATAGTGAAAACAAGACAGGCCGTTCGGACAAAGATGTGGCGGTTGACCCTAAGTAATTCACGGTAGCGATGCCACTGGCGTAGGTGTAGAAAGTTGATTGAGCTGTCCATTTGTGAGAGCTGTCTGGCAACCAAGAACATAGCCAGAAAAAACCCGAGCAGTTCTGCAGTAAAAGATGCCCAAGCAGCCCCTTCGCTGTTCATTTTCAAGTCGACAATAAATAGAAAATCCAGCCCAATGTTGGCTAGGTTGGTAAACAGCATCAATAATAAAGTGGTTTTTGCGCGCTGTAATCCTAGCAGCCATCCCATGGCGCAGAGGGTGCCCAGCGTGGCGGGAGCGGCAAAAATGCGTATTTGGCAATAGTTAAAGGCCAGTATGCGCACCTCATCAGAAGGTTTAATTAAATGAAGAATGGCGGTGAGCAAGGGCTGCTGAAACAGCACTAACAGAGATCCTAAAACTGTGGCAAGTAGGAGTGATTGGGCGAGTAACTCCTGGCAACGATTGTGGTCACCAGCCCCCCATGCGCGAGCAGTGAGTCCAATGCTGCCCATACGTAAAAACCCGAACAGCCAAAATATCATGGTTAAAACACTGCTACCTGCTGCTACGGCGGCAAGGTAATAGGCTAACTCCAAATGCCCCAAAATAGCGGTATCCACAAGACCTAGCAGAGGAATGCTGATGCTCGCTGCGGTCATAGGCAAAGCAATGGCCCAAACTTTTTGGCGGAGTGTTTGATTCATGATATGGATACCCTGTATAAGGCCGTATTCTGACAGAAAGGTAGGTTGGTGGTGTAGAGGGTGGCAATGAAAGTCTGGTATACTAGGGGGGTGTCCCCTGCAGGGGGTCGTCTAGTGCGGCCTTTTTTTTGGGATCAATAAAACTATAAACAATAACTTATTTGGAGATAGGGCGATGTCAAGAAGAGCAAATATGCTTTTCGCGCTGGTGCTTGCCCCTGTGATGTCACTGATCCTTTCGGGTCAGGCGTTAGCAGAAGAAGCTCAGCGTTGGGCGGTTAATATGCCTAAAGGGGTAACCCCAGTAAGCAACGCAATCTACGATATTCACATGATCATTTTTTGGATCTGTGTGGCCATTGGTGTTGGTGTTTTTGCGATTATGTTTTACAGCATGTATGCACACCGCAAGTCTCGTGGTGCTGTTGCGGCAAACTTCCATGAAAACACGACAGCAGAAGTGATTTGGACAGTTATTCCTACGCTGATTCTGATTGCGATGGCTATTCCAGCGACTACAACGCTGCTGGATGTTTACGATACATCTGAAGCTGAGATGGAAGTAAAAGTCACAGGTTATCAGTGGAAGTGGCAATATGAATACTTGGGTGAAGATGTCGCGTTCATGAGTGAGCTGACGACACCGGAAGCTGAGATTTATAACACTGCACCTAAAAGCCAATACTATCTCCAGGAAGTATCTGAGCCCCTAGTCCTTCCGGTTAAGACAAAAGTACGCTTCCTTATCACAGCTAAAGATGTTATCCATTCGTGGTGGGTACCAGATTTTGGTGTTAAGCGAGATGCTATTCCCGGTTTTATTAATGAAACCTGGACCTACGTTGAAGAGCCTGGCGTGTATCGAGGAGAGTGTGCGGAATTGTGTGGTAAATCTCATGCCTTCATGCCGATCGTCGTTAATGTGCTAGAGAAAGAAGAGTACAAAAGCTGGTTAGTAGACAAAAAAGTCAAAGCAGCCGCTATTCGCGAACTCGCCAAAAAGACTTTTACCAAGGAAGAGCTGATGGTTCAGGGCGAGGCCGCCTACAATCGTTCATGTGGTTCTTGTCATATGGCAAATGGTGAAGGTATTCCTGGTGTATTCCCTGCTCTGAAAGGTAGTGCTATTGCCACGGGTGATGTTAGCAAGCACTTAGATGTGGTTGTTAATGGTGTGGCTGGTACAGCTATGCAGGCATTCGGCGGTCAGTTCTCAAAAGTCGATTTAGCCGCCATCATTACCTATGAGCGTAATGCTTGGGGCAATGATACAGGTGATGTGGTTCAGCCCATCGACGTTCTCAAATTCAAACAAGGCCAATAAGGGAGGGTTAAGTCATGGCACACGGTCCCGCTAAAGGTATTGGCCGCTGGCTCTTTACCACTAATCACAAGGATATCGGTACGCTTTACCTATGGTTCAGCTTTGCGATGTTCCTATTGGGTGGATTTTTTGCAATGGTTATCCGCGCCGAGCTATTTGAGCCCGGCATGCAAATTGTTAAACCCGAATTTTTTAACCAGATGACGACAATGCACGGTTTAGTGATGGTGTTTGGTGCCATCATGCCGGTCTTTGTTGGTTTGGCCAACTGGATGATTCCGATGATGATCGGGGCTCCAGATATGGCTTTGCCGCGGATGAACAACCTTAGCTTCTGGATTTTGCCTTTTGCTTTTTTGATGTTGGCATCCACGTTGTTTATGGATGGCGGTGCTCCTAACTTCGGTTGGACATTCTATGCACCTCTTTCTACTACCTATGCCCCCGATACTGTGAATTACTTTATTTTTGCTATTCATATTATGGGTGCGTCGTCCATCATGGGCTCCATCAATATTATCGCCACCATATTGAATATGCGTGCCCCCGGCATGACATTGATGAAAATGCCAATGTTTGTCTGGACATGGTTGATTACAGCCTTTTTGCTAGTGGCTGTCATGCCGGTATTGGCAGGTGCAGTTACTATGATGTTGATGGATATTAACTTCGGCACCAGCTTTTTTAATGCCGCTGGTGGTGGCGACCCTGTTCTGTTCCAGCATGTTTTCTGGTTCTTTGGGCACCCTGAGGTTTACATCATCATCTTACCGGCTTTTGGTGTGATTTCGCATATCATACCAACGTTCAGCCGCAAGCCTCTGTTTGGTTATAGCTCAATGGTGTATGCAACAGCATCCATTGCCTTCTTGTCATTTATTGTGTGGGCTCATCACATGTTTTTGGTGGGGATGCCAATTGGTGGTGAGTTGTACTTTATGTACGCGACGATGCTGATTGCGATACCAACAGCGGCGAAGATCTTTAACTGGGTATCCACCATGTTCCGTGGTTCCTTGAGTTTTGAAACGCCGATGTTGTTCGCCATTGCCTTTATAATTATGTTCACCATTGGTGGCTTAACCGGTGTAATGCTGGCAATTGCCCCGGCAGATGTGCAGTACCACGATACTTATTTTGTGGTTGCACATTTCCACTATGTAATGGTTGCCGGTTCGGTATTCTCAAGTACTGCTGCAGTTTATTACTGGCTTCCTAAGTGGACCGGTAAAATGTATAACGAGACAATGGGTAAAGTGCAATTTTGGATTTCCTTTATTGGCTTTAACGTAACATTCTTCCCTCAGCACTTCATAGGGTTGGCGGGAATGCCTCGTCGTTATGCTGACTATGCTTTGCAGTTCTCTGATTGGAATATGGTGTCCAGTATCGGTGCCTTTATCTACGGTTCAGCACAGTTACTGTTCTTGTTTAACGTTATCCGGACCATTCGTTCTGGCACACCAGTGAGTGAGCCTAAGACTTGGGAAGGAGCCGAAGGTCTTGAGTGGACATTGCCTACTCCAGTGCCTTACCACACGTTTAGTACACCCCCGCAAGTGAAGTAAGAGGTAAGAGAACATGTCGACTCGCCCGGTCAAAAAGACCCTGGCCAAACTGCTTGTAGGGGCAGCCGGCATGTTCTTGTTTGCGTTATTTATAATGCCGCCATTGTATGACGTATTTTGCGACATCACTGGTATTGGTGGAAAAACAGGCGGGCGCTATCAGGCATCAGAATCTGGTGTCGATATGGGCCGTACTGTAAAAGTACAGTTTGTTGCCACCAACAATGGCGCTATGCCTTGGGAGTTTACCCCCAGGGTGTATGAAGTCACGGTACACCCCGGAGAGCCGACGAAGGCAGTGTTTTTTGCTAAAAATCGTACGGGTCGAGATATGGTTGCCCAGGCTATTCCAAACGTGACACCATTTAATGCGGCGGAGTATTTCCATAAAACGGAATGCTTTTGCTTCAATCAACAACCGCTTGAGGCGGGAGAAGAAGCAGACTTGCCACTGGTGTTTATAGTCGATCGTGATTTGCCTAGGGCCATTAAGACAATAACGTTGTCCTACACATTATTTGATGTAACTGACCGTGTTAAACCGTCACTTACACAAGTTAACTGATGACAAGAGTTGTGCAGAAATGTACAGCAGAAATGGAGAAAAATAATGTCAACTGAGAGCAACTATTACATTCCAGAGCAAAGTCGGTTGCCTATCTGTGCTGCTACTGGTTTGGGGTTAATAGCCTATGGAGCTGGTTCCTGGGTGCAGGGTGACAGTGCAATGTTTTTTTTGGCTGGCGCGTTGGTGCTAGCATTTACGCTTTATACCTGGTTCAGTCTGGTGATAAAGGAAAATATGGCGGGTATGAATAGTGATCAGCTAAAACGTTCCTATGTTTGGGGTATGAGCTGGTTTATCTTTTCTGAAGTTATGTTCTTTGCCGCATTTTTTGGTGCTCTTTTTTATATTCGCATGCTAGCTGTTCCTTGGCTGGGCGAAGAGGACAACCAATTGTTGTGGGAAGGTTTTGAGCCAGCATGGCCACTAATGACAACACCCGATATGGTTGTTAATGGAGAAGCGGCTAAGTTTGTTGGGCCAGATGAGAATATGAGATTCCCGGGCTGGAGTAAATTGTTCCAATGGCTGCCTCTTTGGAACACCATTGTTCTGTTGGGCTCAAGTGTGACGGTTCACTTCGCACATAGCGCTATTAAGAAAGACGACCGTAAAAAGTTTCTTATATGGCTGGGTGTCACGGTTACGATGGGGGTTATCTTCCTGGTCTTACAGGTTGAGGAATATATGCATGCATACCAGCATATGGGCTTGACCCTTGAGACGGGTGTTTACGGAACCACGTTCTTTATGCTGACTGGTTTCCATGGCGCTCACGTTACAATGGGTACTATTATGTTGCTCATTCAGTTCCTACGTGGACTGAAAGGACACTTCAATTCTGAGGATCAATTTGGATTTGAGGCTGCTTCCTGGTATTGGCACTTCGTTGATGTGGTTTGGGTTGGTTTATTTATCTTTGTTTACGTTTTATCTTAGATGGGTGCTTCTTAAGCTATTTACTGTTTAGGTGCTGAAAAATAAAACGGTCAGGGAAATCCTGGCCGTTTTTTCTTAGGGGTAAACAGCGCTCTAAAGGGTTAACCACTTTGTGGTGAGCTACTTCCTTATCGGTGGTACAACACGGTCTGGATGTAGCTGTTTATCCCAAGGAGCTTGACTGGTGAGTTGGCCTGAATAAATCCCCCAGGTAATTGTTCCCACCAGAGTCGCGGCCAATGCGATGCGAACCCCCAGTGCATACAGGGTTCGTTTTCTAGAGTTGCCAACATCTTTCATCAGGAAGACCAAGGCACTGCTGAGGCTTATTACTACGGCGATAAAAAGTAACACAATGATGACTTTAAGTAACATGGGTAGTTGTTTCCCGGTAGACAAAGAGTGATTTAAACACAGATGTCAGAACTGACACAGCCTCAAGTAGACGTTTCTTTCCAGTGGCAATTGAACTGGAAAGTATTGGTATTTACGGCCATTTTTTTGCCGATTACCGTTAGTTTGTCCTTTTGGCAGGTGGCGCGGGCAGAAGAAAAACGGAGCTTGCTTGAGGCTCACCATCAGCGTGAAATCGCTCAACCAGTTACTTTAGAGGATATTTCTGAGTCCGAAGATCGTGACTATCTTCGAGTCATTGTGACGGGAGAGTATGACAACCGCTCTCCCCTTTTGTTGGATAATAAAGTTCGCCACGGGTTGCCTGGCTATGAGGTAATTAGCCCATTTAGAACCAATTTGGGTCAGTGGATATTGGTTAATCGTGGTTGGATTAAAGGTAGTAGAGACCGCGCTATATTGCCGAAAATAGAAGAGGTCGTTGGTGAAGTTCAATTGACTGGCTACTTATATCGCTCTCCCGGGAAGCAGCTAATGTTAGGCGACGACACCTGGCAGCTTAAGGAGGGGCCAACAGTTATTCAGAATCCAGCTCCAGAAGAGATTGCTAGTAAGCTCAGTTTGGTGCTTTATGACTATAGCCTTCGGTTAGATGCAGATGTGCTGGGTGCCCTAGAAACTGGCTGGATATTGGTTAGTATTCAGCCTGGAAAACATACGGGCTATGCTGTTCAGTGGGCGGCATTAACGGTTGTGCTTATTATTTTAACGCTCTTTGCCAACTCAAATCTGGGTGAGGTGATAAGAGTCAGGCGGTTCATGCGTCGTCATCATCAATGAGCAGCGAGGCATTAGTTGAATAGTAAAACGTTAGGGAAAAGTATCCATGATAAAACAAGTAGTTAAGCGTGGTCCTTGGCAAATATGGCTAATGATTGCCATGTTAAGTGGAGTCATTATTGCCGGGTTTCTATTGTTCCCAAAAACAGAAGAACAGCGGAATAGATTGTTATCTCGATTAGGTACGACTAATCATGGAGAATTTGTGTTGCCACCCGTTTCCATGGAAAGTCTTACGTTGACTGATTCCGAAGGAAGCCCTTGGACATTTAACGAACAAAAACTGAAGTGGCGGTTACTAATCCCTGGCGGTAGTGAATGTATTGAGCATTGCCGGGAAATGCTCTACCTCACTCGCCAGGTACATATTAGCTTAGGAAAGTATAGTCGCCGTTTTGAGCGGCTCTATCTTTCTCTTGATGGTACAACATCAGAAGAGACTGCCGGGTATATTAAACAGAACCATCCCTTCCTACACACTGTTCGGGGCAGCTCGCAGGAGTTAAAAGATTTGTTGAATAGTACCAACACGCCATTTTCGCCCAATACGAGTGATGAGGCGGATGAAATACGTGCTTATTTGGTCGACCAGCAAGGCTTGGTGATGATGTCGTACACCCTTAAAAATAAGGGTAGCGAAATGATCGAGGACATTGAACATCTCATGAAATATTCACCCCAGTAAAATTTTCTGCCTGGTATTTTTTATAGGTTAAAAGGCCACATCTAGATTGGGTATGTGACGTACATGTCGATGTTTAATAAACCAAAATTTCGTAAGCCTGGTTTCAAGTTGGCTCTCGTGGCCACGGCTCTTTCTGCCGTTGTCATAATACTTGGTGTTTATACAAGGCTGGTGGCTGTTGGTTTTGGCTGTTCTGATTGGTCCAGTTGCTATGGCGCAGTTAACGCTGAGTTTGTCGTTTGGCCAGTGTTGAGTCACCGTTATTTGGCGGGCATTTTGGGGGCATTAATCACTGTATTGGCCGTTGGCTCATGGCGCCGACGTGATGATGAAAGTTATCCTTTTCGATTGCCAACGTTTATTTTATTCTTAGTAGTTTGGCAGGCGTTGCTGGGGATGTGGTCGGTTAATGTAACACTTTGGGCCCAAGTAGCTACGATCCACTTGCTTGGCGGTATGGTTAACTGCTCTCTTCTTTGGCTGTTAACACTGCGTATTGATAACAAGTGTTGGAGGCTTTCGGCAGACATTATGGATCGGTTGGCCCACGTTAAGCCTTGGATAATCGGAGCCGTTATTGTCGTTGGTATGCAGATTCTCTTGGGCGGTTGGACCAGTGCCAACTATGCGGCATTTGCTTGCCCAGATTTCCCCCTATGTCAGAATCAATGGTGGCCAGAAATGGATTTTTGGCAGGGTTTTAATATCGCTCAAACCTTTGGTGTTGACACCTTAAGTGAAACCTTGGAAAGTAAAGCTCGAGTGGCTATTCATGTGATTCATCGTTTGGGAGCCGTAGTCACAACGGTTTATTTATTGGGTTTGGCCATTTTGCTGTTAACTATCAATCATCGACGTATTCGTCGTATGTCCCTAATTTTAGTTGCTGTGTTGTCTGTACAATTACTTTTGGTTGTTGGTAGTGGCCAGGTTCGCGCAACGCTATTAACCGCAATTGTTCATAATATTGGTAGTGTCCTACTATTGCTGACTCTGGTAACGCTTGCTACCAGAGTGTGGACCGCCAAGCTGAAATATCAGAGACTGGAGTCCTGACGTCATGAAAGAAGCAGAGTTTGAGATGGAAAAAGCCAGCTGGCGTGATTATTTGGAGCTGACTAAGCCCAACGTTGTCGCCCTGATGATTCTGACAACCGTTATTGGAATGTTCCTTTCGGTACCAGGCATGGTGCCACTTGATGTATTGATTTTAGGTAATCTTGGTATTGCTTTCTGTGCGGGTGCTGCAGCTGTCGTCAATCATGTGGTGGATCGTCAGGTTGACCTTAAAATGGCGCGAACGTTTAACCGCCCTGTAGCCAAAGGCCGTGTTCAACCCCTTCAGGCAATGTTTTTTGCCGCGGTGTTAGGTGTTGTTGGCATGGCTGTTTTATTGGTTTTTATCAATGCATTAACCGCTTGGCTAACCCTAGCCTCACTGATTGGGTATGCGGTCATTTACACGTTGTACCTAAAGCGGGCGACGCCTCAAAATATTGTTATTGGTGGCTTGGCGGGTGCTGTCCCGCCACTTCTGGGTTGGACGGCTGTTACAGGTGAAGTGCACGGCTATGCTCTGTTACTGGTGTTGATTATCTTTGCTTGGACACCGCCTCACTTTTGGGCGTTAGCGGTTCACCGTAAAGAAGAATATGCCAAGGCAGAAATCCCGATGCTGCCAGTGACTCATGGGGAAAAATACACCAAGCTACATATTCTTCTCTATACCGTCATTATGATAATTGTCACGGTGCTCCCTTTTGTAACAGGGATGAGTGGTTGGCTCTATTTATTAGGTGCCTTGGTGTTGGGTGCGGGCTTTTTGTATTGGGCTATTGTGATGATGATTGGTAAGAACCCAAATGCCGGTATGGATACATTCAAATATTCCATCATTTACTTGATGGCTTTATTTATCATTATGTTGGTGGATCATTACTTGATTACGGTGCCTTCGTTTACGTGAGGAATGATCCGAATCTATAGTTCTTTATTCACTGGTGGTAGGTAAACTGAACAAAAGGGCATAAATGTGGCAGATAACCAGCGCAGTAAACGCAATATTCGTTTTACCCTGATAGGCATTGTTGTATTTGTCGCCATGATGCTGGCAGGGTTCATCCATAAAATTAATCAGCCTCGCATCTTAAATGTTCACGAATTACGAGCAAATGGGGCGGTGTTACTCGATACTCCGCGAAAGTTTAGTGAATTTGAGTTCACGGACCACCGAGGCCAGCCTTTTGGACTGCAAGAGCTTACGGGTAAATGGAGTTTGTTGTTTTTTGGTTTTACCCACTGCCCAGATATTTGCCCAACAACAATGGCTGCCGCGGCAAAAATGTACGAAGGACTAGATTCTGAAGAGAAGGCGGAATTACAAGTTGTGCTGGTGTCACTGGACCCGGAGCGAGATACGACAGCAAAGCTTGCTCAATATGTCCCCTACTTTAATCCTGATTTCATTGGTGCGACCGGTAATCAATACGTGTTATTAAAGTTGGCGACAGAGCTCAATGTGGCCTTCAATAAGGTTCCCCTGGAGAATGGTGACTACACCATCGATCACGGTGCCAATATGGTTCTTATTAATCCTTATGGCCATTATCATGGCTTTTTCAAACCACCTTTTGCGGAAGAGAGCATGCGGATGGCATTGCGGTCGATCATGGCTACATTTGATCAGTAAGTGTTCGGAGAAAGTCCAGTAAAGGCCAACACTATTTCTTTTTCTTCTCGTTGGTGTTTGGGTTGCTAGCGACTTTTTTTAGCGAGAGAAACCAGAAATAAAATACCGGCACAAAGCACAATCGAAGGCCCAGCAGGTGTGTCAATATACCAAGAGCTGGTTAATCCCAAAGTTACCGCCAAACAGCCAATCAGGCTGGCAAAGATTGCCATTTGCTCTGGTGTTTTGGCAAAACGTCTCGCGGTGGCCGCAGGAATAACTAATAAGGCTGTAATTAGCAACACCCCTACTACCTTCATGGCAATGGCAATTTCCAGCGCAATTATCAACATGAAGACTGTGCGTACAGCTGTCACTGGAACACCTTCAACTTTTGCTAGTTCCTCATGAATGGTGATGGCCAGTAAGGGGTTCCACAACTTGATCAGCAAAAAAATGGCGACAAGGCCGATGCCATAAATGGTCACTACATCACGGACATTGACTGTCAGCAAGTCACCAAATAGTAGGCTTAAAAGGTCAACTTTTACCTCTGGCATAAGCGCCATGGCGACCAAGCCTATGGCTAGTGACGTGTGAGAAAGAATGCCTAGTAATGTATCAGAGGCTAAGTTTTTCTGTTGTTGCAATATGACTAATATCAGGGCAAGTATTAGGCAGGTGGCAATAACTGATAAAGTGGGGCTGACGGATAGCAGCAATGCTAAAGCCACGCCTAACAGGGATGAGTGGGCTAAGGTGTCACCAAAATAGGCCATTCGGCGCCAGACAATAAAAGCACCTAAGGGCCCGGTGATGAGTGCGACACCCAGTCCGGCCAAGAGTGCATAGAGAAGAACATCAATCATGTTGGCGCTCCGATGAATGTTGTTCTATTGAGCGTGAGTTCATTACTTCGCCACGTAGGTCGTGTTGGTGATCATGGCGATGGGTGTAGGTCGCTGTTTTTGTGCCAAAAAGCTCAATAAATGCTGGATTATTACTCACTTGGTCTGGATGCCCATGACAGCAGATGTGCTGATTGAGGCAAACAACTTTATCCGTTGCAGACATGACTAAGTGAAGATCATGGGACACCATGAGTACTCCACAGGGGAGGCGATCGCGTAACTGGCCAATCAGCCGATAAAGCGCTTCCTGCCCTACCACGTCAACACCTTGCACCGGTTCATCTAGTACCAAAAAATTAGGTTTGCGTAAAATAGCTCGAGCTAACAGGGCCCGTTGCATTTCTCCACCTGACAGAGCATGTAGTGGAGAATCGATGTGCTTATCAATGCCCACCTCTTTTAATGCACTAATGCAGAGTTGTGTGTTGGGTTCGGCCAATTTTAAAAATCGTTCTAGAGTAATGGGTAGCGTGGGGTCAATATGCAGTTTTTGTGGCATGTAGCCGATACGTAGGTCGGTGTGTCGGGTGACCTGCCCTTCATCGGTATCTACAAGCCCTAAAACAATTTTAACCAGCGTCGTTTTACCTGCTCCATTGGGGCCAATTAAGGTAATAATTTGTCCAGGCTCAATACTTAGGTCGATATTAGAAAGTACTTTGTTGCCGTTAAAATATTTACTGATGCCGCTTAGCTGAATAAGGGGGCGAGTCATGGCTGGTCCCCCTGTTGGCACTCTGGGCAAAGCCCGCTAATTTCAACCATCTGAGATTCCACTTTAAAGCCTGTACGCTCTGCTGTTTGTAACATCATGTTGTTGATCTGGTCGTTGCTGCATTCAGCCGTGGAGCCGCAAGCACGGCAAATAAGGAAAAAATCATTGTGATTGTTTCCGGGAAATGGGCAGCCTATATAAGCATTGAGTGAGGCAATGCGGTGAACAAGCCCCTGTTCGAGTAAAAACTCAATGGCACGATAAACAGTAGGAGCCTGAATGCGTTTGCCAGTCTGTGCTTTTGGCGTCATATTATCTACAATTTCGTAGGCTCCAAGAGGCTGGTGGCTTGCCCATATTGTTCTTAGTACGGCTTCTCGGATGGGGGTAAGTCGAGCATGCTTCTCATCACAAAGTACTTTCGCTCTTTGCAGCGCAGCATGAATGCAGCGCTTATGATCGTGGGTGTGGTAGGCGAGGCGAGAGTTCGTCAACATGTTGGCAGGCCTCTTATAATATATAATGTTATTTTATCGCATTTTGGCTGATACGCAATAATGGTATAGCTTTGTACATCCAGTTTGTGATGTTTTCTTTAATGGTACGCTGGGGTTCAAGGCATTAACCCAATGAATTAACACGTTTTTTACAGGGTGTAGTTTAGGGTGGTTCAGATTGGTCGTTAGTTTTGTTATATTATAACATTTCATAATATTTTGAGTTGTAAAATGAACAAGTTGTTTTATATAACTTTTGTCGTATTTTTTGGGTGTGCCTCTTCCGCTTGGGCGTCTTCATCGCCTAGGGTCTTGGCTTCAATTAAACCTGTTGCGATGTTAGTGAAAGCAGTGGTAGGGGATGAGTTTGCTGTTGATGCACTACTTTCTCCCAATACATCTCCCCATGAATATGCGCTTAAATTTTCAGATCTTAAGGCGGTTAAGCAAGCAGAGCTGGTTATTTGGGTGGGTCCTGAACTTGAGGGTGTATTGGTGAAGGCATTGGTGAATGTGCCTTCAGACAAGGTTATTCAATTAACCCAGCTGGATAATATACAGTGGCCTGAGGTATCCCGTGAAAGACATGACCATGATGGGCATGAGGAGCATGTTTCACATGGAGGCAAGAACGAAGAGTCTTACAATAGAGATCCTCACTTATGGTTGAACCCACAAAATAGCTTAAAAGTAGTAGAGGCAATTGCGGTAGTGCTTGCCACTAAATATCCGGAACGAAAAACGTTGTTTGAGACAAATGTCAGAGAGTTTTCAGAACAGCTTACATTTTTGGATGAATCCATTCAAAAAGGTTTTGAGCCGGTAAAGGGTAACGGATTTATTGTGGTACATGATGGCTATGGTCACTTTGTTGAGCATTTTGGGTTAAATCAGTTGGCGGCAATACAATTACCTGGTGGTGCCAACCGAGGGGCACGTCATTACGGCGAAATTATAGCCTTGGGTGATCGAGTAACTTGTGTTTTTACTGAGCCACAGCTAAATAATAAGTTAGCTATTCAGTTAGCCAAAAAGCTGGCGTCAAATCATACAGAGCTTGATTTAATGGGTGGAAGTACACCACTGAGTAAAAGTAGCTATCTAGAGTTCATTCGCTCCTTTGCCGAAACATTTACGACATGCCTCGAGCGCAGTCAGGCTAAATAAGTGTCTTAAGGCCGTCAATAATCGGTGCAGGGAGGCGCGTTTAGTCAGGGTTTCCTACAGGAAGGGGGTGATAACCTGTAATTCGCCGACGCAGCCTCACTTTATATTCTTGTGGGTCCTGTTGTATTGATGGGCAGCCTGCTTGATCGGGAATGAGAGAGCTCAGCAAGCGCGAAATCCAAAATCTAGTGGCAGAAAAACATAGGATATCCTGCCAGTATTGATTTTCACAGGGAGTGAAGGGTCTTACCGCATGGTAAGCAGAAAGAAGGGATTTGGTTAGGTGCTTGTCAAGCTCACCCTGTTCATTGCTGCACCATTCGTTCACTGCTTGTGCGACATCCAATAATAGCCAATCGGTACAACTAAAATAAAAGCCTGTCACGGCTTCAAGGTGGTCACCCTGAAAAAATAGCTGGTCTCTAAATAGACTGCCAATCAGAGGCCCGCTGGGTAAGTTTGGGTTGCTGTCGATGGTGCTTTTAAAGCGGTCTAATTGTTCCCTTAGTAGGCATGCATCTCCGGTGGAAAGCTGTGGCAGCAGTTCATCAGCAGCAAGATTGAGCCATACTAGGCTGCGGGGATTACCATAAGTTTTATTAAAACCTTTAGAGTTGGTGTGCATTTTCCCTAGAAAAGTACCGATTTCACCACAGTGAGAAGTCGTTAGGTTCTGATTAGTTGGCGGTAGATTTCTAGGTAGATGAAATAATATTGCTGGACAGTGGCCAAATAATGAAATGTATTCATCTTGTTGATTTTTTAAGCAGGGCGTTACTGATGTATCCTGATTAACCAAATGTTCAATCAGCGAGCAGATAAATGTCAGGTGATCTACCGCATTGGGCTCAACAACTAATAGTAAATATGCCTGGGTTGCCGCTGTGCCGGGATTGCTAATATGGAAACGACAGGTGCTGTGAGCTCTAGCCCTGTAAGAAGAATCAATGTGGCAGGGCTCATCCAGTTGGTACTGGCTCAAAAAAGCTTTGAGGCCTTTTAGGTCTAAAACTGGAAAAGAAGCCATGCTTGTTTCACTGCTCTCGCGTTTAATTGACCATACTCCTTTTCTGAAAGAGTACCCCCTTGTTAGCTTAATTGAAACAAATTGCGTTATGCTTTGAGGTCTCAATATCTGATCATTCTTTGTTTTTAGTCAGGCTTTGAAATCAACGGTATTAATCAGAGTTTTCTATTAGAGCTTTTTATTAGAGTGACCAATCAATGACAAATAAAGCTCCGCTAGTATTAGTGGATGGGTCTTCCTATCTTTATCGAGCATTTCATGCGCTGCCACCACTGACAACCTCTACAGGTATTCCTACCGGTGCTGTTAAAGGGGTCATCGCGATGATGAGGCGGATGTTAAAAGATTTTCCTCACAGTCCAGTAGTGGTGGTATTTGACGCTAAGGGAAAAACATTTCGGGATGAACTGTACGGTGAATATAAATCACACCGTCCTCCCATGCCAGATGAGCTACGCCAGCAAATTGAGCCCATCCACCAAATTATCAGAGCGATGGGTTTACCCATGCTTATTGTTGATGGCGTGGAAGCAGATGATGTGATTGGTACATTAGCAGTAGAGGCTACAGCGAAGCAGCGTGATGTGGTGATATCCACCGGAGACAAGGATATGGCTCAGCTGGTTGGACAACATGTGAGCCTGGTGAACACCATGACCGAGACAACCCTGGACCGACAGGGGGTAATCGACAAGTTTGGCGTACCACCAGAGTTGATTATCGATTATTTAGCATTGATTGGTGATAAGTCGGACAATATTCCCGGTGTTCCTGGGGTGGGAGAAAAAACAGCATTGGCCATGCTGCAAGGTATTGGGGGTATCGAAGATATCTATGCAGATCTTGAAAAGGTGCGCGAGCTGGAGTTTCGTGGCGCGAAAAAAATGCCAGAAAAAATGGCAGAACATAAAGATCTAGCCTCTCTTTCCTACAAGCTGGCAACCATTAAAATAGATGTGGCTCTGGATCAAACCCTAGACAGTTTAGTTAATGGTGAACCTGATAATGATGTATTGCTGGAATGGTTTAAAAAGTTAGAGCTTAAAACATGGACAGAAGAGCTGCTAACCGCGGATGATGATACGTCTGTGCTAGCGCCGTCCGAGCCGGTGGAAAAGGACTATCAGGTTATTTATACGGAGAGCCAGCTGAACGACTGGCTGGATAAACTGAAGCAAGCTGAATTTTTTTCCTTTGATACAGAAACAACGAGCCTTGATTATATGCAGGCTCGAATTGTTGGCCTTTCCTTTGCTGTGTCACCCCATCAAGCGGCCTATGTTCCCCTTGGCCATGATTATCTGGGTGCTCCGGCACAATTGAATTGCGAGCAGGTACTTGAAACGTTAAGGCCGTTATTGGAAGACCCTTCTGTCTATAAATTGGGACAAAACCTCAAATATGACATGAGTGTACTCGCCAACCACGGGATTAGATTATCGGGTATTAAATACGACACCATGTTGGAATCCTATGTTGCTAACTCGACGGGAAGCCGTCATGACATGGATAGCTTGGCATTAAAGTATTTGGGTGAAAAAACTATCCATTTTGAGGATGTCGCTGGGAAAGGCGCAGGCCAATTGACGTTTAATCAAATTGCCGTTGAAGATGCTGCTCCTTATGCTGCCGAAGATGCAGATATTACCCTGAGATTACATCAAGTTCTTTGGCCCCGATTGATGGAAAGTGAAGGGTTAGAGCGTGTATTTAATGAGATTGAAGTGCCCCTGATTCCGGTGCTATCAAGTATTGAAAGACATGGCGCATTAGTAAGTGCCAGCTTACTTCACAAGCAAAGCCTGGAGTTGGGTATTAGGCTCAATGAGCTTGAGCAGCAGGCTTATGCGTTAGCGGGTGAAGAGTTTAATCTGGCTTCCCCAAAACAACTTGGACATATTTTGTTTGAAAAGCTGAATATTCCGGTTTTAAAGAAAACGGCCAAGGGTGCAGCATCTACGAAAGAGGAGGTATTGCAGGAGTTGGCCCTTGACTACCCCCTGCCAAAGATACTGCTTGAGCATCGTAGTTTATCCAAATTGAAGTCTACTTATACTGATAAGCTGCCGACGATGATAAATCCTGTTACTGGCCGTATCCATACCTCATATCATCAGGCTGTCACTGCAACGGGTCGGCTGTCCTCCTCTGATCCTAATCTACAAAATATTCCTATACGAACAGCTGAAGGGCGTCGAGTCCGTCAGGCCTTTATTCCGCCAGAAGGCTGGAAGATGGTTGCTGCGGATTATTCGCAGATAGAGCTGAGAATAATGGCGCACTTGTCTGGGGATAAAGGACTGACAGAGGCTTTTGCACAAGGTCTTGATGTCCATCAAGCAACTGCGGCTGAAGTATTTGGCGTGACCTTGGGCGAGGTTTCAACAGAACAGCGGCGCAGTGCTAAAGCAATTAATTTTGGTTTAATTTATGGCATGTCGGCGTTTGGTTTGGGGCGGCAACTACATATTGGTCGTCATCAGGCCCAGGAGTATATAGATCTGTACTTTGCACGCTATCCTGGGGTTCAGGCGTATATGGATAATATTCGGAGTGGTGCCGCAGATATGGGGTTTGTGGAAACATTGTATGGGCGGCGTTTGTACTTACCAGAGATTAAGTCGAGTAATGGTATGCGCAGGCAGGCTGCGGAGCGTACGGCGATCAATGCACCGATGCAGGGCACTGCTGCCGATATTATAAAGTTGGCAATGATTGATGTGGATCGATGGCTAAACACCTCTGGTTTGCAGTCAAAAATGATTATGCAGGTACACGATGAGTTGGTGTTGGAGGTTCCAGAGTCTGAGTTGACCATTGTGGTGGCGGGGTTGAGAAGTCGAATGGCCGGAGCTGCAGAGCTAAATGTACCCTTGGTGGTGGATGTGGGTGTGGGGGATAATTGGGATGAGGCTCATTAAACGCTGTGCTTGTTTTTATTGTACAGAGCGTTTGAGGGTACATTTTTGCAAACTTTCCATTAAATAAAATTTATTAATATCAACCAGTTGGTGTGAATTTTTCTTTTTTAGAAAGAAAGTTTGTAAATTTTACGAACATCATGGAACTTTACATAAGCTTGAGAGACTAATTAATACGCAAGCGATATTGCTGCTTTTCTCCCCAAATTAGATGCAAAGCTTGAGACTTCCCCTCCCAAGCAACAGCAAAGCAAGCCCTAGCCGTTATGGTTAGGGTTTTTTTTTGTTTTTAGTGTCTTCTTGTGAGGTCAAAAATAGGATTAAAACAAAAAAATTGAAACTTTTTAAATTAGAGGGAACTTTTTTTGTTTTGATGGAACTAACTATACACACAAGCAATAGTGCTATTTTCTCCCCAAACTAGATACCAAGCTTGTTTTCTCCAAGCGACAGTAAGTCAGCCCTAATCATCCCCCATGGTTAGGGCTTTTTTTTTGCATTAAATTCTGATGTTGTCATTAAGAAAACCTATTTAAGCCAATCCTGTAATTGCTCATTCAGCTCATTGATACCTTCTTTTTTCAGGGAGGAGAAGGTTTGCATTGAAATATTATCAATAAACCCCTCATCGGCCAGTTCGCGCTTTACCTGTAATAAGATACTTTTAGCGGGTCCTTTTTTTAATTTGTCAGCTTTGGTTAATAACAAGTGAATAGGCATGCCGGATTTAGAGGCCCAGCGTATCATTTGCCAATCGTATTGCTGCAGGGGATGACGAATATCCATCAGCATCACTAATCCTTGAAGAGATTTTCGTTCTTGAAGATAGCCAGCAAGGTTGCGGTCCCATGCCTGTTTCATGGCCTTAGGCACTTTTGCGAAGCCATAGCCAGGTAGATCCACTAGGCGGCAATCCTCGGTTAAGGAAAAGAAATTCAGTAATTGGGTGCGGCCTGGTGTTTTACTGGTGCGGGCAAGCTTTTTGTTGTTGGTTAGCGTATTGAGAGCACTGGATTTCCCTGCATTTGAGCGTCCTGCAAAGGCGACCTCTTTACCGGTATCCTCTGGACATTGTTTAATAGAGGGCGCGCTGAGTAAAAACTGTGCTTTGGTAAATAAAATAGGGTCAGACATGGAAGTCCTTAGTGGGTAACCTGATTTCAGCTCTTAAGCTCAGGAGGGAGTTGGTATATAATGCCTCGGCTTTTTATAAGGCAATACGAATATTTATATTGTAGCGGAATGCAGAGAGTGGATTAACTAATGAAAAAAATGATTTTAGGATTTGCTGCGGTGTTGGGGTTTGCCATGGTTTCTTCCATTGCCTTTGCCGGTGGTGATGCTGCTGCGGGTCAATCAAAAGCGGCTATGTGTACTGCCTGCCACGGTGCCAATGGCAACAGTGTAGTGGCTAACTTTCCAAAGTTGGCTGGACAAGGTGAAAAATACCTAATTAAACAATTAAAAGACATCAAGTCTGGTAGCCGTAAGGTCGTCGAGATGACGGGTTTATTGAATGCGTATTCAGATCAGGATTTAGCTGATATCGCTGCTTACTATGCATCAAAAAACATACAGATGGCGGGTGCTAAAGAAGAAAACCTGGATCGAGGGGAAAGCCTTTATCGTGGCGGCAATATAGAAACAGGTGTTCCAGCTTGTACAGGTTGTCATTCTCCAACTGGTCAGGGTAATGCTCCTGCAGGGTATCCTGCGATTGGTGGTCAATTTGCGCAATACACGGCTAAGCAATTGCGTGCATTCCGTACCGGTGCACATGACCCTAAAAATGAGACTGCTCGCACCAATGATGGTGATGCCAGAGTCATGCGCGGCGTAGCAGCACATATGAGTGATGTGGAAATTGAAGCTGTTGCCAACTTCATTGCCGGCCTAAAATAACCAGTCGGGTTTAACAAAAGCGGCTATTGCCGCTTTTGTTATGTTTATATCTTTCGTTCATATTTATGGGAAGAGCTGTATATTTAAACCCTGCGAAGGGAACTGCAGTTGTCAGAAGTGTCTACTTGGGGCAGACAAAATCAAACAAAAGGGGTCAATTGATGAGTCGTTTACTATCACACGTGCTGTTTGTTATAGCATTTTTACCCTTGGTTGCTTGTCAGGCGGCTGAGGAGCCCTACCAAGCGGGTGTCCAATATGAGGTGTTGCCGGAACCCGTATCAACAAGCGACCCGTCAAAAGTCGAAATTGTAGAAGTATTTTGGTATGGGTGCAGTCACTGCTATTCCTTTGAACCAACAATAAAGTCTTGGCTAAAAACCCAAAAGGATGTGAATTTTGTGGGTGTTCCGGCAGTTTGGCAGCCGGTGATGCGTCTGCACGCCAAGGCCTATTACACGGCCAAGGCGTTAAAAGTACTTGATACCATGAATAGTGTCATTTTTGAGGCTATGAACCTTAAAAAACAACGATTACAAAGTGAAGATGAAATTGCCGCTCTGTTTGTGGCCAATGGTGTATCACTCGAGCGTTTTACCAAGGTGTTCAATTCTGGCAGCATTGAAATGAGTGTAGATTTGGCAGAAAAAAAGCAAGCGCGATATCGCACTAAAGGCACGCCAGAACTGGTTGTTAATGGCAAGTATCGGATTTCAAGTCGTGAAGCTGGTGGGCATGATGGTATGTTAAAGGTCGCCAGCTTTTTGATTGAAAAAGAGCGGGCTCAATTAAAATAACCGTTTTTGCTTATACTAATTTTTGTTTGTACCTATAAATAGGTTTTGTGATTTATTTCTAGAACAAGGCAAAAGGAGCAATATTATTGATGTTGCTCCTTTTTTCGTTTAATGACCTTCATGAATCTGAAGAATAACCAACATAACGCATCTGATAGGCTGAACTGCTTTGTTCTTTTAGCAATCAGGACTAAAATTGCGGGTTTCCTTCTCTATATCCCTAGGCGATGAACTATGAAACCGACACAAAAGCCGGCTAACCCTAATTTTTCTTCTGGCCCTTGTAGTAAGCGCCCAGGTTATGATGTTAAAAATCTTGACCTCTCAACATTAGGGCGTTCGCATCGCGCTGCTATTGGAAAAGTTGCGCTGGAGCGTGCTTGTGTCGAAACGGCAAAAATTCTCGGTTTACCAGAGGGTTATCGCGTTGGCGTTGTGCCCGCCTCTGATACTGGCGCCGTGGAAATGGCCTTGTGGTCATTGTTGGGTGCTCGTCCCGTGGATGTCTTTTCCTGGGAATCATTTGGGCAAGGTTGGTTGTCAGACATTCTTAAGCAGCTAAAGCTTGAAAATGTAAATAATTACAGTGCAGATTATGGTCAACTACCAGACCTTACTCAGGCTAGCTCGGACCACGATATCGTCTTTACCTGGAACGGGACGACTTCCGGCGTCAAAGTACCGAATGCTGACTGGATTGCCGCTGATCGTAAGGGTTTAACTATTTGTGATGCCACCTCGGCCGTTTTTGCCATGAATATGCCATGGGAAAAGCTGGATGTGGTGACATTTAGCTGGCAAAAAGTATTGGGTGGTGAGGGTGCTCATGGCATGTTGATACTGAGCCCTCGTGCTGTTGAACGGCTGGAAAATTATACGCCGCCCTGGCCATTACCTAAAATTTTTCGCCTAACGAAAGGTGGAAAGTTGATAGAGGGAATCTTTAAGGGGGCAACCATTAATACACCTTCTATGTTGTGTGTCGCTGATTATTTGGATGCGCTGGAGTGGGTTCAATCCTTGGGTGGTGTTGAAGCGGTTATTGCCAAGTCAGAAAAAAACTTGGACGTCATTAAGCAGTTTGTTGCTAACAATGATTGGATTAGTTTTTTGGCAGAAGACCCGGCAACACTTTCAAGCACCAGTATTTGTTTGAGTCTTGACCTGGAAGCTGACAAGGTGAAGCAGGTGGTTCAGTTGTTGGAACAAGAGGGCGTCGCCTATGATATCGGTGCCTATCGTGATGCTCCTGCTGGTTTGCGTATCTGGGGTGGTGGAACCGTTCAATCATCAGATCTTGAAGCCCTAATGCCTTGGATTGAGTGGGCATACCAGCAGGTTTCTTAAGGCCGGTTTACACGAGTTTGCTTCCTGAAATTATTGACTGACTTAGAAGTGGAAAAAAAGCATGTATAAAGTTCGCACGTATAACCAAATTTCGTCTAAGGGATTAGATCGCTTTAACCGTGAAAATTATGAAATTGCCAGTGAATTTTCTGAGCCAGATGCCTTTATATTGCGTAGCCATAAACTGCATGATGAAGAAATTCCCGCCAGCGTTACGGCCGTGGCTCGTGCTGGAGCGGGCGTAAATAATATTCCGGTAGGCGAATTTACTCAAAAAGGGATTGTGGTATTTAATACGCCAGGCGCCAATGCCAATGCGGTAAAAGAGTTAATCGCTTCGGCACTATTTATGTCATCAAGAGATGTTTTCGGTGGTATGAACTACGTCCAGGGGCTGACAGATATCAAAGATGGTGCCGAGATGTCTAAGCTGCTTGAAAAGCAAAAGAAACAGTTTGCTGGCTCTGAAGTCGCAGGTAAAACTCTTGGTGTTGTTGGGCTTGGTGCTATTGGTTCTATGGTGGCCAATATGGCATTAGAGCTAGGAATGAATGTTGTTGGTTTTGACCCGGCTATATCTGTTGAGGCTGCTTGGCGTTTATCCAGCGATGTAGAGAAAATGGATAACCTTCAGAGTTTGTTGGCACGGGCAGATTTTATTACGGTGCACGTGCCAGCTCTGGATGTGACTCACCACTTGATTAATGCTGAGGCATTAAAGTGCATGAAATCTTCTGCCATTTTGCTAAATTTTGCACGTGAGGAAGTGGTTGATGCCGTAGCTGTTCGAGAGGCTTTGGATCAAGGGGGGCTGGGTAAATACGTTACAGACTTCCCTACGCCAGAACTCTTGGGGCGTAATGATGTTTTGTTGATGCCTCATATTGGTGCCAGTACAGAAGAGGCTGAAGAGAACTGCGCCATCATGGCAGCAGACCAGCTGATAGATTATTTGGAAAACGGAAATATCCGTAATTCAGTCAACTTTCCCGCGACCCAAATGCCACGAAATGGTGGTTATCGAATTACATTTTGTAATGAAAATGTTCCTAAAGTTTTGGGTCATGTACTTTCTTTACTGGCCGACCGCAGCTTGAACGTGATCGATATGGTCAATAAGAGCCGTGATGATATTGCTTATAATATTATCGACGTAGAGTCGGAGCCAACAGAGGAGCTGCTGGAAGAAATTCGGCATGTAGATGGTATTATTGTTGTCCGTGGACTCTAAATACATATTACCGGTTCGTGAGCAGCGATAACTTTTTAGTTGCAAGCTTTGCTTTGTAAAATTTAGTGTTTTAGTCACATCTGGATTTGAGTCAAGGCCAGATTACATGGATGTCATTAACGGCGAGTAAATGCTAAAAAGTAAGAATCGGTAGATCTACTTTGTCTGAGATAGTTAAAAGACAGTATTATTGACGTCATCATCAATTTGATCGAGCAGTTCTGTAACCCGTTCTAGGTGATTAGCTTTTACTTGCACATGTAACTGTTTAACCAGCGCTTCAAGCCCCGAAAGCTTGAAGACTCCGGCAATGCCCAGTAGCTTGTGTATGGTCTCTTTGAGTTCGGTAATAGAGTCTGACGCTAACTGCTCTCTAGCACTTTCAAGCAGATTGTGAACCTCTTGTTGAAAGACCTTAGCCGAAATATCACTTGATGCTACAGCGGGAGGTATTGGATTCTGAGGAGGCGCTATATTCAGTTGCTGGCATATTTTCTCAAGTAACTCATGTTCATCAAGAGGTTTGATGAGAAGACCGTTTGCTCCAGCTTCAAAAAGGGCTTTTTTCTCTTGCTGAAGGATATCCGCTGTCACCGCAAGCGTGGGAATATCAGCATTATCATTATTACTTTGTCGTAGGGCACAAATGGTTTCGATGCCATTTTTCATGGGCATATGAACATCCACCAAAAATATATCAAAGTGATCATGTTGGCACGCAGCCAATGCTTCATTGCCATTGCTTGTAAGGGTGCAGTATGCACCTAATTTACTCAGTAATGTGTTGAGTAATAAGCGGGTAAGCTGGTTGTCTTCAGCTATCAAAATATTGACTCCATCCAAAAGTTGTATATCCGGTGTGGCAGTGATGGACCCAGCTTCATCTGTGGTTTTCTTAAGTGCTCGCATAAATTCGATGAGCGGTGGGGGTGATGACAAAAAAGCAATAGGGTGAAGTTCTGCGCGTTGCTTGGCATTAAATTGTTGGTAAAAATTAAATTGTGAGGCGATAAGGATTAGCTTGGCTGGTGTGGCTGCACGAATTTCTAGCATATGTTTTGGCATATCAAAATCTTTGGACAGCCCGGAGGGGGGACAAAAAATAACCCTGTCATCACTGCTTAACGCTGCAACCTTCTCAATCAAATGATCTTTGTCTGTCACAATAATATTGTTTATACCAAAGCGCTCAAGAGCATGAATGACAGCTTTTTTTATAGGTTCCTGACAACCGCTAAGCACAACGCTTTTATGATCGATCTGCCAGTTCGGTTGTGTCCCGCTTAATGGTAAGGGAAGTGTTATCTGGAAGCAGGAGCCTTCATCTACAGAACTTTCTAGGCTAATTTGTCCATTCATCAGATCGACAAGGCTTTTAACAATAGATAGCCCCAGCCCTGTTCCACCATAACGTCTTGATATGGAGATGTCTGCTTGAACAAAAGCGTTGAACAGTAGGTCCTGAGATTCTTTTAAAATACCTATGCCAGTATCTCTGACATGAATAATGATATCTTGTTTATCATTAGTTTTTAGGGTGATGTAAATGCCGCCCGCATTGCAAAATTTAATGGCATTGGCTATCAGGTTACTGAGGATTTGTTGTATTCGAACAGAATCTCCTAGTCGATGAAGCAGGAGATTCGGTGCGAAATCAACGACCAGATCAAGTCCTTTGTACTGAGCCTGAGGGGAAAAAAGTGCAACGATCTGTTCGGTACATTCTGCTAAATTAATGGGTTGGCGAGCTAATACCACAGTCTCTGACTGTAGCTTAGAAAACGCCAGGATATCGTCGATCAGCGTGAGTAAGTGTAATGAGGCCTGATCAATAATTTGGCAATAGTGTTGCTCACTCTGGGGTAAGTTGGCGGCTTCTAATAATCGAACAAAACCCTGTATCGATGTTATGGGTGTCCGCAGTTCATGACTCATCCTGGCCAGAAAATCACTTTTGGCAACGTTGGCCGTGTCGGCATCTTCACGAGCTATTTCCAGTTGCTGGTTTTTCTTCTTTAGGTCGCTCAAGGTTTCTTGTAGTTGGTGTGTGGCGACCCGAATTCGATCCTCCAGATTACTTTTTCCTTCTGTCACCGACTCTGCAAGTTGATTAATACCATTGGCGAGAATAGCAAGCTCATCCTTGGTGCCTATTTTGGCGCGGGCATCTAGGTCCCCACTGGCCATTTTTTTGATAGTGGCAGTTAGCTGGCGAATAGGAGCGATCAGCATTAGGCTGAGCAAGTAAGTAAGAATGGTTGCAATAACAAAACCGACGATGGAGAGCCACAAAGAGGTTGTGATGATCTCCCGTTGCTTTTTTAGCAAGGGAGTCTGATCCATAACAATGATAACCCAACCTACTAATTCAGGATTGGGTGCTAGTTCTGGGCTTTCTTCTTTGTAGTCTGTGAATTCAATACCGGATAAATAAATCGGTTTTTTAAAATACAGAAAGTGGTCCTGTTGGATTGGCTGTGAGTCGGCAGCGGAGAGGGTTGCTAGATTGGGAAAATCTCCCAAGGTTAAAATCCGCTCATGAGACGGATTTAAATAGGCTATTCCTGTGACATCAGGCAGTCGAATAACTGTTTTTGCTGTTGCTGTTAGCAGGGGAATATTATGTGAATACAGAGCAAAATCTGAGATGGTTGAAAGATAATCTGAGGCCATCTCTCCCGCATTATTCAGGCTTTTTGTTAAATCATTTTTACGCGCATCAATGACATAAAAGTTGAGGACACAGGTAATGAACAGTAGCGGCAGCAATGCTACGGCAAGAAAGCGTTGATGAATGGAGTTATTGAACAAGCGTCTATTTGTCATTGTTTTATCGCCTCCTTTTGCTGGAACTTCAGATACAGCTCACTCTCTGTAGGCAGTGAGATACCAAGTGATCTTGCTACGGAGGGGTTAGTGCTCAGCGTATAGTAGTGGGGGTATTGGGGATTCCAGATGGTCTGATCATTACGTGTTAGCCAGGCGGCAATAAGTTCGCCGGCCTGCTGGCCTACATTTTCCGGTGAGGAATACACAGATGCCAATGCCCCTGCACTGGTATAGGCTTTAGAGAAACCGATAATAGGAATTTTTTTCTGAAAGCCAAGGTAGAGAATCCATTTGGCGACTGCTCTATTGAGAATGGCGTGGTCTGGAATAGCAATAAATAGCTCACTGTCTGTAACAACGGGTTTGAGGATAGCTACCGGATTGTCAGCTTGGGTGAGAATGTCATATTTCAGGCTAAGATTGTTTTTTCTCATTAGGTGTTCAATCTGAGGTCGAACACCTTGAGAAATAGGCCCGAAAATAGTGCCAAATATTTTCGCTTCGGGTTTTAGAAGATGGGCAAGAGTAATTAACCGGTCGAGCGGTTGATCCAGATAAATGGCCGAAATTTTTCGGTGCCCTCCATGTCCTTTGGTCAGTAGCAAGGAATCAACAGCATTCTTTGGGGTGAATATACTGAGCAGTGGAGTTTTGCTTTCTTGCTGTAGCGCCTCACTTGCTGCTGACGTGCCAATGGACACAATGAGTTCGTAAGGCTTTAAGAGGGCCGGTTTATTTTTAGCTTCTTTGGTTGTCAGTAAAGCAAAGTTGCTATTGGGTATTCCTAGGCTTGAAGCGGTAGCTTGTACGCTTTTAGCGGTTTCTTGGTAATAGGAAACATCACTGGATAGCAACAGCAAAATACGTGCTTGGCTCACTGAACTCATCAGTAACAGGCACAAAAACAGACTCGCGTGTAAAACACGAATTTTACGTAGGAGACTTTTTAAGAGTTGCAGGGTAACGCCATCCATGGGTTGTCGCTGAAGCTTAAAAACCAAGTTAAATTATAGTACTTTTTTCATAGGAAAAAGAGCTTAGTTGCGGCTACCGTTTAAGGTAAATCCAGTGTCAGTTTAAGAAAGACCCCGTTGTAGAGGCGATAGCAAACGTATAGCATAATTGAGTATCGACCCTGACATTATTGATTGACCTCATTTCCATCTCTCCAATCAGTATCGCTGATATGGTGAAGATTCATACTGGCATCAAAATTATGGGTAAATTTTTGGTTTAACAATAGGCCTAACAATTGCCGTTGATGAAATAAGTTTGAAACCCCGGTACAAGCCTAAAAACATCAACCCAGTTTACTGCTCCCGAGGCATCAATCACTTCTTTATCGATGATACTGATACTTGCAGGAGCACGGCTGATCGATTGAGTCATTCTGGAAGCGGCAGATACTGTCGGAAGCCCTACCATAATATCTTCTTCGGTAAAGAAGAGCTGTTCCTGCTGAGCAGAATGAACCGTGTGGGATAAAATTAGAATAGGAAAAAACAGTATTATTTTTTAAATGGCGCATCTTCTACCCTGAGGGGTAGTAGCACTTTTTTATTGATGCACATGTTTTATGTCTCAACCAAGGCTATTGAAACTATAGATTCCGAATAAAATGTAGTTTGGGGGGTGCTTGCCTGATGTTTGGGCAGCATTGGGGTGGGATGAGGGGCATGATAAGGGCTAAAATAGCTGCCTATTTTGGAGAGTTTAAATGTCGCTGGAAGATACCCGCCGTGAATACCAATATGGTCGTTTGACGAGAGAATCCTTGCAGGACTCTCCCATGGACCAATTTACTTTTTGGATGGAACAGGCAATTGGGTCAAATTTGTCTGACCCCACCGCCATGTGCTTGGCAACGGTGGATGCTCAGGGAAAGCCCTGGCAGCGAACAGTTTTACTTAAAGGGTTTGATGAAAAAGGTTTTATGTTTTATACAAATCTGGGCAGTCGAAAGGCTGTTGATATTGAGGGTAATGCTAATGTAAGCCTGATTTTCCCTTGGATGCCCCTTGATCGACAAGTGATTGTTGGGGGGCGAGCAGAAAAGCTTTCTAAAACAGAGGTACTCAAATATTTTATAAAGCGCCCTAGAGGTAGTCAGTTGGCTGCTTGGGCATCGAAGCAAAGTAGCCGACTAACGTCTCGACAGGCACTTGAAGCTCAATTTATTCAGATGAAGCAGAAATATGCTGCTGGAGAGGTGCCGCTACCTGATTTTTGGGGTGGGTTTCGAGTGGTTCCGGCAGAAATTGAATTCTGGCAGGGTGGTGAATCACGGCTTCATGATCGCTTTCAGTATTTGTTGGATGACAAGGGGTGGGTTATTTCTCGACTAGCCCCTTAATGTCAAAGAGCAACAGGTGTTTGCTCTGTGCCGTTTAGCCTGATCTATTATTGGTTTGTTGAAAATTGTATAACGTAAATAGCCCAATCGTGACTGGGCTATTTACGCAGAGAAAGTGGATTTTTTTCGTCCGCTTTCTTATTTACGTCTCATGGAGAGGAAAAACTCATCGTTTGTGGCAGAATCTTTTAGCTTGTCGAGCAGGAATTCAAGGGCATCTGAATCCTCCATACTGTGCAATAGTTTGCGTAGAATCCACACTTTTTGCAGATCATCTTCACTCATGAGCAAATCTTCACGGCGAGTTCCCGAACGACGGATATTGATCGCGGGGAAAATACGTTTTTCTGATATTTTGCGGTCAAGGTGAAGTTCAAGGTTACCTGTTCCCTTAAATTCTTCATAGATCACTTCATCCATTTTTGAGCCAGTTTCGACGAGAGCTGTCGCGACAATGGTGAGGCTTCCACCTTGCTCAATATTTCGTGCCGCGCCAAAGAAACGTTTTGGGCGTTCCAGTGCATGGGCATCAACACCGCCGGTCAGCACCTTGCCTGATGAGGGTTGAACGGTATTGTAGGCACGGGCGAGGCGGGTAACGGAATCGAGTAAAATAACTACATCTTTTTTGTGTTCTACCAGTCGCTTGGCTTTTTCAATTACCATCTCAGCCACTTGGACGTGACGAGAGGGCGGTTCGTCAAAGGTTGAGGCGACGACTTCGCCACGGACGGTCCGTTGCATTTCAGTCACTTCCTCAGGACGCTCATCAATCAATAGTACGATGATGTGACATTCAGGATTATTACGAATAATAGCCTGAGCCATGTGCTGCATCATGATGGTCTTGCCGGCTTTAGGCGGAGCCACAATCAGCCCACGCTGGCCTTTACCAATGGGCGAGATCAAGTCGATGATGCGCCCGGTCAGGTCTTCTGTAGAACCGTTACCCGATTCCAAGACCAGACGTTCATCTGGAAACAGCGGCGTGAGGTTTTCGAACAAAATCTTATTACGAGCGTTTTCAGGCTTATCGAAGTTGATTTCGTCCAGCTTGAGCATGGCGAAATAACGTTCACCTTCTTTAGGTGGTCGAATTTTTCCTGCAACACTGTCACCTGTTCTAAGATTGAAGCGTCGAATCTGGCTGGGAGAGACATAAATATCATCGGGGCCGGCCAAGTAGGAGCTGTCAGAAGATCTTAGAAAGCCAAACCCGTCGGGCAGAATTTCTAAAACGCCATCGCCGTAAATATCTTCACCACTTTTGGCGTGGCGTTTGAGGATACTAAAAATGACATCCTGCTTTCTTGAGCGGGCGAGGTTATCAAGCCCGATCTCCGAAGCAATTTTCAGAAGTTCATCAATGGGTTTGTTTTTAAGTTCGGTTAAATTCATAAATGCAGACATAATAATATTGTTGTTGTGTAGGTATTTGATTTGGCTGACAGCCATCCAGGAAGAGTTGGCTTGCCCTGAAAGGGTCTGTTGGAATGTTGTGGTGTTCTCAGTCTTGGGAGGTTGGTGCAGTTGCGTCAGTATAGGCGTGCCTTATTGAAATCGCAACAATATGAGCACTTAACAATAAATGTGGCAGCACATACTGTACTGCCACGAACTTATTTATAGACTGGCATCGATAAATTCAACCAGTTGAGTTTTAGATAACGCGCCCACTTTGGTGGCTTCAATGTTGCCATCTTTAAAGAGGATTAAGGTGGGAATGCCTCTTACGTTAAATTTAGCGGGTGTTTCAGGATTGGCATCCACATCCATTTTGCATATTTTTATACGGCCAGCATATTCGGTAGAGAGTTCATCAAGAATCGGTGCGATCATTTTACAGGGACCACACCAGGCAGCCCAAAAATCAACCAGTACTGGTAGGTCGGCGCCAAGAACATCGCTTGCAAAAGCAGAATCTGTTACGTGAACGATATTTTCGCTCATTAGGGGGTTCTCCAGAGTAATGTGAATTCAATGGTGCAGAGGTAGAATATGGACAAATGATAACACTGGCATTGGGTGGTGAACAAATTCCATAGGTTATTTCTTTGTTATTTAATCTTGGGGCGATCGAGATAAAAGGAAATTATGTTGAACGACAATATGTTAAGTGAAAATGGTCTAACTGATAATAGTCTAAATGATGCAGGAAATAATGGCCATGGAATGACCCTGGCAGCCATTGACTTGGGTTCTAACAGTTTTCACATGGTTGTAGCTCGAGTAGACCATAATGAGATGAGGCCTATCGAAGGGTTTGCCGAAAGGGTCCAACTGGCATCAGATATGGAAAAAAACCATCTGAGCCTAGATGCTATTGCTCGTGGCCTTGCCTGCTTGTCTCGCTTTAGGCAGGTACTCGATACCCTCAAGCCTGATATGGTCAGGGTGGTAGGAACAAATGCACTTCGTGCAGCAAAAAATACGGGTGAATTTATTCATCCAGCCGAGTTGATTATTGGTCATCCGGTGGAGGTCATTTCAGGTAGGGAAGAGGCCAGACTGGTCTATTTGGGTGTAGCGCACACACTTGCCGACGATGATGCTGCTCGACTGGTGATAGATATTGGTGGGGGAAGTACAGAGCTTGTTATTGGCCACCGTTTTGAGCCAAAGCTTCGAGAAAGCCTGCATATGGGTTGTGTGACCTTTTCGGATCGATATTTTCCCAGAGGAAAAATCGCTAAAAAAAGTTTTGATAAAGCATACCAGTCAGCCTATCAAGAAGTGCTCAATATCCGTAAATCGTATAAAAAACATGGCTGGGATAATGCTGTAGGATCCTCGGGCACGGTGCGTACCGTAGAACAAGTTATTTGTGCACAGGGATGGAGTACGGAGGGTATTACGGCCAGCGGGCTGTGCAAACTTCGTGACATGCTGTTGCAAAGCCATCATATGGAAGAATTACCCGAGTTGGAGGGTTTAAGTGAGCGTCGCCGTCATGTCATTGTCCCTGGGGTGGCCATTATCTGTGGGATATTTGATGCCCTTGGTATAGAGCATATGCAGACCTCGCCTGGCGCCCTTAGAGAGGGTGTCATTTATGACATGGTGGGCCGTTTGGCCCATGAGGATGTACGCGAACGTACCGTGTCTGCCATGATGAAGCGCAGTGATGTGGATCAGCAAAATGCTGATCAGGTGGAGCATATCGCCATGTTGTTGTTTGATGCTGCATCTGCTGATTGGGGATTAGACGAAGGGGATAGAGATTTATTAAGTTGGGCTGCCAGACTCCATGAGGTAGGTTTAAGTGTTGCGCATACTCAGTTTCATAAACATGGCCAATATTTGATAGAACATTCTGATTTATCAGGTTTTAGTAAGCAGGAGCAGCAATTTCTGGGGTTGTTGGTGCGCAGTCACAGGCAAAAATTTCCCACAGGTGCTTTTGCACAATATGGCAGTCTGCGGGCAATTCGGTTGCTACGGTTGAGTGTATTGATACGACTGGCCGCGTTATTTAAATATGTAAGCTTAGTCGAGGACATTCCCCCATTTATCACACAAGTTAAAGATGACGAGGTGACGTTATTTTTTACCCGAGGATGGTTGGCTCGCAACCCCCTCACTAGTGCTGCGTTGAAGTCGGAGCAACATCAGCTAAAGAAGGTTGGGTTCAGGCTGAAACTGGCCGCACGTTAATCAGCCAGTTTTTCAAGTAATACCGTTTGGGCGGTACATCGTTCTCCATCTACAGCCGGAGTGTTGAGGATGTAATGGCCGTCTGGTTGCAGCTCCCAGCTTTGGTAGTTATCCATCAGGTAAGTTTGTAGGTCATTTCTAATGCGCGCCTGTAGACGAGCGTTAAGAATAGGAAAGCAAATCTCCACTCGGTGCATGAGATTGCGTTCCATGGCGTCGGCACTGGCACAGTAAGCATGGGGCGTTGCATTATGAAAGTAGTAGACTCTGGAATGCTCAAGGAAGCGTCCAACAATGGAGCGAACCCGAATATTTTCTGATACCCCGGGGATTCCTGGCCTTAGGCAGCACATACCACGAATAATCAAATCAATAGTGACCCCTGCTTTACTAGCCTGATAAAGCGCTATGATGATTTTAGGTTCAGTCAAAGCGTTTACCTTGATAATAATATGGGCTTCGTTCCCCTGTTTTGCCGCTTCTGCTTCTGCTTCAATTAGCCGCAACAGGTTTTTCTTCAGGGTAAATGGAGCGCTGAACAATTTTTTAATTCGCTCTGCCTTGCCCATGCCGGTCAGTTGCTGAAAAATTTTGTGTACATCGCTGCACAGGTCTGGATCTGCTGTTAGTAGGCTGTAGTCGGTATAAACCCGAGCATTTCCAGAGTGGTAGTTGCCCGTCCCCAAATGGACATAACGGCGCAACTGAGCCCCTTCTCTGCGCACTATTAGTAGTGCTTTGGCGTGGGTTTTGTAGCCCATTACGCCGTAGGTTACAACGGCACCTGCTTCTTGTAGGTGAGTAGCCAGTTGCAGGTTTTCCTCTTCATCGAAACGAGCGCGTAATTCGATCACCACGGTGACTTCTTTTCCTGCTCGAGCCGATTCGAGTAATGCATCAACAATCTCGGAGGAAGCCCCTGTACGGTACAGGGTCATTTTGATTGATAAGACGCAGGGGTCTTTTGCCGCCTGCCGAAGTAAGTCGATGATGGGTGTGAATGATTGAAATGGGTGCTGCAGTAGAATGTCTTCCTTCTGAATAACATCAAAAATGCTGGTGTCTTTATCGCGCAATTGTTTTGGAATCGACGGTGTAAAAGGCGGGAAAATTAAGTCTGGTCGATCCAGCATTTGTTTAAGTGGCATCATGCGGCCTAAATTCACAGGGCCGTCTACCCGATAGAGTTCATCATTGGTCAGGTTGTATTGCTCCAGTAGAAAGTTGACCAAATCCTCTGGACAATTCTTGTCCACCTCCAGCCTCACGGCACTGCCAAAACGGCGAGAATGTAATTCACCGCGTAATGCCCTGGCAATGTCTTCGACTTCTGCGGCATTCAAATCCAAATCGGCATCTCTGGTAATACGAAATTGATAACAGCCGGTAGTGGTCATGCCATTAAACAGATCATCAATATGTGCCTCTATAAGCGATGACAGCAGTACAAAGTTATCACCATCATTACAAAGCTCATCGGGCATCCTGATTAATCTGGGGAGAGAGCGCGGCGCGGGCACAATAGCCATACCACTATCCCTACCGAAAGCATCTTTGCCATCCAGTGAGACGATAAAATTCAAGCTTTTGTTGACCAGTCGGGGGAAGGGGTGTGCCGGGTCTAACCCAATGGGGCTGATAATGGGCATGACTTGATTGCGAAAATAGTCCTCAGCCCAAAGGGATTGTTCGCTCGTCCAGTCGTGGACGTTGAGGATACGCACTTTGTTGCGGCTCAGGGTGGGTAGCAATACATCGTTGAGAATATGGTACTGCTTTTCAATGGCGAGCTTTATCTGTGCACTTAATGTGTGAAGCACTTCCTGCGGGCGCATGCCGTCTATATTGACCGTTTCTCGAGCAAAACTGACTTGCCGCCTGAGCCCAGCCAGGTGAATTTCAAAAAATTCGTCCATATTGCTGTTAAAGATCATCAAGAACTGAAACCGCTCCAGCAGTGGGTATTCTTCGCTCAGAGCTTGTTCAAGAACGCGCAAATTAAATTGCATTAAACCAATATGGCGGTTGATGAAGTATTCAGAACTATTAATGTTAATTTCTTCTTCGGCCACAATCGTTTTCTGGGTTACATTATTGACGGATGATTCATTCGTATCTTTCATAATTGATATCGTGAACATTGGAGTGAAATAGGCATTTTCACCTTATTTTATGTCAGTTTTTAGACACTTATATGACAGCGGCCCATTGAGGTCGTTCTTTACCCAGAAAGCACTTTGTAGAATAGTTTGAATTTTGAACCGATCGTACAAAAATAGCTCTAAACCGGACAAAGAAGAATAAGGCTCAAATGGAGTTCTAATGCCAGCCAAGAAAGTATTAATAAAAAAAATCGCCCTATTGTTAGTTATAGCCCTGATTGTGGGTTTATACATAATTTTTGATGGTAAGCAGTATCTCAGTTTAGGATTTTTTCAAAACCTGTATCAGCAGAAACCAGAATTAACCGTAGCGGTTTATTTTATTATTTATGTGATTGCCGCGGGTTTGTCATTACCTGGCGCAGCATTGCTCACCATTATCGGTGGAATGATTTTTGGTTTGTGGACGGGATTGTTACTGGTATCTTTTGCCAGCTCATTAGGTGCCACGTTAGCCTTTTTGGTCTCCCGTTTTTTATTAAGAGATTGGGTGCAGAATAAATTTTCTGGTTACTTGGGCTCTGTTAATCAGGGTATGAAGAAAGATGGTGCCTTCTACCTATTTACCTTAAGACTAATACCCGTGGTTCCATTTTGGGTGATTAATCTGGTGATGGGCGTGACACCGATGAAGGCCTTAACCTTTTATCTGGTGAGTCAGCTGGGAATGTTGGCGGGCACAGCTGTTTATGTGAATGCTGGTGCCGAGCTTGGAGCTGTGGAAACGTTCTCTGTTTCAGGAATTCTTACCCCAGCGTTGTTGTTATCGTTTTTGTTGCTCGCTTTGTTTCCTTTTATTGTTCGAGCTGTCTTGGGTGGTATTCAACGGCGCAAGGTATATCGAGCCCACGTTAAGCCTAAGTCTTTTGATACCAACATGGTGGTAATTGGTGCAGGTAGTGCGGGTTTAGTCAGTGCTTATATAGCGGCTGCGGTAAAAGCTAAGGTGACGCTGATAGAAAAACATAAAATGGGGGGTGATTGCCTTAACACGGGTTGTGTTCCAAGTAAGGCGTTGATACGCGTAGCTCGAGCTGTAAAAGAAATTTCCCAAGCCAAACAATTGGGAATACAGGTAGGTGAGCCTCAAATTGATTTTTCTGCTGTGATGGAAAGAGTGAGAGGCGTTGTGCGTGAGATAGAGCCCCATGATTCCGCTAAACGTTATCGCTCGTTAGGTGTGGATTGTCTGAAGGGCGAAGCAACCATTGTGTCGCCTTGGGAAGTAAAGGTTGATGGTAAAAGTATTTATACCCGAAATATTGTGATTGCTTCCGGTGCACAGCCGTTTATTCCACCGATTCCCGGCATTGATCAACTGGATTACCTGACATCAAACAACCTGTGGAATCTGAATGTGTTGCCTAACAGACTGCTGGTTTTAGGTGGTGGTCCCATTGGCTGTGAGTTGGCGCAGGCATTTAATCGTTTGGGAGCCAATGTGACACTGGTGGATATGATGTCACGAGTACTTCCCCGAGAAGATGAAGACGTGTCTGACTATGTGCAGCAGCGATTTATTGATGAGGGTATTGATGTCTTAGTGGGTCACAAAACCGTGGGGTTTGAGCGACGTGAGGGTGAAACGGTCGCTTTACTGGAAGCCGGGGAGGAAAAAACTGTCGTTGCTTTCGACAAAGTTCTCGTTGCGGTAGGCCGAAAAGCGAATACAGATCAGTTGGGTCTGGAGAGCTTGGGTATCGAGCTGAACCCGAACGGTACGGTGACAGTCGATGATTTTTTGCGTACTCGCTACCCTAATATTTATGCCTGTGGTGACGTGGCGGGGCCTTATCAGTTTACTCACACCGCTTCTCACCAGGCTTGGTATGTTGCGGTTAATGCGCTATTTGGCCGCTTTAAGAAGTTTAAGGTCGATTATTCAGTAATTCCTTGGACCACATTTACGGATCCAGAAGTTGCACACGTGGGATTGAGTGAGAGCGATGCTATTGAAAAGGGTATTCCTTATGAAATTACAAAATATGGCTTAGATGATCTGGATCGAGCCATTGCAGACAACAGCGCAAATGGTTTTGTAAAAGTATTAACCGTGCCGGGTAAAGACAAAATTCTTGGCGCAACGATTGTGGGCTACCATGCGGGAGAACTTCTTACAGAGTTTGTCACAGCCATGAAGCAGGGGTTAGGCTTGAAGAAAATCCTCGGTACCATTCATAGTTATCCCACCATTAGTGAAGCGAATAAGTTTGTTGCCGGTAACTGGAGTAGGGCACATGCTCCCGAAGGGATATTAAACTGGGTTGAGAAATACCACGCATGGCAACGTAAATAATTACAAAGTTAATAACAAAAAAATTATCAAAAGCAGTGACGTATATGGAAGAACCAGGTATGCAACAGAAGGGTATGCAAGAGACAGCCACTCAAGAAAAAGTAAAAGACTATTACGGCAAAGAGCTATCCAGTTCAGACGATTTAAAAACCGATGCCTGTTGTACCCTCGATGATATGCCAAATCACCTAAAGCCCATCATGGCAAAAATTCATCCAGAGGTTTCCAGTAAATACTATGGTTGTGGGCTGGTAGCACCTGAATTACTTGAAGGCATGCGTATCCTCGATTTGGGCAGTGGCTCAGGGCAAGACTGTTACGTGTTATCTGCATTGGTCGGAGAGCACGGTGAGGTGGTCGGTGTCGATATGACTGACGAGCAACTGGCCATGGCTAATAAGCACATTGATTACCACCGTGAAGCCTTTGGTTATACAAAACCCAATGTACGTTTTATTAAAGGCTATATCGAAAAGCTGGATGAATTAAATTTAGAAGATCAAAGTTTCGATATTATTGTCTCCAACTGCGTCATTAATTTATCGCCCGATAAACAGGCGGTATTAGCTCAGGCATATCGTTTATTAAAACCCGGCGGCGAACTCTATTTTTCCGACGTTTATGCCGACCGTCGTGTCCCCGAAGAATTAATGGCAGATCCCGTTCTTTATGGCGAATGCCTCAGTGGTGCGTTGTATTGGAATGACTTTATTCAACTGGCAAAACAAGCAGGTTTTGCCGATCCAAGGTTGGTAGAAGATCGTCCACTGGGAATCGATAACGCTGAAGTACAAAAGAAAATAGGCCATATTAATTTTTATTCCGCGACCTACCGTTTATTTAAATTACCTGAACTGGAAGCCAGCCTAGAAGATTACGGTCAGTCAGTAACCTATAAAGGTACCGTTCCCAATAATGGTTGTTCTTTTGAGCTGGACAAACAAAACAGACTACCTAAAGGAAAAGCGGTTTCCGTTTGCGGCAATACTTATCGAATATTAAAACAGTCTCGTTTTGAGGGGAGCTTTAATTTCAATGGTGATTTTGAAGAACACAGAGGAATATTTGAACAAGATGAGAACCTGTTGCCTTTTTCAAAGCAGGCAGAAAAAAATGGTTGTTGTTAGTATTAAAGGTGGTGTAAGAATAAAATAAGAATCACGTACCTTCCGTTACTACTATCTTATAATTCTTTAAGTTATGTATAGCGAGCTATTATTTCTCGAACTAGTTTGGCTAATTTTTCAATATCTGGAAGTCCCTTGCTGCCAGTGTAGGTTTCATACATGAATTCTGACGTTAAATATTCAAACCCTTTTTTAGAATAAAAAGAGTTTGCTGACTCAAGTAGAATCTCTTGATCTTTTGTTAAAAACTTTAAACCTATTGGAATATCTCTATATGATTTTAAAATATTGTGACTATATTTTTTAACCTGGAGGATATTTTTTGTTTTAAGGTGAACTGATTTAAAGGCTAATTCCATAGCTCTGCATAGTAAAAAATAAGGTACAGGAGAATTGGTTTTAATTTCGAAAGAGTCAAAACAATCTAAAAACTCATTGGCCCATATACCAAAGACCTTATCAGTAACTTTTATCGCACCTATACTTGGTTTTATCTCCGTAATATTCATTTATTGAATGTTTCTAAAAGGTTATTTAAAAACTGGCGTCCCCTTGGGGTGGGTGCTAGATTGATAGTAGGCAATTCTATTAAATCTAGTCTCAATAATTTATCTATAACTGGTTCTATTTTCTTCAATGCAATTCCTGTTCGCCCCGAAAAAAATTGTTTCGGCACACCATTATTTAGTCGCATAGCATTCATCATAAATTCCAGCGGTAATTCTTCTTCAGGAATGTTTTTACAGCTTGCGGTATAAGAATTTTCCCGGGCTAAATAATCTTCAGGCTTACGCGTTTTTGCGGTGCGAATAATTCGCTGTTCATCTACTAAGGTTATTTTTCCATGGGCCCCGGCACCAATACCCAGATAGTCACCAAACTCCCAATAATTCATATTGTGGGCAGAATTTTTCCCCTCTTTACAGTAGGCAGAAACTTCGTATTGTCGGTAGCCGTTGTCCGATAATAATTGCAGCCCCTTTTCTTGAATAGATTCCAAAATAATATCTTTTGGCAGGGTGGGTGGTTTGTTGTAGAAAACGGTATTGGGCTCAATGGTTAGTTGATACCAGGAGATATGGTTGGGATTTAAATCAATGGCTTGTTGTAGGTCTGCCATTGCATCGACAGTATTTTGCCCGGGTAAGCCGTGCATTAAATCCAAATTAATATTATCAAAGCCAGCTGCTTTGGCTGTGTGTATTGCAGTGACAGCTTGGTCGGCAGAATGAATGCGACCCAAAGATTCCAGGTGCTGCTGATTAAAGCTTTGTATTCCAATGGATAATCGATTCACCCCCAGGCTTCTATAACCAGAGAATTTTTCCTGTTCAAATGTTCCGGGATTAGCTTCTAAAGTTATTTCTATCTCGTCTTCAAAACCTATGCGGCGTTTGGCGGCCTGAATAATCCTGCCAATGGCTTCTGCGGAAAATAGACTCGGTGTGCCGCCACCAAAAAAAATGGAACTAAGCTTTCGGTCTTGAATATAGGCCAGCTCGATATCCATATCGTTAATCAGTGCCTGAAGATACGCTTCCTCGGGGATCTCGTTTTCTGTTGTGTGTGAATTAAAATCGCAATAAGGACATTTACGAATACACCAGGGAATATGGATGTAAAGGGAAAGCGGGGGAAGAATAAGTGGTTTGTTGGGCATGTAGTTTTTTAGCACAGTCTGTGCCATCTAGTGATGTGAATTTAATCTGTATCTGCGATTGTGAAAAAAATTATCGAGGCAGTTTTTTAGGATGTGGAAAGTCGTTTCAACAATTGTGCCATGGCTTTTCCTCGATGACTGATTTGATTTTTTTCTACCTTTTCTAACTGAGCAGACGTGCAGCCAAACTCTGGAACAAAAAAAATAGGGTCATAACCAAAACCGTTTTTGCCCTTAGGGGCCGGTGAGATCAACCCCTCCCAACTGCCTTGGCAAATAATGGGTGTCGGGTCTTCTGGATGTCTCATATAGACGAGCACGCACTGAAACCTTGCGGTACGCTCAGATTCAGGTGTGTCATTTAAGAGTGATAGTAACCGTTGATTGTTTTTCTCATCCGTTGCATTTTCGCCAGAAAACCTTGAAGAATAAATACCGGGAGCGCCATTAAGTCGATCCACTTCTAATCCGGAGTCGTCGGCTATTGCTGGCAACCCAGTGAGCCGTGACGCATGCCGTGCTTTAATTAAGGCATTTTCCACAAAGCTTAGGCCGTTCTCTATGGCATCAGATATTTGAAAGTCTGATTGAGGAACAACAATAAAAGGCAGCTCAGAAAGTAACTGTTGAAATTCTGCTAATTTCCCTTTGTTGCTACTAGCAAGTGTGACTTTCATCATGGTGCTCTTTTTGTAGAGGTGGTTGGGCAAGTAGTATTAGTTATCGTAATAAAATTTATTTTGAAACGATAATGACAATGCGGGTTTGTTTGGGTCAGGTTGCACTTGAATTTTAAACGTCATGGAGTCTTCATTATCAAATTCAAAGGGCGCTAAATAATAGACGCTATCACTTTCTCGTACTTCGACAAACGTGAGTTTTTGTTGTTGGGCGAAAATGTTAGAAACGGTGCCCTTTACTAGCGCAGTTGTCCCACCAATTTTATCATTTTTTATGACTGATATATTGACTAAGCCTTTATCCTTGCCACGAGTAATATTGTAGGAGCTGGCGATGTCTGGCAGGATAAAACTGCTAGTGAATGAACTGTAGAAGACTTTGATATCACCAAATTGTTGATAAGATTTGTTGTCTGCATGGGCACACAGTGTCAGTAGAGTCAGCAGGGATATCCAAAGAAGTTTATAGTTGATCATATTTGTTTCCGCCAAAACCCATGGGGTTTTATTTTTGTGTTTTATTTACTTAACAGATAAATAGCCGTATCACTAAATAAATTAGGCCATATCCCTTTTATTTGTTTGTCTGGTATTCGCTCAGCAACAAATTCCCGATGATTTATCAGAATATTTCTTTCTGTGCACAAGGCTTCAAAGTCCCGGACTGTGCAGAAGTGAATGTTGGGTGTGTCATACCATTGGTAGGTCAGTTGTTTGGTGACGGGCATGCGGCCATGAATAAAAAGAGATGTTCTTGCACGCCAGTTACCAAAATTGGGGAAAGTCACAATACACTTTTCCCCAATTCGAAGCATTTCATCCAACACTAAATGTGGGTATCGCATCACCTGTAACGCTTGTGTCATGACGACGGTATCAAAGCTGTTATCAGGAAATTGCGATAAACCGGCGTCTAAATTAGTTTCTACCACGTTGATGGTATTGGCTATTGCTGCGGTGATTTTCTCTGGATCAATTTCCAAGCCATAGCCTTCTACCTGCTTGGCCGCTTTTAAATTTTTAAGCAGTGTGCCATCGCCACAGGCAAGATCCAGAACCCTACTTTTTGGTGCAATCCATTGCTGAATAATATCGAAGTCTGTTCGCATGTTCATAATGATGCCTCTGACGGGCTGACGACGTCTGTCTGGTTAAAGCCCGGTGTCTCGTTGGCCATGCGGTTCATATAGGCATAAAGCACGTGCTCGTAGCGTTCATTGGGTAGTAAAAAGGCATCGTGTCCCAAGTTGGATTCAATGGCGGCATAGGAAACATTTTTATTGGCATCGATTAATGCTTTAACAATTTCCTGAGAGCGCTCCGGGGCAAACCGCCAGTCTGTTGAAAAAGAAACGACTAAAAAATTACACAGGGCATGACTAAAGGCCTTAACAGGGTCATTGCCATATTCTCGAGCCAAGTCAAAATAATCGAGTGCTTTGGTCATCAGCAAATAAGTGTTGGCATCAAAGCTGTTGGAAAAGGCATCGCCCTGATGACGCAAGTAGCTTTCTACTTGAAATTCAACGGGGGTATCCTGCCCCTGCTGAAATGATCCCGACCTCAGCTCGCGACCAAACTTATTTCCCATTAACTCATCGGAGAGATAGGTGACGTGTCCTATCTTTCTTGCTAATGCCAGGCCATTACGGGGTAGTGTGTTGTCTTCAAGAAAATGGCCATCACGGAAGTCCGGATCCGATTTGATGGCATCTCGAGCAATTTCATTAAAGGCAATATTTTGTGCACTTAGCTTCATAGCTGAAGCAATCACAATGGCATGCCGAAGGCGGTTGGGGTATTCCAGCGCCCAGCGCATTGCTTGCATACCGCCCAGACTACCACCGACAACGGCAGCCCACTGATCAATGCCTAGCCTGTCGGCAAGCCTGGCCTGGCTTTGTACCCAGTCACGAACTCTTAGCGGGGGGAAGTCGACTCCCCAGGGTTTGCCTGTTTCCGGGTTGGTTGTGTTGGGTCCGGTGCTGCCGTGGCAACCGCCGATGTTGTTTGGAGATACGATAAAGAAGCGGTTGGTATCAAACGGTTTGCCGGGGCCAATATGGTTGTCCCACCAACCGGGTTTCTGGTCTTCTTTCGAGTGATAGCCTGCGGCATGGTGATGACCGCTGAGTGCGTGACAAATGAGAATAGCATTACTTTTGTCGCTATTAAGTTCACCGTAGGTTTCTATGACCAGTTGGTAATCGGGCAGTATCCGGCCACAGGCCAGCTCCAGAGGCTCATCAAAATACAGTGTCTCTGGTGTGACTATGCCTACAGAATTTTCCGGGATGATGTCTGGCATCGGCGGTCAAACTTCTCCATAAAACAATTGGTTTGGATAACGTGGTTGAAGTGGAGTCTAAAGAGGGCTTTTCTTCAGTGCAACAACGTTCGCGTTACTGTTGTGCTGTGGGTGTTATTCGTGACGGTATTATAGGCTTTCAATGTCGTAATCAATAATCACAGGAGCATGGCTTGAAAACGATGTCGATTTGTAAATGGCGGCATATTCAACACGATTTTTAAGACCTTGTGACACGACCTGTAAATCTGTTCTCCAGCCGGTGCCTATGCCTGGTTCCCCAGAGGGCCAATAACTGAACTCGTCGGCGTCAGTATTGTATCGCCGGAAGGCATCGGCATAACCAATGTCTTGATAGAGTTGGTTGAGGTATTGTCGTTCTTCGGGCAAGAAGCCAGAGAGGTTCTTGCATGTGTTGGGTTCACTGATATCTACGGCACTGTGGGCAATATTCCAATTACCGCAGATCACATAATCTCTGCGTTTTCGGCTTATTTTACTTAAATGGCCTTGTAGATCGCGAAAGAATTGATCTTTCTGCTTTTGTTCGGGTGTGTTGGCTGATGAAGCTTCTGGTGCCAGCAACGAACAGACGCTGGTGTGTTCAAAATCAGCTTGAAGATAACGACCGCTCATATCTTCACCATTGGTTGAACCAAAACCGTACATGATGGCTTTGGGTATCTCACGACAATAGATGGCAACCCCGTTTTCGGGTGTCGGTGAGTCAAAAAAGTAGCTGGTATATCCCTCAAGCACAAATTCGGGTGTAGACGTGAGAATGGGTTCTTGGCAGCGAAGATCCTGAAGGCAGATAATATTGGCTTCTTGGGTCGCGAGCCATTGAAATAAGCCGCGTTGTGATGCTTGGTGTATTCCGGCCACAGCAAGACTGATGATTCTCATATGTGGTGGCTCTGGTTAAAAAGGGGGATACAAATCCTAGGTGTAGAGTATAAGCGGTGTTTAGGTTGAGAGTCGCCCCATGACAGGTGAGGGTGTATCATACCTGAGAGTTTGAAATACAAGAACTGGCAAGCAACTAAAAAGCCGATCCATAAAAAAAATATAAAGTGTAGGGTAGGATCAAAAATTATTTATGATTGATGCTATGAATCGTTACAAGCGCATTGGCGTTATTCTTTTTGTTTCATTAGGAATAGTGGCTACGACCACGGAGGCTGGCAACCTTTATCGTTACCGTAATCTACAAGGTAATCTTGTTATCGATCATGAGATTCCACCAAGGTATGTGGCGGGCGGTTATGAAATTCTCAGTGAGTCAGGCCGTGTTATTAAGGTGGTTGAGCCACAACGGGATCCAACAGAATTGGATGCTGAACAAGAGAATAAGGCGGAGCAAGCTGCTGAGCAGCTGCGAGAAGATCAGATGTTGTTGCGTACCTACAATGTAGTGGCAGAGCTTGAGTCTGCTAAAGATAGGCGGCTGACCCAGCTAAAGAGAGAATTTGAAATCATTCAGACAAATTTGGCCAAGAATGAAGCCACTCTTGAGGCTTCTCGTACCAAGGCGGCCAACTATCAGTTTGGTGGGAGGTCGGTTCCCCAGTCTCTATTGAAACGTATGGATGAGCAGATATTTCAACGACGTGATGCTGAACAGATGTTGTTACTACGTCAGCAAGAATATCAGGGTACTGAAGACCGGTATAATGGATACCTTGCCCGTTTTAAGACATTAAAAGGGTTTAAGTCTCCTGAAATTGGTTCTCCCGAAAAAACCCAGCCATAGCTACAGACCATTGATCTTGCCAATGCTCTGTGGGGGGGCGTTGAAAACCACTCCGAACAAACTGACTAATACGACCTTCTGCCAATGCCAGCATCATATTGGCGGCAGCTGTTACGGTCGTTGTCGTTCGCAAATTGTCACTAACTTCGGCTTCACGCAAAATTTGTTTCAGTTGTGTTTCCAGTCGGTCAAATAATTGTTGGATTCGGGTGTGAAGCCTATCAGTTTCACCTGTTAGGGCATCTCCGGTTAATAATCGTGTGATCCCAGGATTGCGCTCAGCAAAGGTTAGAAGCAAGGTAAGAATCCTATAACAGCGGCTAACCGCATCAGGTTCTTCTGAGAGAATGACTCTAATTCGACTAAATATCGTGTCTTCGATAAAGTCGATCAAGCCCTCATACATTTTGGTTTTACTGGGAAAGTGCCGATAGAGTGCCGCTTCAGATACACCAACTTCTGCTGCTAATGCCGCAGTGGTAATACGTCCTCCTGGCGTCGCTTCAAGCATGCGTGCCAAAGATTGCAGAATTTGTTGTTTTCTTGAGCTATTTCCAGCAGCCATATTGAATTTACTCGCTGGTTGTCAAATTAGTGATCAAGGTGCCAACACCTTGGTCAGTGAAAATTTCCAATAAAGTCGCATGGTTTACGCGGCCATCAATAATATGGACGCTCTTCGTCCCGCCTTTTACCGCATCCAATGCACACTGGATTTTGGGTAGCATACCGCCATAGATAGTGCCGTCGGCAATTAATTCGTCCACCTGCTGAGTGGAGAGGCCCGTTAAGACGTCACCATTTTTATCCTGGAGTCCCGCAACATCGGTCAATAGCATTAGTTTTTCAGCTTGAAGAACTTCAGCAATTTTCCCGGCAACCAAGTCAGCATTGATATTGTATGAGTTACCATTGTCGTCGACACCGATAGGTGCAATAACGGGAATAAAGTGGCTGTCGGTAAGCATATCGATAACATCGGTATTAATAGATTCCACCTCGCCCACGTGACCGATATCAATAATTTCAGGTGCTTTCATTTCGGGCGACTGTTGTGACACTTTCAGCTTTCGAGCTTTAATTAATTGCCCATCTTTACCCGTAATGCCGACAGCTCTACCGCCGGCGCGATTGATCAGGTTAACAATTTCCTTGTTAACCGCGCCACCCAATACCATCTCCACTACATTCATGGTTTTACTATCGGTTACCCGCATACCGTTGACGAAGTGAGATTCAATGTTGAGCTGCGATAATAGTTCGCCGATTTGAGGTCCTCCACCATGAACGACCACGGGGTTCATGCCAACCAGTTTCATCATGACTATATCGCGGGCAAAGCTAGCCTTGAGCTTTTCGTCCACCATGGCGTTACCGCCAAATTTAACGACGATAGTTTTGCCGGTAAACCGCTGGATATAAGGCAGTGATTCAGAAAGAACATTGGCGATATTACTTGCCGCTTCGCGGGTTAGAGACATTCTTGGATCCTGTTGTTAGATTAGCCGGTAGGGTTAATCATGTCGTTAACTGTATATTTCAACTGTTAAATTGCTATCTATATTTGCAAGCTGTTGTTTGAATAGGGACTGAATATTATTTAGTGCTGCTTTAGAGTTTGCTTCAAAGCGCAGTGTGAGTGCCGGGCTGGTGTTAGAGGCGCGAACTAATCCCCAGGCTTCTGGCAGCTCCAGTCTCAGACCATCAATGGTGGAAATTTTCCCCTCGCTAAACGTGTGTTCGGCGATCAGTTTATCCATAATGGCAAATTTATCTTCTTCGGCTACATTCAATTTGATTTCTGGAGTTGCGTGGCGACTCTCAAAGCTGGCCATCATTTCGTCGATGCCCTGTTCACGAATGGCTATTATTTCTACCAAGCGAGCTGCAGCATAAATACCATCATCGAAGCCGTGCCAGCGATCATGGAAGAAGATATGGCCGCTATACTCACCACCAACGGGAGCCTCGCAAGCCAAAATTTTGTTGTACATATGGGAGTGCCCCGTTTTCCACATAACAGGCCGACCGCCATAACTGCTGATAAGACTGTTAAGCCGGTTGGTACTTTTGACGTCAAAGACGACATCGGCGCCAGGGTGACGAGAGACGACGTCCCGAGCAAAAATCATTAAGAGTTCATCGGGCCAGATAATTTTGCCGCTGGCAGAAACGGCAACGACACGATCCCCATCGCCATCAAGTGCGATGCCCAGATCAGCATTGCTTTCTTTAACACAGGCAATAAGGTCTGCTAGATTGGCTGCTACCGAGGTATCAGGTGGGTGGTTCGGGAAGTCTCCATCTACATCACAATAAAGCGGTATGACGTCACAGCCAATGGCCTCAAGTACATTGCAACCCAGTTCGCCAGCGATGCCATTACCAGCATCCAGTACAACTTTGAGGTTGTCTGCGGGCACAATGTCGTTAGCGATACTTTCTACATAGTCATTAGATACATCGCGGGTTTCGAATTCACCAGAATTTACCATAGGAAAATCCTGGTCCAGCTCTGATCTCAAAGAAAAAATTTCTTCGCCACAGAGTGCATGACGTTTGAAAAACATTTTGAAGCCATTGTATTCAGCTGGATTGTGACTGGCTGTGACCATAACACCACAATCAGTTTCAGTGAGCTGGTGGACTGCAAAATTTAATAGAGGGGTGGGTACTGCTCCAAGGTGTATGACGTGGCAGCCCGTACTCAAAATTCCTTGCTCTAATGCTTCGGTAAGTTCTGGGCTTGACCTGCGGCCATCACAACCAACAATTAAAGAATGTTCTCCCAGCGCTTGTGCTCGTGTTGCCAGTGCTTTTCCTAAGCAGTGGGCAAATTCGGTGGTGAGCTGTGTGCCTGCCAAGCCTCGAATATCGTAGTCTCTGAAGACAACGCTAGGAAAAAGCAGCTTTTCCTCGGCATTTTCGTCTTTTGGCTCAGGTGCTTGAGCCTCATCTTTTGTTGACGGATCTGATTCTTCAGATTGAGTGTTATTTTCTGAGGACGATTTTCCTGAGGATGGGAGAACCTGTAAGTAAGATTCTCTGATTTCATCCATGGCGTCTTCGTTACGCTGACCCACAGCTTTATCTTTACGGTTACCTTTGCTCGGTTTTATTCTAGGTGTTTTATCTTGGTGATAGTGCAGGGTGAAGCGAATGATCAAATAGAGCAGTAGTAGCATGAGAGCGATAACAGCACTCAGCATGATGGCAAATTCACGGTAAGAAGGTTGTGCTTGATTAAGTAAAACATTGCTACCGGTGAACCGTATTTCCCAATGGGGGATACGGGTTTTCAGATGGACTGTTTCGATAGCTTGGTTGTTGTTTTTCAGAGCAATAACGGCTTTGCCCTGTATATTTGGCAGTTGTTGGAACAACTCCGTTGTTCCTAATGAATTATCTACATTTTGCAGAAGACCGGATAATGCCTCTGTCCCGAGCATGATAAGCATGACGCCCAAAATGTTGTCTTCATTATTAGTGTCGGCAATGGGATAAGCAAAAACTAACCGCCAGGAGTCATTGATATACGCGGCTGCGGGAGTGGGTTGTTCTCCAGCTAAAACCTTGAGTACTATCTGTTGGCCTGCATAGTTGTGTGTTTTATCCAGGCGAGTATCTTTGGGACTTAGTAAATATCCTTGGGTCAGGCCATCAACCCAGTCGGCCATCAATTTTTCCATGTGTTCGACTTTTTCGCTATTACCAGATGCCAGTGCGCTAGCAAATAAGTTTTTTTCAGAAAGAGCTTGTAACTGTTGTTGTCGTTGTTGAAGGTAGGTATTCGTTGTGATTAATTGTTGCTGGGCATAATTGGTAGCTTGGACATGGGCTAAATCTTGTTTGGTCTTGTCCACAAGGTTTTGGTGAATAAAAAACGAAAACCAAGTGCAACCGAAAATAACCAGTACCATTGATACTAGTGAGAGTGGGTGTTGTTTCAATTTACCAATGGTGCGGGTAATGAATCCCTGAGTTTCAGAATTTGTCATGGTCTTTCTGTCAGCCTTGGAGCATCAGTGCAATTTTGGCAATCAACTGACGTGCCAAAATCGATTTGTTGATTTTTGGTATGGCTTCGGAGCCTTGCATTTCTACCACGAGAACAGCGTTATCATCACTATTAAAACCAATTGTGCGATCTGATACATCGTTAGCGATCACAAGATCAAGATTTTTTCTTTCTAGTTTACCGCGAGCATGGTTTTCCAGACAGTCTTCTGTGGTAGGTGTTTCAGCGGCAAATCCTACGGTAAAAGGACGCTGTTGGAGTGCTGCTACAGCGGCGACAATATCGGGATTTTTAACCAGCTTTATGGTCATGCTGTCGGCAGATTTTTTGATTTTTTGTTCTGATACCTGCACTGGGCGATAATCGGCTACGGCTGCAGAGGCAATAAATAATTGGCAGCCGTCGGCTTCCGCAAGAGCTGCGTCATACATTTCTTTGGCGCTGGTGATGGCAATAGTTTTTACCCGGTCGGGAGGGGGCAAATTCACGGGACCACTGATGAGCACTGTTTTTGCTCCAGCTTCAGCCGCGGCTTCAGCTAAGGCGTAACCCATTTTCCCCGAACTGTGATTGCTGATATAACGAACGGGGTCAATGGCTTCACGGGTTGGTCCCGCTGTGATCACAACTTTTTTTCCTGCCAGGGAGCCGGTTTCAAATAAATCTGCTGTTAATTCAGCGATATCATCAGGCTCAATCATACGTCCTGGACCTGTTTCGCCGCAGGCTTGGCTGCCTTCTGCTGGGCCAAAAATATGTGTCCCTCTACCACGTAAACGTTCAACGTTATGTTGGGTGCTAGCATTGCGCCACATGCCTTGATTCATGGCCGGTGCAATAGCAAGGGGTGATCTGCTTGCGAGGCATAAGGTAGAGAGAAGATCGCTACCTTCGCCGTTAACGAGTTTTGCCATAAAGTCTGCTGAGGCTGGGGCGATCAGTATGACGTCAGCCCACCGTGCCAGTTCAATATGACCCATCGCGGCTTCAGCCGCGGTGTCTAATAATTCAGTGTGTACAGGGTTTCCAGAAAGTGCTTGAAGCGTCAGAGGTGTAATAAAGTCTGTGGCTGCTGGCGTCATAACAACACGGACAGAGCTCCCCAAATCTTGTAGACGACGTATAATTTCAGCGCTTTTGTAGGCAGCAATACCACCCGTTACACCGAGCAGTACACGCTTATTGGCCAGTGAGGGCATCAATAGTTTTCCTGAAAGTTTGGTCTAGGATGGATAAGATACCATTGCAAAGGGGATTTGCGTAGTCAGTACTTACCAATGTGAGTGCTGATGGTGCGTTATATTGATAAGTAGATTACACAGAAACATACGTTACACATGGAGGTGTTTATGGCTATTACTGATTGGCCGGTGTCGGAACGGCCACGAGAAAAACTTTTAGAAAAAGGTGCGAGTGCGTTGTCGGATGCTGAATTGTTGGCAATCTTTCTTCGTACAGGTTGTGCTGGGCGCTCAGCGGTAGATTTGGCACGTGAATTACTGCAGCGTTTTGGTAGTCTTGCCAAAATGTTCGCTGCTGAAAAGAAATCATTTTGTGATGTGCATGGTCTCGGTGAGGCTAAATATGTGCAGTTGCAGGCGGTGATGGAATTGGCTGGTCGCCATTTGGGTGAGCAGCTTCGGCGAGAGCATGTTTTCAGTAATCCGGCATCTGTCGGTGAGTTTCTCTTGTCTCAATTACGTCATTGCCAGCAGGAGGTCTTTGCTGCGTTGTTTTTGGATGCACAGCACCGATTAATTGCGTGGGAAAAACTATTTTTTGGCACGATTGATAGTGCCAGCGTTCATCCCAGAGAAGTGGTAAGGCAGGCGTTGTATCACAATGCGTCAGCCATTATTTTTTCTCATAACCACCCTTCTGGTGTTGCCGAGCCGAGTGAATCTGACCGCTTGATAACACAGCGCCTAAAAGAGGCTTTGATGCTGATTGATGTTCGGGTGCTTGATCATGTGGTTGTAGGCAGTGGCCACACTATTTCAATGGCTGAACGAGGAATGCTTTAGGCGGGTGCAAATGACCTGTGCGTTAAGGGTGAAACTGATGTAAGCCCATAAACTGGAAAATTCCACAAACAGGGGCAGATTCAGAGAATTTATTTGCTTTGGGGGAGGCCTTCTGGTATAAAACGCGGCTCTTTGTGGGGGTGCTCTTTTTGAGAGTATTTTAATATTCGAGAGCGCATTATTTTCGAAAGACCCACTAACTGATTCAAAAGTAGTCGCCGGATACTGGTGGCGCCATGATTAGAGGCGAAGCAATGTCTAAAGTATGTCAAGTCACCGGCAAAAGACCAATGTCCGGGAATAACGTTTCACACGCTAAAAACAGGACTCGCCGTCGGTTCGAGCCTAACTTGCACTCCCATCGTTTCTGGATTGAAGAAGAGAAGCGTTTTGTGAAATTGCGTCTTTCTGCCAAGGGAATGCGTATTGTTGATAAGCTGGGCATCCAACAGGTTCTTGTTGATATGCGCAAGCGTGGCGAAAAGGTTTAAGGAGATAGATAATGGCTAAATCGAATCGCGATAAAATTAAATTAGTTTCTAGTGCTGGCACCGGGCACTATTACACAACCACTAAAAACAAGCGTACCCAGCCTGAAAAGCTGGAGTTCAGCAAGTATGATCCAGTGGTTCGTAAGCACGTTCCTTATAAAGAAGCTAAAATCAAGTAAGCTTTTTTATTGAGCGAAAGCTCAGAAGTAGGACGTTCTGTATAAAAAGCCTCGATTTTTTCGGGGTTTTTTTGTGCGTGTGTTGATAGAAATTGAGTTGGATGTTGTTCTACGGAGACGTAGTCAAAGCGATATCAGCTACGCCAGCCTCACGGGCTTGGTCGGAGACAAGAATGAAAGTGTTCGTTTTTGATTTAGGGTGGGCTTCAATAATCACTTTTACCTTTGGGTTTTCGGCATGCGCACGTTCTACATTTGCCCGTACAGACCTAACATCAATGTGGCGACCTTGAATAAAGATGTCATTGGTTTCCGTAATATTGAAAACAATGTTTCGGTTTTTTGTTTGCTCATCTAGCGGAGTGTCACTGATGGGGGGGCGATTTAGGTTAATGCCGGACTCTTTGGCAAAGGATGCCGTCACAATGAAGAAAATGAGCATGATAAAAACCACGTCCAGCATGGGAGTCATATCAATTTCTGCACTGCTGGAGTCGCCATCGTTTTCTGTTGTGCGTTTTCTTCCCAAAGCCATTAATTATTTTCCTGCTGGTATGTGGGTTATTGAAGGGCTTGTCGTGAGGGTTGCCGCGAGTATACAACAGCCATAGTATGCCAGACACATAGTGACGAGTGGCCTTTACTTAGGAGTAGGCAATGCCGGAATTACCAGAGGTTGTTGTCACCCTGAATGGGGTGCTTCCTCACATCCAAGGAAAGCAAGCATCCTCCGTTGTAGTGCGAAACTCCCGGCTGCGTTGGCCAGTGCCAGATAACTTACCCGAATTGATATGTGGGCAGGAGCTGGTATCAGGACGTCAGCGGGCAAAGTATATGTTGTTCCAGTTCCCGCATGGACACTTAATGATTCATTTGGGTATGTCTGGCAACCTTCGCATTGTGCGAAAAGGGGAGCCACCGGCTAAGCATGATCATGTGGATATCAGCTTTGGTGAAGTCGTGCTACGTTTTACAGACCCGCGTCGATTTGGCTCTGTATTGTGGCTCGAAGGTGAACCAGAGCAGCATCGATTATTACAGCATCTGGGGCCTGAACCTTTTGACTCGTCAGTTGATGGTAAGTATTTGTTTCGTTTGTCTCGGGGTAAAACTACCTCAGTAAAACAATTTTTGATGGACAATCAAATGGTGGTGGGGGTAGGAAACATTTATGCCAATGAGTCATTATTTCTCAGTGGTATTAGGCCAAAGAAGGCTGCTGGCCGGATTTCCCTTAAATGTTATGAGAGGCTGTCCAGCAACGTCAAAATGGTTTTAAAGAGGGCGATAGAACAAGGAGGCACCACACTGAAGGACTTTGTGGGTAATGAGGGTAAGCCGGGTTATTTCAAGCAGCAGTTATTTGTCTATGGCAGAGGGGGGGAGGCCTGTTTGAACTGTCAAACACTGTTAAAGGAAATAAAGTTGGGCCAGCGTTCTACGGTGTATTGTTCCGCTTGCCAAAAATAGCAGGCTTCCAATAATGATTAATCTTGAATAAATTTTTTCGCTAAAGCATCTCTGACACAGGGTGGTACAAAGGCATTAATATCACCGCCCAGAGAACCGATTTCTTTCACTAGGGAAGATGAAATATAAGAGAGCTTCTCCGAGGGAGTAAGAAAGATACTTTCTACATCAGGCGAGAGTGCCCTGTTCATGTTGGCCAGCTGAAATTCATACTCAAAATCTGATACGGCGCGTAACCCCCGGAGTATTGCATCAGCATTGTGATCTTTGACAAAATTAACCAACAGGTAGTCGAAGCCCAATACCTCGATATTATCGAGATGAGACAATGCCTTTTTGGCCAAGCCGATACGTTCTTCAAGATTAAAGAGTGGCTCTTTCCTTTTACTGCTAGCAATAGCCACAATGACACGGTGAAACAGACGGCTGGCTCGTTCTACTAGGTCCACATGACCATTAGTGATGGGATCAAAGGTCCCTGGATACACAATTGTTTTCACGTTAGCTCTTTACTCGAAGTGGGGGTGGCATGGTATCTGTTTTGTCTTGCGGGCTCAATCACAGCGGTACAGACGGTAAGTTACCTGCCCAGAGGTCTTTTCGCGAAGAGGGTTCCAAGAAGGAGATGTTATTGGTGCGGATTGTTGGCTGTCCATTTCGATATAAATATGGGCATTATTGGCAAGAAGGCCGTGTTGCTGCAACAAATCGCAGCAAGGCTGTAGCAATTCAGTGGTAAAAGGGGGGTCGAGAAATACTACATCAAACAGTTTTGTGGGCTTCTGGCTGGAGGGTTTAGTGTTTTTTAGCCAGTCGAGCGCATCCATTTGAACAATGTCGGCGTTGTCAGCATGCAGTTGAGCACAACTTTGTTGTAAGAGTGTAATGGCTGTACGGTTTTTTTCGATCAACGTAGCGCTCATCGCCCCTCTGGATAGTGCTTCAATTCCCAGGGCGCCAGAGCCGGCAAAGAGATCTAGGCAATGTGCTCCAGATATCACCGGTGTCAGCCAGTTAAACAGGGTTTCCCTGATTCGGTCTCCTGTGGGCCGAAGGCCTTCAGCGTTGGCAAAGCTCAGTTTCTGACCCCGCCATTTACCCCCGATAATACGAAGCTGGTTTTGGGGTGATTTTTTTGAGGTGGATGTTGATTTATAAGGGCGTTTCAAAGCGTTTTTCTCTTCCTAAAGTGATAGCATACACCGCCAGTTTCCAGTGAGAAAACAGGATGTCTGAGTCAGATTCAAAGAATACCGAAAATAGTGCTCCAGAGGTGGAACAAAAGTTGGATAATGAGCCAGATAAAAAACGCTCATTTTTGCAGCGTTTCCGCCGTCAAAAGCCTGTAGATTTTTCCGAAGACAGCTCAGGAGATGCGAATGCTCCGGATCTGCTTGATCAAGAGCAGGAAGTCATCGAGCCACCTATTACCGAACCTAAGGAAACCATGCGGTCGAGGTTTCGCCGCGCATTATCAAAAACAGGGCGTAGTTTTGGTAATTTATTTTTGGGTGATAGGGAGATCGATGATGAGCTTTTGGAGGAGCTGGAAACACTGTTATTGTTGGCTGATGTGGGCATTGAATCCACTGTGGAAATCATTCAGGATTTGGCTGAACGAGTGAAACGCCGAGAATTGGCGGATAGCCGTGCCCTGTTCATGGCGTTGCAAAATGCTATGGTCGACAAGCTCAGCCACTGTGAGCAGCCCTTGGTTCTCGGTGCTCAGAAAGGGCCGTTTGTCATTCTGGTTGTGGGCGTTAATGGCGTAGGTAAAACCACCACTATTGGTAAGCTGGCTAAATATTATCAGGATCAGGGTAAGTCGGTTATGTTGGCTGCGGGAGATACTTTTAGAGCAGCGGCAGTAGAGCAATTACAATCCTGGGGTGGGCGTAATAATGTCCCTGTTGTAGCCCAGCACACCGGTGCCGATAGTGCATCGGTGATCTTTGATGCCATCGAGTCTGCCCAGTCTCGCCAGATAGATATTCTGATAGCAGATACAGCCGGGCGATTACACACTAAAAGTAATTTGATGGAAGAGTTGAAGAAAGTTAAGCGGGTCATGACTAAGCTGGATGATTCGGCGCCTCATGAAGTGCTGTTGGTGTTAGATGCGGGCACCGGACAAAATGCTGTAAATCAAATGCAGGAATTTAATGAGACGGTTGCTGTGACGGGTGTAGTATTGACGAAACTTGATGGTACCGCCAAGGGTGGTATTGTCTTCTCGCTGTGTAAGCGTTTTGGTATTCCTGTGCGTTTTGTGGGTTTGGGGGAAAGTGTTGAAGATTTACAACCCTTTAGTGCACGAGAGTACGTCTATGCTTTATTTGACAACGGTAGTAAGTGAGAAGGCCTCAAGTAATGGCGATGAAACTATCTGAACCCTATGATTCAGTTTGATAAGGTCAGCAAGCGTTATCCTAACGGCTATGAGGCCTTAAATGGCTTGAGCCTGGAGCTTGGTGCCGGTGAAATGGCTTTTTTGATTGGTCATTCTGGTGCTGGGAAAAGCACTTTGCTGAAGCTCATTATGCTGATGGAGAGGCCAACCCACGGCCAATTGTTAGTCAACGGTAAAAACCTAAATCGTCTTCATCGTAGCCAAATACCCTACTATCGTCGCAATGTTGGAGTTGTGTTCCAAAATCACCAGTTACTCTTTGATCGCAGTGCCTTTGATAATGTTGCGCTTCCTTTGCTGGTGTCTGGTTATCAGCCCCGGGAAGTCGGGCGTAGGGTGCGGGCTGCCTTGGATAAAGTGGGTTTGCTCGATAAAGAGAAAATGAATCCCATTGCCTTGTCTGGCGGTGAGCAACAGCGTTTGGGAATAGCTCGTGCTGTGGTTCATAAGCCACGAATTTTGTTAGCGGATGAACCTACTGGGAATCTTGACCCAGAACTGTCTGCAGAAATTATGGATTTATTTCGTCAGTTCCGCGAGGTGGGCGTCACGGTATTGATTGCAACCCATGATGTGGATTTGATCTCTCGTATGGGTGTGCGTCGGTTACAACTACAGCAGGGTAGGCTGATACAGGATGGGGTGCCCGAACATGAAGCGTAATCGTCGCCGGAAGCCTGAGAAAAATAGTCCTACTAGTAAAACCCCTGTTAGGGAGCGGCGCCGAGGTGCATCAGACGGTCGGGCAGTCTTTCTGGATAAACTAAGAAGTTATTTACAAAACCACTGGCAATTATTTTTGAATACATTTCAGCGTTTAGCCGCTGAACCCGTTCAGACCTTGATGACATCTCTTGTTGTAGCGATAGCCTTGGGGTTGCCCGCAGCTCTTTATGTGGGTGTTATAAATCTGCAGCAATTGGGTAGTCGTGTGGAAACCATTTCCCAAATGACGGTGTTTCTCAAGACTGACAGTACCCAAACAGCCATAGACCAGCTGCAAAAAAAATTAGTATCTGATGTTGATATTGCTAAGGTTGACTATATTTCTCGACAACAAGCGCTGGAAGAGTTTCGCTCTCTTTCGGGTTTTGGCAATGTGCTGGACATGTTGGATGAAAACCCCCTGCCGCCGGTCTTTATTGTGCAGGCGGGGACACGCTTTCAAAATGATTTGGTCGCCAGCGAGGCGTTGGTGGCCAAGTTGCAAGGTATGGCGCTCGTGGACGATGTCATGCTAGACATGAAATGGATGCAACGATTGCAAGCTATGTTAGAGGTGGGGGAGCGGCTTGCCTTCTCTCTGGGGCTGGCTTTAGCCTTGGGCGTTTTGCTGATTATAGGTAATACCATTCGACTTGCCATTGAGAATCGTCGCGATGAAATTGTCGTGGTCAAGCTTGTCGGCGGTACCAATGCTTACGTCCGGCGCCCGTTTCTCTATACGGGTATTTGGTATGGGGTTATCGGCGGCATGTTGGCCTGGGTCTTGGTTGCTCTGGGACTTCAATGGATATCGGGTCCTGTGGGGCACCTGGCAGAGCTTTATCAGAGCCTTTTTCATCTGATAGGGCTGGGTTTTGTTGGTTTGGTTGCTCTGCTGTTGATAGGGGCTGGTTTGGGGCTGTTGGGTGCTTGGCTGGCCGTTGCAAGGCACCTATCTAGCATTGAACCAAAATAACATTGGTTGATCTGAAACAACTGGTCATGGCAACTTATTCAAGCTCTAGCAATCTAACGTCAAGCTGGTAAAATATGTGTCCTTGAAATTTTGAGGTTGATATGAATAAAAATCTTCAAGCTGTAGATTGGATGGCTCCAGGAGCCAATCTAGCCACTTATATGCAGGGTGCGAACGCTGTTGCCGTTCTCTCTGCTGATGAAGAGCGTGCTCTTGCTGAGGATCTTTATTATCGTGAAGATCTTGATGCTGCACGTCGACTGGTCTTGTCCCACCTTCGCTTTGTTGTGCATATTGCTCGATCCTATAACGGGTATGGTTTGCCGCTGGGTGACCTGATTCAGGAAGGTAATGTTGGCTTGATGAAAGCGGTTAAACGCTTTAACCCGGAAAAGGGTGTCCGTCTAGTTTCTTTCGCTGTCCATTGGATCAAGGCAGAAATACACGAATATGTATTGCGCAACTGGCGCATTGTTAAAGTGGCAACCACTAAGGCTCAGCGGAAGTTATTCTTCAACTTGCGGGGCGCAAAAAAACGTTTAGCTTGGCTCACCAATGATGAAGCTAAGGCCATAGCGGATGACTTGGGTGTCGACATCATTCAAGTGCGTGAGATGGAAAAACGTTTGTCAGCGCGTGATGCGGCGTTTGATCCTCTGACGGATGACGATGATGATGGCGCTTATCAAGCACCGGCATTGTATCTAGAAGATAAAAGTGCTGATCCAGCATTGCAGGTTGAGCAGGCTGATTCTGAGCAGGATAGCTATGGGCGTATGGCGGAAGCATTGCATGAGCTTGATGAGCGTAGTCGTGACATCATCCATAGTCGTTGGCTCGGAGAAGACAAAGCCACTCTGCATGATTTAGCTGATAAATACAGCGTGTCTGCGGAACGGATCCGTCAGCTTGAACAAAATGCGATGAAAAAAGTACGGGCAATAATGGAAGCTTGAGTTTGTAAGCTGATTGCCAGTCTGAAAAGCCGCATCTGTTGCGGCTTTTTTTATGAAAATTTCTAAATATTGTTTGAAGGCGCGTGATGTAAAACGATCACTTTATTCAATGAGAGAGTAAATGAAAATATTGGCAGTAATAACAACGGTGTCTGGTTTTCTTGCGGTAGCACTAGGTGCCTTTGGTGCGCATGCCTTGAGGAATACGGTGGCGCCAGAAATGCTTGGCATTTGGCAAACGGCTGTGCAGTATCAGATGTTTCATGTGTTGGTCTTGTTATCAATTGTTATTGCGGAAAGTCGGAGTACCGGCACTTTAATGCGTGTTGCTGGCTGGTTATTTGTGATGGGGACTGTACTCTTTTCAGGCAGTCTTTACTTGTTAGTGATTACCGGCATTAAAGCCCTTGGAATGATAACGCCGATTGGTGGGGGGCTATTTTTGATGGGTTGGCTAGTGCTGTCTTTTGCCTTGGTGAAATTTATTGCTGCACAGCGGTCATCAGTGAGTAATCGTTAAGTCATTCATTGTGATATGGCCAATAAATATAAGGGAGAGCAGTATTGGATATCAGGCCAGAGTTTAAAAAGAAATCTATTCGAAGTTATGTGGTTCGATCTGGTCGGATGACCGACGGGCAAAAATTGGCCTTTGACCAATATTGGCCTATCTATGGTTTGAGCTTGCATGATGGTTGCTTGGACATTGAGGAGCAGTTTGGTCGCAGTGCGCCTCGAGTACTAGAAATCGGCTTTGGTATGGGAGGCTCCCTAGTGCAAATGGTTCAGGCTGAACCGGAGAAGGATTTTATTGGCATTGAAGTGCATTCACCGGGTGTTGGGCGCTTAATTAGTGATGTAGGTAAATTGGAGCTACCAAACCTCAGAGTGTATCTGGCTGATGCTACTGATGTGCTCGAAGATTGCATTGTGGATGCCAGTATTGATCGCCTGCAGGTTTACTTTCCTGATCCTTGGCATAAAACAAAACACAAAAAGCGGCGCTTGATTCAGACAGACTTTGTGCAGAGGATACGGGCTAAACTTAAATTAGGAGGAATTTTACACCTGGCAACAGATTGGGAGCCTTATGCGAAACATATGCTAGAGGTGATGGAAGCTGCTGATGGTTATGAAAATATGATGGGATCGGCTCAATACTCTCCTCGCCCGGAATTCCGGCCAATGACTAAGTTTGAGCAGCGCGGTGAACGTTTGGGCCACGGGGTGTGGGATTTATTGTACCGGCGTGTGGTTTAGTTGATTCTGGCTTCATCGGAATCGGTGCTATCAGTTTACAACTAAGACATCACAGTGAACGTCGGCGAGCACTTTTTCGGCGGTATTTCCAAGTAAAGCTCCCGCAATACCTTTCCTAGCATGGGTGCCTATAACCAATACATCCGCACCTAGGGTGTCCCCCCATTCTTTGATGACGAGCCGAGGGTTGCCGGTTTGGACATGAACGTGATTCTGTGAAATGTTATAAAATTCCGCTATTTCGGCTTGCTTTGCTTCGGTATCCTCGAGGAACTCAAAGCCCAAATGGGCGGCAACAGCATCCTTTTCATCCAGAGCGCAAATTAAATGAAGCGTGCTGTCTGTGTCTGCTGCTAGGCTAAAAGCCGCAGCAAACACTGCATGGTTAAGTGCCGTGTGAGGATCGTCAATTCGTTGGGTATCCAATGCGGCCAGAACAATACCGCCAAATGCACGGTTGTTGGCACGTGTGAGCAGTACAGGACAGGGGGCAAAACGGATTAGCGTTCGTGCCTCTGCGAGTTCTTCTTCAGAACACATAATGATCAAGTTTGCATTAATTTCTTTAGCTCGGTGGCAGGCGGCTAGAAGGTAATCGCTGTTCCACTCAACACATTGGGATGCGGCGACCTCCTGTAAAGGCGTCGAAGCTAACTGATTGGTGACCCAATTTTTTAATACTTGTGTTGCCGAGCGTTTGGCTTTTTGGCGTGAGTCATGTCGATTGAGTTCACTATCGTCTAAATAAGCGCAGGCAAAAGCCTCAATAGATACACTGGTTTTTTGAGCCAAAGCAATTGCCTTGGATAGAGCTGTTTGGCGTGGTGATGTGGGTTTCATCACCACGAGGTATTTGAGTTGATTGTTCATCGGCATTGTTCCTTTGACAAACCATAGGAAAATCCCTGATGGCTGAATATAATCAGATACATTTATTAATCATAGAACATTTCTAGTCAATCAAATTGATGCAAAGCAAGGGGCTAAGTGATGAGCAAAAAAGTGGCTGTTATCTTATCAGGGTGTGGTGTTTTTGATGGTTCAGAGATTTATGAGTCCGTCATTACCTTGTTGAGTTTAGATAAAGCGGGCGCCCAAGTGCAGTGCTTTGCACCAAACATTCAACAAATGCATGTTATTAATCATCTTACGGGTGAAGTGACGGAGGGTGAGAGTCGAAATGTTTTGGTGGAAGCTGCTCGGTTGGTTCGGGGCGAAATTAAGGATTTATCTGAAGCCAGAGTAGAGGATTTCGATGCGGTCATTCTTCCTGGTGGTTTTGGTGCAGCTAAAAACCTTTGTGATTTTGCTATCAAGGGCTCAGAGCTCACTGTAAATGATGATCTGGCTGGTTTTGTTCGGGGGATGCACCAAGCTAAAAAACCTGTGGGGCTCATGTGTATTGCCCCAGTAATGGTGGGCAAGCTATTTGGTGAGGGGGCACACTTTACCATTGGCCAAGATTTAGAAGCGGCCGCGGCTATTGAAGCCACCGGTGCTGTACATGAGCCTTGTCCAGTCAACAATATTTGTATTGATGGCACCAATAACTTGGTGACTACACCGGCTTATATGTTGGCGGGTAGCATCAGTGAAGCAGCCAGTGGCATCGAAAAGTTGGTGGGGGCTGTATTAGATCAAGTTGCGGAGTAAGGTAGAGCATTCGAATTAACGGGACGGTGATTTGGAAAATCCTTTTTGGGAATACTCTTTAGCGCATTACGCGAGACCAGAAGTGGCAGAGTGTTGTTTGGCTTATCAGGATCAGCAGGGGGCAAATGTTAATGTATTGTTGTTTTGCTGTTGGCTTGGTTGCTATGGTGTTCAGCTTGAATATAAAGAGCTGGTAGAGGCGCAGGAGCAAATTGAAGATTGGGTTTTCAATGTGGTCGAGCCTCTACGAACAGTACGACGATTTATGGCCTCCTCATCATGGTCAAGTGACACAGACGTGAGCAAGATACAAAAAGTGGAACTGATGGCAGAGCAGGTGGTCCAAAAAATTCTGTATAGTTGGTGCCAGCGTCAGGATTTTGTTGTGCGTAATACTATTGGTATTGAATTGCAGGTAGCAAATCTTAATCTATATTTAGCCACCTTGAATGGCGCTCAAGTTTCTAATGACAGCCCTTTACTTTGGCCTATAAGTGATTACCTAGCCGCCGATTAATTTTACATTACTTTTGAGTTACTATGGCTGACAGATTCGGATTTTTAATCAAGAGCAGTTTTTAATAAAGGACAGTTATATGAAATTTAAATACTTGGTGCTTGCCTCTGCGATAGTGGTGACCCTGTCAGCTTGTAATGAAAAAGAGCAAGTTGAGCAGCTAACAGCCTCTTCAGGTGAACAACAAACACAGCAGGATGAAGCCGCTGAGATGGTGTTGGAGACACAAATTGAAAAATTCAGCTATGTAGTTGGCGTTGATATGGGCGGACAATTCCTCGCTTCTGATATTGATATTGACCGTGAAGCTTTTGCTATGGGTATGGCCGACTCATTGGATAACAAGCGGCCTCGAATTGCCAAAGAGGAGCTTGAGAGTGTGGTGCAGAACTTCCACGCAGCACAACAGGCAAAAATTCAAAAACATGAAGAAGAGATGCGCTCTGTATCAGAAAAGAATATTCAGGCCGGTGCAGATTTTCTAGAAGAGAATAGTGCTAAAGAGGGCGTTAAAACCACTGAAAGCGGTTTACAGTATAAGGTGATTACGGCGGGTACTGGCGTTATGCCTACGGCAGAAAGTCGTGTCGAAGTGCATTATAGGGGAACTTTAATTGATGGCCGAGAGTTTGATGCTTCAACCAAGCATGGGGGTGCGGTAGAGTTAAATGTTAATGAAGTTATTCCTGGTTGGACAGAAGCGTTACAAAAAATGAAAGAAGGGGCTAAGTGGGAGTTGTACCTGCCGTCTGAACTTGCCTATGGTCCACAGGGCACAGGTGAAATGATTGGACCAAGTGCAACACTGATTTTTGAAGTAGAACTGATTAAAGTCTTGGGTTCAAAATAATTATTTTTAGTTTCTGTCATCAATAAAAAAGGCCCATCAGGGCCTTTTTTATTGTCTTTTTTCTAGTGCTGTTGGTTACAATGCCATGTTGTTTAAGTTTTACTCAGAACGTTATTATGATGATTTATATGTAAGACTTCTATCATCTTATCCTCAGCGGCAAGCCTAATTTCTAAAGCTTCCCCCAGTTGTGATAAATCTGTAGACAGTGTCTTAAGATCATCTGTTTCGAGATATTTATCATTAAAATCTAGAATTAACTCGGTAGAACCATCAATGGTTTTTAGTAAATTCTCACCAGCTTCCAGGCCTTGGCTGTCCTGAAGTTCTAGCCCCTCTTTCATCAGCTGATCATAAATTTCAAAGTGACCGGCAGAGGTGTAGTCCACCAAAATTTCACAAAAGGTCTTCAGACTTTCGCGGTGAACAGTGTTCTGACTATTGAAGTGGTGTATATCACCTAAGGCACAAAAACAAACGAGCACTGCTTGCCGTTCTTGTAGCCAATGGTCAATAAGGGTGCTGACACCCCCCCAGCGTTCTTGTGCAGATCGGCAATTTTCAAGCATAAGCGGCTGCTGTTCCTATAAATTTACCCAAGGATATGCAAACGGATGCGGTGTGACAAGGATTTTCCTCGTTGCTATTTCAATACCAAAATAACAAGCCAGGGAAGAACCACGGCTGTGAGTGCGCCGGTTAAGCCTAGGCCAAGGCTGGCAAAGGCTCCGCACTTCCCACTGATCTCAAAGGCTCGAGCAGTTCCTACACCATGCGCGCAAATACCAAGAACAAAGCCCTTGATACGATCGTCAGTAATAGCTAACCAGCGAAAGAGTAGGGGGCCAAAGATAGCACCTACTATTCCAGTAAATACCACCACTCCGGCGGTAAGTGATAGATTGCCGCCGATTTTTTCGGAAATACCAAGGGCAATGGGCGTGGTGACTGATTTGGGGGCAAGAGAAACTAAAGTCTCGACTGTGGCACCCAAGAACCAAGCTGTGATCAAGGCGCTGACAATGGCAAAACTTGCTCCAAAAAATAAGGTTAATAGTAAGGGATTAGATAAGCTTCGAATATTGTGAAACTGTTGATGCAACGGAATGGCCAAGGCAACAGTTACGGTGCCCAATAAAAAGAAAAGCGGCTGATTAGCCTCGCGGTATTGTTGGTAGTCGATGTTGGTGAGTAAAAGTACTGCTGAAACCATAATTGGAGCTGTCACGAGGGGGTGTAAGAGTGAATGAATGATGGGCCGATTTTTGTTAGCACTAGAGAGCCAAAAGGCGACACTAAATGCTGCAAAAGTAAGAATAAGTAGCAAGCTAAAAGTGATGATGGAAATCATTGATGATGTGCCACAGAATTTTTCTGTTGTTTTGTTAACAAGTATTTCATCAACAGTGCAGTTAGCATCATGGTTACCAGAGTAGCGAAAATAATAGCGCCGGTAATAGCAAGCCATTGGCTGGTTTCCATAGTCGCAACAAAGAAAAATCCGACACAGGCAGGTACGAACATGAGTGATAGCCAGCGAATCATGAAATGGCTGGCTTCACCAAGTCCAATGGGTAGTCCTCGGTTGCCGAGCTGAAGGGCTAAAAACAGTAATACCATACCAATAACGGGCCCGGGTATTGGTATTCCGCTGAAATAGACCGCAACCTCACCAATGCCTTGGAAGAGTAGTAATGCTAGGAACCCACGCAGCATGTTTAATTTTTACGTATGATTTGTGAAAACCCAAGCAGGGCGAGAAATAGAAAGCAGAGTAGAGTCCAGGCAGGGATACTTAAGTTAAGGAATGTCCATTGAACCTCGGCACAGTTCCCGTCACCTTGCAGTAGCATGCCCATTGCTTCACTGAAATCAAAGGCGTTAAACAGGTATTCCGCCGGTGGTCCGCAGGCTGGCACTTTATCTTCCGGAAGACTTTGTAGCCAAAGTTGTTTGCCAGAAAAAAAGCTTCCGGCTAATGCGCTGAGGGTAATGAAAAAACCGTAAATCTTTAGTCCGTGATTATGCATCAACGCTAATAAGGCAAACATGCCTGTGATAATCACAAATGCTCGCTGGGTGATGCAGAGATAGCAGGGGTTGAGTTCCATCACATGCTGCATGTATAACGCGGCGGCAATTAGTCCATTACAAATAATAAAAATTAATAAGTTGGTTTGTCTGCCTTTCTGCATGCTTCTGTTTCCCGGATTAAGTGTGAGATGTGTATCAGCCCGGACGGTACATTAAGACCTTGCCGGTAGTTGGGTCAAGGCCAGTGCCAGCTGTATTGTTGGTGGTTTTCTTCAAGGTCATACAGCCAAGGAGAAAAAGTCATACTCTTGTGTAATTAAAGAGGGTAAGCAAACAGAAGTGGTTCTGATGTCTTCGATGTGTAAAATGTACTGTTTTTCAGGGTGAATAAAAAGATTGAATGTGGCTTCCACCCGCATCAGTTCAGCCAGTTGTTTACGAGTACTTTAATATAGTTACAGGTTATAGCTATAGTTATGGGGTATAGTTTTAGGGCAAATTTATAGTTACAGGACAAAAAATGTTACGAAATCTGGTGTTTGTCGTTTCCATCTTAATTTTCTGGCCGTCCTCTTCTTTCGCCGACTTGGGGAATATGAGTGGCGCCCATGGCACCATGGGTGGTGCACATAATTCATCTACGAGATCCATGAGAATTATTGATGAAGAGTTTGAGAAGGGAAAGGGTATTTTTTTGGGAAGAAATAGAGAGGTAGGAAAAATAAAGCTCTGTGTTGCATCTGGTGATGAGCAGGTTAAATTAAAAAGAAAGGCGCTAAAGCCTTATAAAGGGGCCACGGTGAATGGGTTTATTAATAGCCTGCATAACTGCGATAAACCCGATGAAGTGATGCTGGAGCGATTGGGTAGGGGGCATATGTCCTATTTAATTTATTATTTGAACAAGCGTTATAAGCTACAGCTTACCGACTATTCGAAATCTGTTATTGCAAGCTAAGTGGTTGATAAGGGGAGGCCCTCCCCCTTTTTTATCCTAAACTCCACTTGATCATGAATTCCACTTAGGCGAAATGGGTCAACAGCTCCAAATTTTGTTCTTTTATGATGAGGGCTAGATTGCTCACAAGGTAAAATTGTATTGCTGGTAATAGGCGGTAAGAAATTCGTCGAAAGACTGGCTGTCCTCAGCTTCAATTTTCTGTTGCTGTTGTAAAGACTCTGCGGCCATCATATGGAATTGCTCAGTGACCTCCGATGGTAATTCCTTCTTCAGAAAATACTTCCGATGTTCTACCGCATGGCCCATTGCCACTTTGAAATAGGTTTGCCCCGTTTCTTTCATTTCTCTCAGAATACGTGCTGACGGGGTAAGTTCAGGGTTGTCGAGAAAGGTGACTAGTTTGTTTAGAGTGGCTTCATAACGATCTGTTTGATTGTGTTGATCCAGTAGTTGGGCGACGGGTTTCATTTCTTCAAACAGAGCGTGCCCCCAATCCAGAAAAGAGCGCTCACCCTGGTGATCATGCAACATTAATTCAGGGTTTCGTCCTTGGCATACCATCAGACGTTGATTTTCCAGGATATGACGATATTCCTGATCATCTGTAGGAGGGCTCTTGGACAGCAGGCAGGTCAATAGGAAGATATCCATAAAGTCCATTTGTTCACGATCAATGCCCAGTGGCTGAAAGGGATTAAGGTCAACGCAGCGAACTTCAATATATTCCACACCTCGTTCCCACAATGCCCTTAGGGGCGTTTCGCCAGAATTTGTGGTGCGTTTTGGCCGGATAGTGCTGTAAAACTCATTTTCGATTTGTAGCAGGTGTGGACTGAGTTGTTGGTAATCACCGTTGCTGTCTTTAATGCCTGCCTTTTCGTAGTCTGGATAGGGTTCCACCAATGCATGCCGAAGTGTGTTCACGTAGTTCCGTATGTCGTTATAGCAGACGATCAGCTGCTCTTGAGCTTTACTCTGGTAGCCCAAGTCTCCCATGCGTAGTGAGGTGGCGTAGGGCATATGAAGGCTGTGTTCATCTGTTCCAAAGGGGATAAGTTGATGATCGCGGCCTTTAACAAAGCTACGGCAAATGCCGGGCGATGCGCCGAACAGATAAAGTAGAAGCCAAAAATGACGACGGAAATTACGAATCAAAGCGAAATAGTTTTCGGTTTTGAAATCCTGTAGAGACTGGTTGGAGTTTTCATTTTTTCTGAGTATTTCCAGTAGTTCATCCGGGACCGAAAAGTTGTAATGAATGCCTGCGATAGTTTGCATGAGGCGGCCATAGCGGTGCCCCAAGCCAACCCGGTAAATACTTTTCATTTGTCCAACATTTGACGATCCGTACTGACCTACGGGAATATCACTGTCGCCACTTAACTGGCAGGGCATGCTATTAGCCCAGAGGAGTTCGTCGCCAATTTGGCGATAGGTATAACGGTGAATATTCTCTAGAGTTTCTAACACCTGACTGGCATCGCTGGATGGCGGTGTTATAAATTCGAGCAATGCCTCTGAGTAGTCCGTTGTTATCTGTGGGTGAGTGAGTGCTGAGCCGAGAGAGGCTGGGTGAGACGTTTGAGATAATTTCCCTTCTGGCGTGACTCGTAAGCTTTCTTTTTCAATACCGCGAACAATACCTGATAGCACTCGTGATTCACTATTGCTGGCCAGTACGCTCAGGCGATTCTTTAGTAGGGGCAAAATAGTTTCCTTGTCTGGAGGATCAGGCAGAGATGGACTGCTTAGGTAATACAGGGTTCCCAGCAGCAGTGATTTCACAGGTAATTATTGTAGCTCGTAGCAGGATATCTTTAGCATTGAGCTCCAAGAGTTGATTGAGAGCGACATCTCGATAGGGACTTTTATACAGTCGGCTGGCATCACAACCGTTAACCCATTCTAGTGACTTGTCGAGGTATTGTTCATGTTGGTTTTGCAGAATAAAAGTGGTCATGTTGAACAGCGAGGCCGAGCTGGTTAAATCGATTAAGCATCAGTTTATCTGAAAAGACTGACTCAAGCATTGGATAAAAGCAAACTTGTTCAGGTAATGGGGTGGACATAAAACTGACATTATCTTGACATCAAATGGTCATGGCTTGGTCACATCATAAAAACATCAGAATCAAAAGGTGTTTGATATGAAAGTGACAGTATTTGGTGGTGGCTACGTGGGCTTAGTAACCAGTGCGTGCCTAGCGCATGTGGGGCACCAAGTAATATGTGTAGATCGGGGCGCACAAAAAGTAGAGACGCTACAGCAGGGTGTCTGCCCTATTTTTGAGTCTGGCTTGGAAGATTATTTGGTTGATGGTCAGTGGGAAAACGTTTTGGTGTTCACGGACGAGCCGGCCTTTGCTATCAATCATGCTGCGGTAGTGTTTATTGCTGTAGGAAGGTCAACGGATGAAGACGGTACAGCAGGTACCAGCCACGTGTTGAGTGTGGCGAAAACAGCGGGTACCTATTTAGAAAAATTTACCGTTGTGGTCATCAAATCAACGGTATTTGTTGGTACGGCAGATGCTGTACGTTCTGAAATACAGAAAGTTTTAGAGATGCGTGGCGTTGAGATTATGTTTGAAGTGGCATCAAACTCGGAATTCCTTAAGGAGGGAGCCGCCATTTCAGCTTTTATGAAACCTGATCGTATTGTGGTGGGAACGGAGTCAGAGCGTGTGGAAGTAATGATGAGAGAGCTTTATGCCCCATTTAACCGTAACCATGACCGCTTGATGGTGATGAGCCTTCGGTCCTCTGAACTCACAAAATATGCAGCCAATGCTGTTGGCCACAAAAATCAGCTTTATTAATGAAAGGGCTAATTTGGCTGAGCACCTTGGTGTTGACATCGAAGAAGTACGCCAGGGAATTGGGATGGACCTCCGTATTGGCTACCATTTTATCTATCCGGGTTGTGGCTACGGTGGTTCCTGTTTTCCGAAGGATGTGCGAGCGTTACAAGTTACTGCAGAAAGTCAGGCTATCAGCCCCGTCTGTTATTGGTTGTGCAGGACGTCAACCGGAATCAAAAACAACGTTTGTTTCATAAGGTGCATAATTATTTCTCGGGGCCGCTAGGAGGTAAAACGATCGCTGTTTCCCGTGCCAGCTCATCATGGTTGTCAGGGATGTAAATAACTTTAGTGCCGCTGTTGGCAATGGAAATAATTTTACGCAATACCTCGTGGTGACTAGTCGGCCAGAAGAAGGATCGTTTCATTGCCCATATGCCCACTGGGTCACCCACTAAATAGAGTGTGTCGCAGCTGATATTTTTTAAGAAGTCGAGCAGGAACTCCGCTTTGCAGTCGCGGTCACCAAGATGAATGTCTGATAACCAGATCGCTGGATAGTGCATACCTACCTCCTTTTTAGCCAAGATAATAGGCATAAATGACAGGCAGGTGGCATTTTTAAGACAATTTGATGGCATATGTTGATGAGCGTGAGGTTGTGTTGACGGTGAAATGTTCGGGGTTTTTCTGCAAAAGACCTGAGTCGCTGGCCATATGTTCTTGCAAGAAGTAAGGTGCAATTGCGTTTTTTAAGATAATGCACTCCTGTCAGTGAAGATGGCATTTAGATTATGGTTTGGTTAAAAAAAATACTTCCTCCACTCATCATTTTGGTGATAGCCATGTTGCTGGTGATGGGGTTGGCGTGGTTCAAGCCCCAGCCCGAACCCCAGGTTCTGAGCGAGCCTTCAATACCAAAAATTCAAGCTATGGTGGCCGATCCTAGACAACAACAAATCCTTGTTTCTGCTCAGGGAACCGTGAGACCAAAAAGAGAAATTGCTTTAGCCACACAGGTTTCAGGACAGGTGGTTACGGTGTCAGACATCTTTGTAGACGGCGGATTTTTTAAGCAGGGAGATCTATTGCTACAGTTAGATCCCCGTGATTATGAAATAGAAGTTATCCGTGCAAAATCTCGGGTTGCTGAGGCAGAGCAGTTGTTGGCCACGGAGCGTGGGCGAGTTTTTCAGGCCAAACGAGAATGGCGTGACTTGGGAAACAAAGCAGGCAATGACCTGTTTCTGCGAGAGCCACAATTAAAGGCAGCCGAGGCGGCTGTAAACGCGGCAAAAGCAGACCTTGACCAAGCAAAAATTAACCTTGAGCGTACTGGAATAAGAGCGCCTTTTGAGGGTCGAATACGTCAGATTCAGGTAAACCTTGGGCAATATCTGTCAGTGGGAATGAATATTGCTCAGATCTTTGCGATAGATTCAGTAGAGATACGATTGCCGTTAACAACATCCCAGAGTGCATTGCTTGACCTACCCCTTACCCCGGATCACGACGTTAAGCTACCAGTCTTATTGTCGACCAAGGCGAGTGGTGGTCAACACCTGTGGCAGGGTAACATTTCTCGCACGGATGCCAGCATTGATCCTTTGAGTCGGGTAATTTACGGCATTGTGGATGTGGAAAAACCGTTTGAAAGTGACCCGCCTTTAATGGTGGGCTCGTTTGTTAATGCAGACATACTGGGCCGAGTGTTTGAGGATATTGTGACCATTCCACGTATGTCTCTTTATGAAAAAGAGAATGTGCTGGTTGTGGACGCTGATCAGCGGTTGAAGATTCAACCTGTGAGTGTGTTGCAATATCTTGGAGAAAACGCCCTAGTTCGTGGTATTCACTCTGGCGACATTATTTTGGTGGCTCGGCCGAGCTATGTGGTGAGTGGGATGAAAATTGCCCCTGTGATTGTCAGTGCAGATAAAATGGCGGTTCAATCTCCATGAAAACTGCCGGTACGGGGCTTATCGCTTGGTTTGTTCATAATCCCATAGCTGCCAATTTGCTGATGATGATGATTCTGGTGGGCGGTCTTACCGGTCTGTCGGACCTTGATAAGGAGATGTTTCCAAAGATCCCGAGAGATGTGGTGCAGGTGGTGGTCGCTTATCCTGGCGCTGGACCTAAAGAGGTTGAAGAGCAGATAAGCGCTCGGGTGGAAGAAGAGATTCACGACCTCGATGGCATTGAAGAGCTGCGTTCTTTTTCTTATCAAGGAGGGGGGAGGATAGAGGTTGAAGTGGCTGATGGCTACGATACTCAGAAGCTACTCAATGATGTTAAAACACGTGTAGATGCCATCAATACGTTTCCAGTTAATTCCGAGAGACCCCAAATTAGGGAAATCCTTGCGAGGACCCAGATTCTTAGTATCGCCGTAGCCGGCCCGCTTAATGAATGGGATCTCAAGCGCTTGGCAGAAGAGATTCGAGATGAAGTGACCAAGCTGCCGGGTGTGACACTGGCAGAAATTGGTGGAACTCGACCAGAAGAGGTCTCTGTAGAGGTTTCAGAAGCAACGCTACGTCAGTATCAATTGCACTTTAATGATGTTGTCGAAGCGATTCGTCGATCATCTATCAATTTGCCTGCCGGTGAGATTCGTGAGGAAACGGGAGATATTGTCCTGCAAACACGAGGACAAGCTTATGATCGTCAGGATTTTGAAAACATTGTTGTGTTGCGAAATACTGATGGTACACAAGTGTACCTCGGTGACATTGCCCATATTAACGATGGCTTCGCCGAGCAGGATGTGGTGTCCAAGTTCAATGGCAAGCCGGCAGTATTTATCAATCTATTTAATACTCGTAATCCCGATGTGATAACAACTTCCAATGCTACGCGAGAATATATAGAGAGGAAAACGCCCACCCTGCAACAGGGTGTTGAGTTGGTGGTATGGCGAGACCTGTCAGTTTATCTCAGCAGTCGGATTGATCTGTTATTGCGAAATGCGCTGGGTGGACTGGTTTTGGTTTTTGCATTGCTGGTGTTTTTTCTGCGCCCGGCCTTGGCATTTTGGGTGGCTGCCGGTATTGGAATTTCCTATCTGGGGGCATTATGGCTGATGCCCTATTTGGGTATTAGCGTTAACGTGGTATCGATGTTTGCCTTCCTGTTGATTCTCGGCATTGTGGTAGATGACGCTATTGTCGTGGGAGAGAGTATTCATTCCCATTATGAGCGAGGATTAAACGGTTCTGATAGTGCTGCAGTGGGTGCTTTGTCAGTTTCAAAGCCGGTGACCTTTGCTGTCATTACCACCATAATTGTATTTATACCTATGCTACTTTTGCCGGGTGATTCCATCAAGCTGATGGTTGTGATGCCAAAGGTGGCTATTATTGCGCTGGCATTTTCATTGTTGGAATCCTTTTTGATTTTGCCGGCACACTTGCGTCACATGAAGCCTGAAAAAGAACCACGATGGCTAGTGGCTCAATGGGTACACCATGCTAGACAACATACCTCCTCCGGTTTAAAACGTTTTGCAGACAATCAATATCGACCTTGTCTTGAGCTGGCATTGCGGCATAGCTATGCCACCATTGCTCTATTCATTGCGCTATTAATTGTTGTGTTGGGTGTGTTTTTTACGGGCTGGTTGCGTGTGTCATTCTTCCCCGTTGTTGAGGGGGAATATTTGCGTGCTTCTGCTGAACTGCGTGAGGGTTCGGGTTTTAATCGCTCTCTGGAAATTATGGCTCAGCTGGAGCAAGCGGTGGTGTCTTTAAAAAAGGAGCCGCTGCTAAAGAATGAAAGTGGCCAATCGGTACTAAAAAACCACTTTGCTGAGAGCAATGAGAACAATGTTTCTATTGTACTTGAGTTGTCGAGCAATGAGAGCCGGTCAGTGTCTTCACGGGATGTTGCAGAACTATGGCGCAAGCACATTGGCACTGTAGAAAATGTGGAAGAATTTGATGTTGAATATACCCTGATGGGCAAACCCAAAGATATCAATTTGGTGTTGAAGGGTAGGGATATTGAAGCACTGCGAGCGGCTACCGAAGAAATTGAATCAGCATTGTTGAGTTACTCAGGTGTTTATAATGTTTCAGATTCTATGCGTTCGGCAGGGAAGGAGATAGAAATTAGTTTGAGTGAGCATGCGGACACACTGGGCATAGGTCTCAGTGATATCGCAAACCAATTGCGGAATGCATTTTATGGAGCTGAAGCACAGCGTATTCCCCGTGAACGTGAAGATGTGAAGGTCATGGTGCGCTACCCTGCAGACGAGCGTGCCACGGTGGCCTCTTTGGAGGAGATGCGGATTCGTACCAGCGATGGCCGTGAATTACCATTTAATACCGTTGCCGATGCTGAATTTGTCCCTGGTTATACGGAAATTAAACGCAGAGATAGAATGCGGATGGTGGAAATTAAAGGTGAGCTGGCTAGGGGGGCTGCGACGGCCAATGAGATTGTTTTTACCTTCAAAAAACAATACTGGCCAACTTTGGAAGCAAAGTATCCAGGAATCTCGCTACAAATTGATGGCGCTCAAAAGGATCAGTCGGAATTTGAGTCGGGGTTCCTGCAAATGATGGCCTTGGCGTTATTGGCCATCTATGCGCTCTTAGCTATTGAATTCCGATCCTATTGGCAACCTATCATTATCCTTAGCGCCGTGCCCTTTGGTATAGCGGGGGCTATTCTTGGACATATGTTATTTGGCAAAGAAATCAGCATGCCCTCGATGATGGGGGTGTTGGCCGCTGCCGGTGTGGTGGTCAATGATAACTTGGTTTTAATCGACCGTATTAACCAGTTAGCAAAGGAGGGGTGGCCCCCCTATAAAGCAGTTATACAGGGAGCACGAGATCGCTTCCGGCCCATTGTATTAACCTCACTCACCACTTTCTTTGGATTAATGCCAATTTTGTTTGAAAAAAGTGCCCAGGCTCAATTTTTGATACCTATGGTAATCTCGCTGGCCTTCGGTGTGTTGTTGGCTACGTTTGTTACTTTGTTGCTGGTGCCATCTATCTACGTTTCTGGCGAAAGGGTGAGGGCGGCAATTAAACGTTGGCGTACAGGAGAGGCTTCGCCAAAAGGCATTTCCTGAGATTGCAGGGTTGCAGAATTAACGGGTTTCAGGCTTAGGCCTGAATGGCTATGTTGTATTAACTTTAATGTGTTAGTTGGAAAAAATGAACCCAATCATTACAGCAACAGATTTGGCGATGATCATTCAGTTGTCCGTTGCCCCAGTTTTTTTACTCGCAGGTATTGCGGGTTTTCTCAATGTTATGTCCGGTCGCTTGGGGCGGATTGTTGATCGGGCGCGGGTAGTCGAAGTGAGAGAATCACGGTTGAATGATCCCAAGTCGCGCGCTATCGCACACCGGGAGCTGGTGACCTTGTGGCGCCGAGTTAATATTATTAATTGGTCAATTGGTTTTTGTACGGCGTCAGGCTTGTTGGTCTGTACGCTTATTGTCAGTCTTTTTGTCGGAGGTTTCTGGCGCCTGAATATCGGCAGCTTAATTGTAGGGTTTTTTGTCTTTGCTCTAGTGTTGTTGATTATTGCATTGATGTATTTTTTAAAAGAAGTTCAGCTAGCGACGCGTACATTGCGTATTGATAAAGAGTTACCTCTTGAGGATCAGTATTCGGAAATGGAAGAATAAGTTTAAGCTACTTGCCAGCCGGGAAGAGGGTGATAAAAGTAGGGCTAGGGCCGCTGTATGCCGTATTTTTTCAGCTTAATATATAGGGTGCTTTTGGCGATATTGAGTTGTTTGGCAACTTTGGTCAAATTGCCGCCTTGTTCTCTAATGGCTCGACTAATAACATCTTTTTCTGCTAGGTCTAGAGGGTTTCCTGTCCCACCGTTAGCCATTTCAGTGCTGGCCATAAGGAAGTCCTGGGGTAGATCTTTTGGTCCTAATTCATCTTTATCAGAAAGGAAGAAGGCTGCAGTAATTAAATTGCTCAGCTCTCGAATATTACCGGGCCATGAGTGTTTTTCTAATAGATCAAGCAAGGGTTTACTGAGTCGCTTTTCGCTTACCTCATGTTGCTGGGCAAGGTTGTCGAAAATATTTTTAGCGAGAATGGATACATCACCTTTACGCTCTCGCAGAGGTGGTACGGTCAGAGTCATGGAGGAAATACGGTAGTACAAGTCCATTCTGAAGCGACCTTCTGCTACTTCCTGGGTTAAATCTCTATTGGTGGCAGCAATCAGCCGGAAGCTAACTCTGCGAGGCATTGTTTCTCCCACCCGACATATTTCAGATTCTTGTAGTACTCGTAAAAACATGGGTTGGAGGTCCAGTGGCATCTCACCAATCTCATCCAAAAACAGTGTGCCGCCATTAGCGGCTTCTATTTTACCTGTCATGCCGCCACGACGTGCACCGGTAAAAGCACCTTCCACGTGGCCAAAGAGTTCGCTGGCCAGTAGATCGCGAGATAAGCCGCCGCAGTTAAGCGCAACAAATTCACCGCCTTGCCCTGCACCTTCTTCATGCATGGCTCTTGCAAACAGTTCTTTACCCACACCCGTCTCACCTTGTAATAGGACAGGAATAGGCGCTTTGGCCAGTCGTTTGGCTTGTTGTACCGCCATGGTATAGGGCGGGCTTTTGCCCACAAGTCGAGAGAAATCCGTCACCTCAGATTGTGTTGGAGTTTTGTTGATTGGGTTGTCTGACCTTTTTTGCGGGTGTCGAGATGGCAGGGGTATCACTGCCAAGTAGCCAATCGCTTCGCCCTGATGCATAACAGGTTCGATCCAGCGTTTCTCAATCTGATCCAACACTGGGGCCGACTCAGCATGATAGTTACCTTCATCGTTGAGGGTCAGTATAGGGTTGTAGGGTGTCAGATTGATTTTGATGCCTCGAGCTGCGAGAACTCTGTCAGCTTGAGGGTTGGCGCGTATTAGTTTTCCCTCAAGGTCAAACAAGAGGACGCCGTCATTGCATGATGACGCGAAGTTGTTGATGGTCACGCCGAGAAGGGAGTCTCTTTTCGCAAGCTTCATCTGAGCAAACTGGCCTTCAATTCTGCGGGCACCGGAAAGAGCAAGGGCGAGACAGTAATCGTGAAGCGTATTTTCTAGCCCTGAAATGTTCACTGCACCCAGTAGACGTTTTTCGAATGGGTCACGTATGACTGCCGCAGAGCAGGTCCAACGACTGATATTTTCACAATAGTGTTCAAAGGCATGGACTTGTACCGGGGCGGCAATATTAAGTGCGGTGCCGATGGCATTGGTACCAGCAGCCTGCTCAGCCCAGTTGGCTCCAGGAGTCAGTCTATAATTGTTTGCCAGCTCTAGAGTGGCTGGGTCGCCTTCATAGTCAAGAATGGCCCCTGTGGGAGAAACCACATGCATGATGGTGCCTGATTCTGCCAATAGCTCCTTTGCCTCACGTAAAATAACATTGGAGGCCGAAAGTAATTCATGGTGCTCTTGTCTGAGATCTTGAAGCTGAGCGGGGCTGAGTTCTAAACTTCGTTTGGACAGATAAGGGTCAACATGGCTTGTCATGCATCGCTGCCATGAGTCTTTTATCACTGGGCGCACAGTGTCATCCGTTATATTTCCGCTGGATTGAAGCTTTTCTCTAGCGGAAGCAATACGCGTCGGATGTGAGACAGCAGTTGAACCCTTAAGGGTGGAATCGTTATTCATGGCACCTTTCACATTTAGATAGTACTTAAAGCTATAGCTTTGTAAGTATAGAGCAGAACGATATCGCTTGTCCTTTATATAGAAAATTCCCTATTTAGAAGGCGTTCAAGGCTTTTTAACTGAATTATATTGGACAGTTTTCATAAGCCGTGCTTTAATTTGGTTCGATTAACGCTCAGACGACGACTGATTATCATACGGTTTTGAGGTATCTGGTGGTAGTGTTATTTCGTAAGTTGTTATAACCCAACAATATTAAATGATAAATCCCCATTGGCACGGCTGTTGCAATAGTCCGTACCGAGGGTACTCCCGTCCCCGGTCGCAGCGCTAAAAACTGTCGATCAGTTAATTGGTGGCAGGGGGTAGAAGTTAACAACTCATAATTAGAGGATATAAACTTGAATGAATTAACTAATCCCGTCGAGGTCCTTGGGATCGATGCTGGCGGCACAATGACTGACACATTCTTTGTGCGTAAAGATGGCACATTTGTTGTCGGTAAAGCTCAGAGTGATGCGGACGAAGCAAATGCAGTACTGGAATCCAGTAAAGACGCATTGGCTCACTGGGGTCGTGAAGTACACGACGTATACCCAGAAATGGTTACCTGTGTATTCTCTGGTACAGCCATGCTTAACCGTGTTGTTGGTCGTAAGGGTCTTCGCACTGGCTTGATCGTGAGTAAAGGTTTTGAAGATTTTCACCGTATGGGTCGTGCGATTCAGTGCTACTTAGGTTATGCGTTTGAAGATCGCCTTCACCTTAACACCCACCGTTATGACGAGTCTCTGGTTCACATTCACGACACTCGTGGTGTAACTGAGCGTATAGATGCGAAAGGTCAAATTGTAATTCCTCTTCGTATTCACGAAGCACGCGAAGCGGCTCGTGAACTGATTGAACAAGGCGTTAAAGCAATTGCTATCAGCCTGATCAGTTCTTACCTGAATGGCGAACACGAACGTGCTGTTCGTGATGTTGTTAAAGAAGTAGCGAAAGAAATGGGTGCTGATATCCCAGTTTTTGCTTCCGTTGATTACTACCCAGTACGCAAAGAAAGCCACCGTACTAACACAACTATCCTTGAAGCGTATGCGGCAGAGCCTTCGCGCAAAATTCTTGGCCAGTTGAGTGATCGCATGAAGGCTGAAGGTGCTACTTTCGACTTGCGCGTAATGGCGACACATGGCGGCACAATTGGTTGGAAAGCAAAAGAACTAGCTCGTTCGCTGGTATCAGGTCCAATCGGTGGTGTAATCGGTGCTAAGTACCTGGGTGAACAGCTTGGCTACGAAAACATCGCATGTTCCGACATCGGTGGTACCAGCTTCGATATGGCTTTGATCACTCAAGGCAACTACTCTATCCATAAAGATAGTGATATGGCTCGTTTGGTGCTGTCTCTGCCAATGGTTGCCATGGATAGTATCGGTGCTGGTGCAGGTAGTTTTGTACGTATCGATCCTTACTCTATGTCTCTGAAATTGGGTCCTGATAGTGCTGGTTACCGTGTAGGTACTTGCTGGCCAGAAGGTGGTCTGGATACAGTTTCTGTAACTGACTGTCACATCATCCTTGGTTACCTGAACCCAGATAACTTCCTCGGTGGTATTCTGGATCTGGACGTGCCTCGTGCTCGTCAGTGTATCCAAGACCAAATTGCTACGCCACTTGGCCTGTCTGTAGAAGACGCGGCTGCTGGTGTAATCGAATTGCTTGACCTTTCTTTGCGTCAACACCTTCGTGCGATGATTACCGGTAAGGGTTACAGCCCACGTGATTTCGTGTGCTTCTCCTACGGTGGTGGTGGTCCAGTTCACGCCTACGGTTACACTAAAGGCTTGGGCTTTAAAGAAACTATCGTTCCTGCTTGGGCGGCTGGTTTCTCTGCATTTGGTTGTGCTACTGCAGATTTTGAATATCGCTACGATAAGAGTGTTGACGTTGGTATTGACGACGAATCAACTGATGAAGATATCGATGCAGCTTGTAAGAAATTGCAGAGAGCTTGGGACGAACTCAAAGTTAAAGTACTGGAAGAGTTCGCGATTAACGGATTTGATGAATCAGCAGTTACCCTGAAGCCTGGCTATAGTATGCAGTACATGGGTCAGCTGAACGATCTGGAAATTGATTCACCTCTAAGCAAGGTTTCTGGTAAAGAAGATTGGCCTACACTGGTTAAAGCGTTTGATGAAACTTACGCTCGTGTATATGCCGATGCGGCCCGTTCTCCTGAACTGGGCTTTGGTATTACTGGTGCGATCCTTCGTGGTTCGGTTGAAACTAGTAAGCCAGCTATTCCTTCAGAGCCAGATTCTGGTCCTACTCCTCCAGAAAATGCAGTTCTGGGCAAGCGTAAGTTCTATGATAATCGCGTATGGGTTGAAGCCGATTTGTTCCACATGGAATCTCTACTCCCAGGTAACAACATTGTCGGTCCGGCCGTTATCGAATCTGATGCGACTACCTATGTAGTACCGACTGGTTTCTCAACCTTCTTGGATAAGCACCGTCTGTTCCATTTGGTTGAAGAAGCCTAAGATCACGCATCTAAAAGATTGCTTACGTCAATTACATAGACGAAAAGATACAGAGGATAACAAATGACAAGTTTACATAGCCCCTTTGGGGAAAAACTAGGCAAGCTGTTAAGAAATGGTTTGTCACTAGATGAAAATCGTAATGGTATTCTGGCTCGTTCAGCAGAAACTGGTCACTATAACGGTATTAAAACTCTAGAATTTAAAGAAAGAGATCCAATCGGTTACGAGCGTATTTTTTCAAAAGTTCGTGCTGGCTTGGTTAACTCTCGTGAAGTTGCTAAGAAGATTGCAGCGTCTCCAATTGTTGAGCAGGAAGGTGAGTTGTGTTTCACCCTGTACAACGTAGCTGGCGATTGTGTTGCTACTTCTACTGGTATTATCATTCACGTTGGTACCATGGGCGCTGCGATCAAATATATGATCCAGAACAACTGGGAAATCAACCCTGGCATCAATGACGGTGACATGTTCACTAACAATGACTGCCAAACGGGTAATGTTCACCCTTGCGATATTGCAACAATTGTTCCTGTTTTCTTTGAAGGATATTTGCAAGCATGGGTAGGTGGTGTAACTCACGTAATTGATACTGGTGCTGTAGGTCCTGGCTCCATGTCAAACGGTCAGATCCAACGCTTCGGTGATGGTCTGCAAATTACTTGTCGTAAGACGGGCGTGAATGACACTCCTCTGCGCGACTGGTTGCACGAAAGCCAACGTAACGTTCGTACTGTTAAATACTGGATTCTCGATGAGAAAACTCGTATTGCAGGTACTCACATGATTCGTGAAATGGTTCAAGAAACCATTGCTGAAGAAGGTGTTGATGCTTGGGAACAGTTCGCTCTAGAAGTTATTGAAGATGGTCGCCGTGGTCTGACTAGCCGTATTAAGGCTATGTGTATTCCAGGCAAAGTTAAAACAGTTGCATTCGTAGATGTGCCTTACACTCACCCAGACGTGAATGTACCATCTCCGTTCGCTAAAATTGACACTATCATGCACGCGCCTTGCACAATCACCGTTAAAGCTGACGCTACCTGGCGTTTGGACTTTGAAGGTTGTAGTCGTTGGGGCTGGCACACGTATAACGCTAACCCCACAGCGTTTACTTCTGGTATTTGGGTAATGATGACTCAAAGCCTTGTGCCTACAGAGCGTATTAATGATGGTGCACGTTATGCCACTCAATTCCGTCTGCCTAAAGGTACTTGGACCAACCCGGATGACCGTCGTACAGCTCACGCTGATGCATGGCACTTCTTGGTATCTTCTTGGAGTTCCTTGTGGCGCGGTATTAGCCGTACTTACTTCGGTCGTGGTTATCTGGAAGAAGTTAACTCTGGTAACTCTAACCCTTGTAACTGGCTACAAGGTGGCGGTATCAACCAAGACGGCGATATTCACGCTGTAAACAGCTTCGAAACAGCTGCTTGTGGTACTGGCGCTTGTGCTATGAAAGATGGCTTGAACAACGCTGCTGCGATCTGGAACCCTGAAGGCGATATGGGTGATATCGAGATCTGGGAACTGGCTGAGCCACTTCTATACTTGGGTCGTACTCAAAAAACCAACTCTGGCGGTTACGGTAAGTACCGCGGTGGTTTAGGTTTTGAGACCCTGCGTATGGTATGGGGTTCTTGTGACTGGACTATGTTCTTCATGGGTAACGGCTACATGAACAGTGACTGGGGTCTGATGGGTGGTTATCCTTCAGCAACTGGTTATCGTTTTGAAGCTCACAACACTGGCCTTCTAGGTGAAGACGGTAGAATTGCGCAAGGCAAAACAATTCCACTGGGAGAAGATTTGAACCCAGATGATCGTGAGTGGGAAAAACACCTTGGCCCAGACGCTGTAGTTAAGCGTGACAAGCAGTGTATTACTACTGAAGCAATCTTCGACAATGGTGATTTGTACCTGAACTACCTCCGTGGTGGTCCTGGTTTCGGTGATCCTTTAGACCGTCTACATACAGGTCGTCAAAGTATCGAAGAAGATCTGAATGAAAACTACGTCCTTCCTGAGTTCGCTAAGAAAATCTACGGTGTGGTATACACTCAAGATGCGGAAGGTGTTTACACGGTTGATTCAGCCAAAACATCAGCTCGTCAAGCTGAAATGAAAGAAGAGCGTAAAGCACGCAGTGTTCCTGTTACTGAGTGGATGGAAACTGAGCGTGCCAAGATCCTTGATCTCGACGCTTCTCCACAAGTTAAGCAAATGTTTGCTTCCAGCTTCGCGTTGTCTGAGCCATTCCTAGATGAATTTAAAACATTCTGGGATCTGCCAGCCGACTGGAACTTGTTAGAATCAAGCTTGGGTATCCCCATGTTTGGCTCTACTAAGACTATGGATATCAGTGAAATGCCGGACTGTAAGCCCGTCATTATGACTGAAGAATAAGCGCTTACTTGGCCTTTGAGCGGAGTGGTTACAGTGTACCGTTGCCACTCTATCATTGACGAATTGAACGAATATAAGAGATTTCACATATGAGTACATATACCAAGAAACAGGTTCATGACCTGGTAGAAGGAACCCTCGATTGGGATTCCGTCCACAAAATGCTCTCCATGCCTAAAGATGCTGAGCGTTATGCTCTTTATATGGAAGTGCTTCAGGATGCAGCGACTTACGACGACAAAATCATTCTGGCTTTGGGGCCACGTTTGAACGTAGTTGAGTCAGCTACTGATGGAGAAATCATTGTTAAGTGTAACTGCGGTCATGACTTCGGTGATTACCGTAACAACTGGAAATTGGGTGCTAACATTTATGTTCGCGATACTGCGGAAAAAATGGATGAAGTTTATCCTCGCTTGATGTCACCAGACACTAGCTGGCAGGTTTACCGTGAGTATTCTTGCCCAAGCTGTGGATCTATGCTTGATATTGAAGCACCAACACCTTGGTATCCAGTAATGCATGATATCCAGCCAGACTTGAAGACTTTCTTCGAGTGGATGGAAATGCCTGCTCCTGCTAAGATCTAAGATGTTGTAACGTAGTACTGGGTCCCGGCCATCGGCCGGGACCTTACTATTTTAGGTTTGTCAAAATTTCTAAACTCATTTCAGTTTAAAATCTAACTTATTTATTTTCTTAACATTTCTAAGTCAATATTTAACACTCAGGTGGGCTGGTCTAGTCTTATCTGCCAACAGTTCTAGTTAGAAATATTTGTCTATTCTTTCATTGAAATATTGCGAGTCACCCCAACATAGTGGGTTAGGTTGGTTGACCGTACTTTATTAAGTATTGAGGAGAAAGCTATGTCACAAGATAAGAATGAACCGCATTTTTCAATGCAGAAAATATATGTAAAGAAACAGATTTTTGAATCACCTAACTCTGCGAGTGTTTTTGGTACAGATTGGAAACCAGTAACAACGTTAGATCTCAATATTCTGCATAACGTGATAGATGACAATCGTCACGAAGTGACTTTGACGGTTGAGGTCACAGCAAAAAATGAGGAGATTGCAGCATTTAATTTGATCGTTGATCAAGCGGCAATGTTTATTATTTCAGGCTTTCCGGAAGATCGTTTGGACGAAGCATTGAATTCAGCATGCCCCGCCATCATGTTCCCCTATCTTCGTGAAACAGTGGATCACATCCTTCTTAAAGCAGGGTACCCACCTCTGATGCTGGCACCAATTAACTTTGATGCAATGTATAAAGAGAAGAAGGCAAGAGCTCACTAATAAAGGTCCGGCTTACAGGATTTATACAATAATGCCGAGAACAAGTTCTCGGCATTATTCATTTTACCCTCTCCAGTTTGATTCTTTACGTCACGTTATTTTATTAATGACGTATAACCGGTTACCTTTAACAGTATTTCATACAGTTAGGGTCATTCGATCAACCAACCGGTAATCCCCGACTATTCGCAACTTGAATTACTTTGAGCCCGTTAGTGCAACGAGGACCTTCTGTGGTTAGCAATGTTGTTAATTTATCTAGACGCCAGACTAGGCGGTAACTATACCGAGAGTGAAAAAGGTTTGTTAAGGATGCAGCCGAAATATGAGTAAGCTGATGACATAGATCAGCAATTTTGGGAGCATAAATTTATTATTTGACGATATATACATTGCTGGGATTGATCGAGACCGCCAGCGAAGCGTTGGTAATCTTTGTCGTATGGTGAAAGTATCGATTGTTAACAGAATGAAGGTAAGTTTAGGCTACTCTTGCCTAAAGGAAGTCTCCCCACATTGATTGAAGCACACTGATGGCAACAACGGGTGCTGTTTCAGTTCGTAACACTCGTGGCCCAAGAGCCCACGGTGCATAGCCAGCCTCTTCTGCAATTTGAATTTCTTGGGTATTTAGCCCGCCTTCCGGTCCAATCAAAAGGGCCACACTATTGGCTTGTTGCTTCCCAAGTACTGAGAGGCTGTGTTGACTGCGGTGATGGAGAACCAATTTTTTTTCTGTATCTACGGCGCTAACCCATTGATGAAGATCTATTGGTGAGTGAATGACCGGGACTTTATTGCGGTAAGACTGTTCACAAGCACTGATACAAATTTGTTGCCAGTGCCGCAATTTTTTTTCAGATCGGTCGCCTTTCAGTTTAACCTCAGTCCGCTCGGTATATAGCGGTGTGATTTCTGTCACACCAACCTCGGTGGCTTTCTGTATAACCCAGTCCATACGGTCACCCCGTGACATTCCAATACCTAAATGGATATGCAGGGGTGATTCTCGTTTGGCGTCGGTAAAACTGATAATAGAGGCGGTAACTCGTTTGTTATTGCATTTCTTAAGTGTGGCGAGAAACTCGCCGCCTTGTCCGTTGAACAGCGAAACTGGTTCACCTGACTTTAATCGTAATACGGTGGCTAAGTGGCGAGAGGATAGAGCATCCAGTGTTATTTCTTCACCAGTGGCCAGGGATTGATTAGTAAAAACTCGAATTTCTCGCATTAGTTTTCAGAAAAACCCAAATTTTTACATAGGGCAGCATTGGCATCGACTTGGTTCATGGTGTAAAAATGCAGCCCAGGCGCGCCATTGGCCAATAATTTTTCGCAGAGGTTGGTGACAACTTCTAGACCAAAGGCCTTAATACTTTCTGTGTCATTCCCGTACTGTTGAAGTCTCTGGCGAATCCAGCGTGGAATATCTGCACCACAGCTATCGGAGAACCGAATCAGATTTTGATAGTTAATGATTGGCATAATGCCTGGAATAATGGGCTGGTCGATCCCCGCTTTTTGGCATTGATCCAGAAAATAGAAATAGCTGTCAGGATTGTAAAAATACTGGGTGATGGCGCGGTTCGCCCCAGCTTCAAATTTTTTTCCCAGCCAGTAAACATCCTTTTCGTAGCTTTCTGCCTCTGGGTGAATTTCCGGGTACGCGGCAACTAGCAGCTCAAAGAAATTGCCAAAATGCTCACGAATAAAAACCACTAGTTCATTGGCGTAAACAAGTTGACTAGCACCGCCCGTACCAGAGGGAAGGTCACCACGTAGGGCAACAATGCGATTAATACCCTCATCTTTATAATTTTGTAGCAACTCTAAAACTGATTGGCGACTATCACTACCAATGGAGAGGTGGGGTGTAGCACTGGAGCCGGTGCCCTGAATTTCGAGCACAATGTCACGTGTAAATTCACGAGTGGAGCCGCCGGCACCATAGGTGACAGAGAAAAATTCCGGTTGGAATTTTGCCAACTGTTGATGGGTATCGTGGAGCTTTTTCCTACCTTCCTGGGTCTTTGGCGGAAAAAACTCAAAGCTTAGGTGGTGATTAGTCATAACATGTTCTTTTTCGTTATTTATACCTTGTTAATCGGACGCGATAGCTGAAGTTGAAAAATTAATATCTGTAGCTATCAGCCTTAAAGGGTCCTTCCACGGGAACATTGATGTATTTGGCCTGTTCGGGTTTTAACTGGGTAATGACACCGCTAAAGCCTTTTACCATATGTGCCGCTACCTCTTCATCTAGCTTTTTAGGCAGCACTTCCACCCGTAATAATTGTGCTTGGGTAGACTTATCTTGGTCGGCATATTTTTGTTTGAATAGGTGAATTTGTGCCAAAACCTGATTAGCAAATGAACCATCCATAACGCGACTCGGGTGTCCGGTGGCATTACCTAAATTGACTAATCTACCTTCGGAAAGCAATAGCAGGTGGTCGTTTGTCTCTTTGTTGCGGAATACTTTATGCACTTGAGGCTTGATCTCTTCCCACTGCCAGGTTTTACGCATATAGGCCGTGTCAATTTCATTATCGAAATGACCGATATTACTCACTACACATCCAGATTTTAACGCTGCGAGAATGTCAGCGTCACAAACATTATAGTTGCCTGTGCAAGTAACGACTAAGTCTATGGTCGCCAGCAATTGAGTATTTACGCCCTTTGTCGCGTCGCCATCTTGATAGGTAGAGACCACTTCAAAGCCGTCCATACAGGCTTGCATGGCACAAATAGGATCGACTTCCGTTACTTTGACGATCATACCTTCCTGGTTTAAGGATTGAGCGGAGCCTTTTCCCACATCGCCATAACCGATGACCAATGCTTTTTTACCTGCAAGCAGGTGGTCGGTGGCACGTTTGATGGCATCATTGAGACTGTGGCGACAGCCGTACTTGTTGTCATTTTTTGATTTGGTAACCGAATCGTTGACATTGATGGCGGGTACTTTTAATTCGCCCTTGCTCAGCATGTCGTACAGGCGGTGAACGCCTGTTGTAGTTTCTTCGGTGATACCGTGAACATTCTCCAATACCTTTGGATACTTTTCGTGAAGGAGTGCCGTTAAGTCACCACCGTCATCTAGAACCATATTGGCATCCCAAGGTTGTCCATCTTTTAAAACTTGTTGTTCAAGGCACCATTCGTATTCCTCTTCGGTTTCACCTTTCCAGGCAAAAACAGGCGTGCCATTTGCAGCGATAGCGGCTGCAGCATGATCCTGAGTAGAGAAAATATTACAGGAGGTCCAGCGAACCTCGGCGCCCAGTGCTTCCAGTGTTTCGATCAACACAGCCGTTTGGATGGTCATATGAATACAACCCAAAATTTTTGTTCCTGCCAGAGGCTGTTCTGCACGGTAGCTATCACGCAGAGCCATCAACGCAGGCATTTCTGTTTCGGCGATAGATATTTCTTTGCGGCCCCACTCAGCGAGGTTTATGTCAGCTACTTTATAGTCGTTCGTCGTGGTCATTATTAGTCCTTAAAATCGGTATTCTGGAAAAAATACTCTGGGTTTGTTCTAACGGTGTAAAAAGTCTTTTTAAAGAGCGGCCTTGAGGACCTCGACTTTGTCAGTTTTTTCCCAGGTGAAGTTATCTTCTTCTCGGCCAAAGTGCCCGTAAGCCGCTGTTGCTCGGTAAATGGGTCGTTTGAGGTTAAGCATTTCAATTAAGCCCTGTGGACGAAGATCAAAATTGGCGCGCACTAAAGCAACGATGTCATCGTCATTAAGCTTACCTGTCCCAAAAGTATTCACACTGATTGAGGTGGGTTCTGCGACACCAATGGCATAGGATATTTGTATTTCACAGCGATCAGCTAGGCCTGCAGCAACGATATTTTTTGCTACATAGCGTCCGGCATAAGACGCGGAGCGGTCAACCTTGGAGGGGTCTTTTCCTGAGAAGGCGCCGCCACCGTGGTGGGCCATGCCACCGTAGGTATCAACAATAATTTTTCGACCGGTTAGCCCGCAGTCGCCCATGGGTCCACCGATAATGAACTGTCCAGTGGGGTTGATGTGGTATTTGGTGCCGGCATGTAACCATTCTTGTGGCAGTACAGGTTTGATAATTTCTTCAAGGACTGCCTCTTGTAACTCAGCCAAAGAAATATCAGGTGAATGCTGTGTGGAGAGTACCACTGCCTCCACCGCGACGGGTTTACCTTCAGCGTAGCGAAGAGTCACCTGACTTTTGGCATCAGGACGGAGCCAGGGCAGTGCGCCACATTTTCGCAGTTGTGCTTGGCGCTCTACTAACCGGTGTGAGTAGTAAATGGGTGCAGGCATTAGCACATCAGTTTCGTTGGTGGCATAGCCAAACATCAGGCCCTGGTCGCCTGCGCCTAGTTCTTTTGCATGACCTTCATCTACCCCGACAGCAATATCTTGCGACTGCTTGCCAATGGCATTGAGAACGGCACAGGATGCGCCATCAAAGCCGACATCAGAACTGGTGTAGCCGATGTCCATAATGACACCGCGGACAATATCTTCTAAATCTACATAGGTGTCCGTTCTTACTTCACCGGCAATAATCGCCATGCCCGTTTTTACCATGGTTTCTACAGCCACGCGGGAATGGGGGTCATCTTTAAGGATAGCGTCAAGCACCGCATCAGATATCTGGTCGGCCATTTTATCGGGATGACCCTCTGAAACAGACTCGGATGTAAACAGGCTATAACTAGACATAAATATTATTCCTATAATTATAAGTTAGCGCTTACTTTTCTTAAAAAACTGACGTAGCTGTATCTGAAAACCGTTTCGCTGGGCAAGATAGAGGCTTTCTCCCTCTACAAGGCCTGCGGAAACTGCCCAGTTACTCAGGTCGTTGGGTTCAAAACCAAGCCATAAATCACCGCAGGATTCGCGTGCCCAGCTTTGATCGTGATGGCATAGTTCGGTCACTAACAAAGCACCATTTTGTGCCAGTAACAAGGTCAGATCTTGGAAAATATTTGCCGGATCGGGGGTATGGTGTAGCACCATATTGAGGGTGATACAGTCTACCAGTAGCTGTTGTTCCACAGCCAAAGCGGTGTCGCCGTGAATAAACTCCACATTGGTTAGCCGTTGTTCACGAGCTGTTTTGCGTGACAGGTTGAGCATCTCCTCTGAGGTGTCCAGGGCAATCACTTGTTCAAATCGGCGGGAAAGATTCGGGAGAAAGCCACCTTGTCCAGGGCCTACTTCAAGAACTTTATTCTTTGTTAGTGGCGTCGTATCCAAAAACTCAGTGACAATTTCTCCATATTGAGCGTAGCTCGCAATCAAATCTTGGTTGGCATGAAACAGGTCGGTGTTTTGTGCAAAAAATTCCCGTGATGCTTGGGTGCGTACCAAGTTTATTTGCTGGATACGTTGCACTAGCTCAGCGGAAAGTTCGAGCTGATCAATGGTGGCAAAAAGGCTGTGATGTAGCTCTTGTAGAGGTATTTTTACCGGCAGTGGTGAGCGGCGATAGAAGATCGTATTTCCTTCACGACGCGTGACGACAAGCCCTGCATTAGCGAGCACCTTCAAATGGTGACTCATTCCAGACTGTTTGACCTCAAAGAGTTCACTCAACTCCAGCACACCATAGGCGTTCTGTTGCAGTACACGAAGAATCTCAAGGCGCAATGGATCGCCAGCGGCCTTACAAAAGGCAGATAGTGTTTCGGTTTGCAGCGCAGTCTGGATGATATGCGGCGCTTCGAGTGAGTGAGCAACGTTTGTCATGGGGTAGAACTTTATCACAGCTTAAAAACTATATCAAAAAATATTGATATAGTGTAAAATATCTACGTTGACTGTTTACTGGGCAGCGTGAGTGCGAGAAAATAGCGACCCTTTTTTAACCCCCTTCAATGTTTTCCAGCAGGAGCTTTCCTCAATGCCTTCAAGACGTGATCTTGCCAATGCAATTCGTGCGCTCAGTATGGATGCCGTCCAACAAGCCAATAGTGGCCACCCAGGTGCGCCTATGGGTATGGCAGATATTGCAGAAGTGCTGTGGAATGATTATTTAGTCCACAATCCAGCGGACCCCAGCTGGACTAACCGTGATCGTTTTGTCTTGTCGAATGGTCATGGCTCTATGTTGCTGTATTCGCTGCTGCATTTAAGTGGTTATGACTTGCCCATTGAAGAGCTAAAAAACTTCCGCCAGTTACATTCAAAAACACCGGGGCATCCAGAATATGGTTATGCGCCAGGCGTTGAAACAACTACGGGTCCATTGGGTCAGGGGCTCAGCAATGCCGTAGGCATGGCATTGGCAGAAAAAGTGTTGGCGGCGCAATTTAACCGCCCCGGTCACGATGTAGTGGATCATTACACCTATTGCTTTTTGGGTGATGGTTGCCTGATGGAGGGTGTTTCCCATGAAGTGTCTTCTCTGGCGGGCACCCAAAAGTTAGGTAAGTTGATCGCCTTCTATGATGACAATGGCATATCGATTGATGGTGAGGTTGAGGGCTGGTTTACCGATAATACCCCAGCGCGTTTTGAGGCCTATGGTTGGCAGGTGGTCCCTAATGTTGATGGTCATGACTCTGACGCGATCAAAGCGGCTATTGAAATAGCGCGCTTGGAAACAGACAGGCCAACACTGATTTGTTGCAAAACTATCATTGGCTTTGGTTCTCCCAGTAAACAGGGTAAGGAAGATTGCCATGGTGCACCATTGGGTGCGGATGAAATCATACTGGCCCGTGAACAGCTGGGTTGGAAGCATGGACCTTTTGATGTGCCCTCTGAGATTTATGATGGCTGGAATGGTGTCAAAAAAGGCTCGGTTGCGCAGGCAGCTTGGGATAAAAAATTAGCGAGCTATCGTACAGCCCATCCAGAATTAGCGGCAGAATTTGAGCGCCGAGTTAAGGGCGAATTACCTTCCGATTTCAGCGAAAAAGCTGACGCTTATATTAGCCAGTGTCAGCAAACTATGGAGAAAGTAGCTTCGCGCAAGGCTTCTCAGAATTGTCTTAACGCCTACGGTCCACTGCTGCCAGAGCTATTGGGTGGTTCCGCTGACTTAGCAGGCTCCAATCTTACCCTTTGGTCTGGTTCTAAAGGTGTCAGCGCAGATGACGCTTCTGGCAACTATATTTTCTACGGTGTTCGAGAGTTTGGTATGAGCGCCATCATGAATGGCATCACACTGCACGGTGGGTTTGTGACTTACGGCGCTACCTTCCTGATGTTTATGGAATATGCACGCAATGCGGTACGCATGGCGGCCTTGATGAAACAGAAAAGTATTTTTGTTTATACCCATGACTCGATTGGCCTGGGAGAAGACGGCCCTACGCACCAGCCTGTTGAGCAGCTGACTTCGTTGCGCTCTACACCTAATCTGCACACTTGGCGTCCCTGTGATACGGTGGAATCTGCTGTGTGTTGGAAGAGTGCGATTGAACGCAAAGGTGGTCCCAGTGCCTTAGTATTTAGTCGTCAGAGTTTGGCTCCACAGCATAGAAGTAGTGAGCAATTGGGTAACGTTGCCCGCGGTGGTTACGTATTACGTGATGTTTCCAGTGAACTGGATGCCATTATTATTGCCACTGGATCAGAGGTTGAGTTGGCAATGGACGCAGCCAATGAGCTATCTGCCCAAGGTGTCAAGGTGCGTGTTGTTTCTATGCCGTGTGCTGAAATTTTTGCGGCACAAGAATCAACGTATCGTGATGCCGTACTGCCCCCGAGTGTTCGTACGCGTGTCGCGGTAGAAGCGGGCCATGCGGACTACTGGTACAAGTATGTGGGGCTTGATGGCCGAGTGGTGGGAATGACTACTTTTGGTGAGTCTGCACCCGGTGATCAGCTGATGAAGCTTTTTGGTTTTACAGTAGAAAATGTTGTTAAGGCTGTTAGGTCACAGCTTTAATAAAGACTGGAATAGGCAATGGGTCTAGAACAAAGGCAGGATCATTGATTCGCGCAGCGATTAACGGCTATGGTCGTATCGGACGTTCCGTGCTGCGCGCGCTTTATGAGTCCAATCGTTGTGAGCAGATTCAAGTGGTGGCGATCAATGAGCCAGCTGATTGCAAAACCATCGCGCATTTAACGAAATATGATTCCACCCATGGCCGTTTTCCCGGCACTGTAGAAGTTTTCGGAGATGTGTTGACCGTCAATGGCGATGCTATCTCGGTATTCCACCACGAAGATATTCAACAGTTGCCCTGGGCGGAGCTGAAAATTGATGTAGTGTTGGAGTGCAGTGGTACTTTTACCGACCGTAAAATGGCAGAGTTACATCTGTTAGCAGGAGCAAAGAAAGTAGTGTTCTCTCAGCCGGCCGAGTCTACGGTTGATGCCACTATTGTGATGGGCGTGAACGAAAACACGTTAACGGGTCATGAAACCATTATTTCCAATGCATCCTGTTCCACCAATTGTGTGGTTCCGGTGATTAAGACGCTCCATGAGGCATTTGATGTTGACGGTGGTGTCATTACTACGATCCATTCGGCTATGAACGATCAGCCGGTTATTGATGCGTATCATCACACCGATTTAAGAAAAACCCGTGCGGCTATTCAGTCTATTATTCCTGTGGATACGGAGTTGGCTCGTGGCATCGATCGAATGTTGCCACATCTGTCGGGGTGTTTTGAAGCCCAAGCCATGCGTGTGCCGACTATTAATGTATCCGTGATTGACCTGTCGGTATTGCTCAAAACCGATGTGGATACGACTACCGTCAATCGGGTGTTACAACAAGCGGCCAGTGGGGCGTTAGCTGGAATTTTGGGATATACCGAAGAGCCGCTAGCCTCTTGTGATTTTAATCATGATCCACGTAGTGGCATTGTTGACGCCAGCCAAACTCGTGTTAGCCGTCAACGGCTGGTGAAGGTTTTAATCTGGTTTGACAACGAATGGGGGTATGCCAACCGAATGGTAGAGCTAGTACATCACTGGCTGTTAGACCCAGAGAAGCAAAGGTAATAAAAGCATGGCATTGAATGTAATAAATATGGCAAATTTGGATTTGTCAGGTAAGCGGGTACTCATTCGAGAAGACCTCAATGTGCCAATAAAAGATGGCGTAGTGACCTCAGATGCACGTATACGAGCAGCATTGCCCACGATCAAAATGGCAATGGTCGCCGGTGCAAAAGTTATTCTGATGTCACACTTGGGTCGCCCGACGGAAGGTGAATTTGATCAGCAATTTTCCATGAAACCCGTAGCCCATCATCTTGGTCAACTACTGGGCACTGAAGTGAAAATCATTTCCGATTGGAAAGCTGGTTTTGAGTTACAGGAGGGAGAACTGGCGTTGCTGGAAAATGTACGCTTTAACCCCGGGGAAAAGCAGGATGATGAAACCCTTGCTAAAGCCTACGCTTCCCTATGTGATATTTTTGTCATGGATGCCTTCGGTACGGCCCACCGCGCCCAAGCATCAACTCATGGTGTCGCAAAATATGCCCCTATAGCCTGTGCAGGGCCGTTATTAGTTGGTGAATTGGATGCCTTGGAGAAAGCCCTCGCTAATCCTGCGCGTCCCTTGGTGGCCATTGTGGGTGGCTCCAAAGTTTCGACTAAACTAACCGTGCTAGAAACGCTTTCAAATAAAGTGGATCAACTCATTGTTGGCGGTGGCATTGCCAATACATTTTTGGCGGCTAAAGGATTGCCCGTTGGTCGCTCACTCTGTGAGCATGACCTGATTCCCGAAGCACAAAAACTCATGGCTAAAACCAGTATTCCATTGCCCTGCGATGTTGTGGTGGGTAAAGCGTTTTCAGAATCTGCCGAAGCGACGCTGAAATTGTCAGCAGATGTTGCCGATGATGATATGATTTTTGATATTGGTCCTGATACAGCAAAACAACTGGCAGCGATCCTGAAAAGTGCAGGAACTATTATCTGGAATGGCCCTGTGGGTGTGTTCGAGTTTGATCAGTTTGGTGAAGGAACCCGCATTATTGCAGAAGCCATTGCCGCGAGTGAAGGTTTTTCCATTGCGGGTGGAGGAGATACGCTGGCGGCAGTAGATAAATATGGTATCGCGGATAAAGTCTCCTATATTTCCACCGGTGGGGGAGCCTTTTTGGAATATGTAGAAGGCAAGGTGCTGCCAGCAGTTGCCGTATTGGAAGCCCGGGCTAACGGTTAAGCTAGTTGCCGTAACCTGGCATAACCATGACAACGTAACAAAATTCGCGGCACGACTGCCGCAATGGTTTGGCAACAACCTACAGTTACCATACCGGCAACTAATGATGAAAAAGGAGCAGAATCATGGCACTAATTTCAATGCGCCAACTCTTGGACCACGCGGCTGAGAATAACTACGGTGTTCCAGCATTTAATGTGAATAATCTGGAACAAATGCGCGCCATTATGGAAGCCGCAGACCAAACCAACTCACCCGTCATTGTTCAAGCATCAGCAGGTGCCAGAAAATATGCTGGGGCGCCTTTTTTGCGCCACTTGATTCTGGCAGCCATCGAAGAGTTTCCGCATATTCCGGTGTGTATGCACCAGGATCATGGCACAAGCCCGGCCATCTGCCAGCGCTCAATCCAGATGGGCTTTAGCTCGGTTATGATGGACGGTTCACTGGAGGAAGACGGAAAAACACCGGCATCTTATGAATACAATGTTGAAGTAACACGCCGGGTAGTTGAAATGGCACATGCTTGCGGTGTTTCTGTGGAGGGCGAGCTGGGATGTCTGGGTTCCCTGGAAACCGGTCAGGCCGGTGAAGAAGATGGTGTTGGCGCAGAAGGTACCCTGTCTCACGATCAGATGCTGACAGACCCAGAAGAAGCAGCAGACTTTGTAGCGAAAACGGGAGTAGATGCATTGGCCATCGCCATTGGTACCTCGCATGGAGCGTATAAATTTTCTCGTCCGCCAACCGGAGATATCCTGGCTATTGATCGCATCAAGGCAATTCATGCCCGTATCCCCAACACCCATTTGGTGATGCACGGTTCTTCTTCCGTTCCCCAAGAATGGTTGGCGGTGATTAACGAATTTGGTGGTGATATTTCTGAAACCTATGGTGTGCCAGTAGAAGAAATTGTCGAAGGCATTAAGCACGGCGTACGTAAAATCAATATCGATACCGACCTGCGGTTAGCCTCTACAGGTGCTATACGTCAATTCATGGCGAACAATAAAGCTGAGTTTGATCCACGCAAGTACCTAACGGCAACTACCGAAGCAATGAAAGATATTTGTATCGCCCGATACGAAGCATTTGGTACGGCGGGTAATGCCAGTAAAATTACTCCGGTTAGTCTGGAGAAAATGTTCCAGAACTATTTAAATGGTGAGTTGGTTTAGCTAGGGTTTAATCGCGACGGTTTGATCCAAGTATAATAAAAAAGGGCGGCTAAAATCACCGCTCTTTTTTATGCGCTAAGGTTTTTGATATTCTTTTACCGCATCCACCAAGGCAGAAATTTCTGCGATAAATAAGTACGCCGAATAGCTTCGCCCCCTTTTAGGTGACAATCGATAGCGCCATTTATTTTGGGAGTCTTCTGTATAGCTGTTAGCCATGTTTTCTATCAGTGTTGAGTCGATAGTAAAGGCAACATGTTCTGTATGTATGCATCCACTATAGGCACTGCCCTGGCAGGAGATACTGTGATTTAAAATCGTGGCTTCTTTTGATTCCTGGCTAGTAGCTGTGTTGTAGACCACCTCTTTATATAAACGCTTATCATGAGCCTTGTATTCTATAAGGCTATTAATTTGATAGGTGATCTCACCTGTGTTTTTGGTTGCCACTGCCGTTATGTAGTTATTGGCCCATGCGTTAGATGTGTTACGGGGTTTTTTTTGAAATCCATTGATGGTAGAAAAGGTAACAGCGTCATCTGAACGGCTCTTTTCTGAAACAAGCTGTGTTTTAAAATGTGCCTTGTTGAGAGCAGTGGTTTCAGGTGTTTTGGTTTCTTGGGCTTGCGCAAAATTCTGCATCAATAATGTAATGAAGACAGACAAAAAAATAGCCGGAAATTTTTTCATGAGGATAGCCTTTGATCATTACTTTTTTCATAAAGGTTTGATACGCTTTTCTTTACGAAAGTTCATTCAGTACGATTTAATATTTTCTTCTGTATTAAAGCTAACGGTTGATTTTATATTTTTAATGATTATATTTTGTGATGTTAGTCTTTCTTGAATAAGGTCTATTAATATTCTGTCCTCTCCCGATTTATTTGCCGCTACCAAGCTTTCAGTGTCTTCAAATACGCAGACGATAGATAAAGAGCCAGGAAAGTCATTATAGCTAACGTAATGGGTGATCCATTTAAAGCCATCAATTTTTTCAAGGGCAATTTCACAAACCTCGGTCAGTGTGATTCTAATGGAGTTTTCAGTTTTTTTATCGGACTTCTTCATATAAATATTGGTCAAGTTTTAGGGTAGTCTTATTCGCATTCTCTTAGTTTCTTCTGTGAGAATTAACAGTATGTTATCGCCGAATTCACTTGTGGTGACAAGGTGTTGAAATCATTACTTTAAATTAAAATACTTGTCATTCAGGCGTGGTCTGCGATTATAGATGAACTGAACTTTACCTTAACGTCGTGGATACTATAACGCAATGTCTCTGAGCTCTGAGCAATTAACAAAAGTGCGTGACGGCCTGCAAACATTGGTTTTTGATGTGTCACTCGATCGCACGGATAAAACGGTAGATGAAGCCAGTTACGTGGATCACTACAACTTGTCGATGTCTTCAGAGTTAATGCCTGTTCGCCATTGTTTGGGTGCTTATTTCTCTTCGGGTTTTCAGCTGGCTACGCAGTATTGGATTCCTGAAAATCCGAGGGGTACCTATTTTGTTGTGCATGGATACTTTGACCATGTTGGTCTTTATGGGCATTTGATCCGTCACCTTTTAACGCTGGGTTATGCTGTCGTTGCTTTTGATTTACCCGGTCACGGCTTGTCTAGTGGTGACCGGGTGACCATTGGGAGCTTTGATCATTATGTCGATATTTTTTCTGATTTATTGCATGGTTGTGAAACATATTTCCCCAAACCCTGGAAGGCGGTTGGCCAGAGCACTGGGGGTGCTATTTTAATTAAATACATTATGGCGGCTAAACCCCATCACTATCAGAGCGATCTTGAACATGTGGTAGTTCTTGCCCCGTTAATTCATCCGCGGAGTTGGAAAAAAAGCCTCTATCTTTATAAATTGTTACATCGGTTTTTAAATAAAATAAAAAGAAAGTTATACCCCAATACAGCAAATGAAGAATTTAATCAGTTTTTAGCTAACGATGATCCCCTGCAAACGCTATACATTCCCCTTGAGTGGGTGGGTTCGATGAAGCGTTGGACGGAAGAGTTTGCTGCGCTGCCACCCAATGATTATCCATTAAAGGTTGTTCAGGGAGACTGCGATAGAACAGTGGCATGGAAATATAATTTAAAAGAATTAGAGAGAAAGTTTTGTAATGTTGACATAGAGATTGTTCACGGGGCGCAACACCATATGGTGAATGAAGGGCTTTGGTTGAGAGATAAAGTATTTAAGAAAATAAATTAATAGTCTTTTATGTCAGAATAAAAAAAGGGGCTTTATTAGCCCCTTTTTTTATATAAAAACTTAGTTTTTTCTAAAACAGCACCCGGCAACGCATTGTACCGTCGATGCGTTTCAGTGCTTTTAGTGCTATATCACTGTATTCGGCGTCCACGTCCAACACCACGTAACCTATTTTTTCAGTGGTTTGCAGGTGTTGCCCACAGACATTGATATTGTTGTCAGAGAACACCTGGTTTATCGATGTCATGATACCCGGTACATTGTGGTGAACATGCAACAATCGGTGTGTTCCTGAATGCGGTGGTAGTGAAACCTGCGGGAAATTAACGGCACTAATTGTCGTACCACTGTCGCTGTACCGAGCTATTTTTTCAGCAACTTCTAAACCAATATTTTCTTGAGCTTCCTGCGTAGAGCCACCAATATGTGGTGTCAGAATCACATTGTCGAATTTCCTCAGGGGTGAGATAAACTCTTCCTGATTGGATTTTGGTTCCGAAGGAAATACATCAATAGCCGCGCCCGCCAAATGTTTGCTTTCTAGTAGAGCGCTTAATGCATCAATATCAACAACCTGCCCGCGGGCGGCGTTGATCAGTATGCCGCCTTTTTTGATGGCACCCAGTTCTTCTGGCCCCATCATATAGCGTGTGGCTTCAGTATCCGGTACATGCAGAGAGACTACATCTGAGCTGCCTAATAGTAGTTTGAGACTGGCGACTTGTTCGGCATTGCCCAGCGGCAGCTTGGTGACAACATCGTAAAATTTGACGCGCATTCCCATGGACTCAGCCATCACACTGATTTGGCTACCGATATTGCCGTAGCCAATAATGCCAAGGGTCTTGCCGCGAACTTCATAGGAGTCGGTGGCAGATTTTAGCCAGGTGCCCCGGTGGGCTGCAGCACTTTTCTCCGGTATGCCGCGCAACAGCATGATCGTTTCGGCAATGACCAGCTCCGCTACGCTTCGGGTATTGGAGTAGGGGGCATTGAATACGACGACGCCATGTTCTGTTGCAGCCTGAAGGTCAACTTGGTTGGTGCCAATACAGAAACAGCCAACACCGATAAGCTTTTTACCTGCCTCGAAAACTCTCCGATTGAGTTGAGAGCGTGATCGGATACCCACAAAATGGAAATCTTTGATTTTTGCTACCAGCTCATCTTCAGGTAGCGCAGATTTCAGATATTCCACGCTGGTATACCCGGCAGTTTCTAATGTTGCTACGGCTGAAGGGTGAACACCCTCCAGCAATAAAATTTTGATTTTGGCTTTGTCTAGTGAAAAGCCGAGGGGAGCATTGGCCATATTATTCTCTTGGGCGGTCTCTTGTATCGTCATCTCCAAGTCATGGAACGATGACGATAAGTAACACTTCAACTATCTAAAAAAAAGGGCGGCTATGATAACATGCACGCCCCTTGATAACTGCCCTTTTTGGAGATGTTTACGATGGCCATTACAGCCTCCACTATTGAAAAGTTACGCGACATTGTCGGTGAGCAGCGTGTACTGACGGACGAGGTGTCCTTCCAACAATATGGCGTAGACCGAACCACTGTCTGGCAGCCAGCTCCTGGTGTGGTGGTGCTGCCGGGAACAACTGAAGAAGTGCAGGCAATTGTGCAGTTGGCCAATGCTGAAAACCTTGCCGTGGTGCCCTCGGGTGGTCGAACTGGCTTGAGTGGTGGAGCGGTTGCCATCAATGGCGAAATCGTGATTGCTCTGGATCGTATGAAGAAGGTGGTGGCATTTAATGAGGTGGACCGCATAGTGACGGTCGAGGCCGGTATGGTCACACATCAGCTTCAAGACTTTGCCGAGGAAAAAGGACTATTTTATCCTGTAGATTTTGCGTCTGCTGGGTCAAGTCAGATTGGCGGTAACATTGCGACCAATGCCGGTGGTATTAAGGTCATCCGTTATGGCATGACCCGCGATTGGGTGATGGGCCTGAAAGTGGTGGATGGCAACGGCAATATATTAGAGTTAAACCACGGCTTAGTAAAAAATAATACCGGGCTGGATTTCCGCCATTTGTTTATTGGCTCCGAGGGTATGTTGGGTATTATCACGGAGGCTTCTATGCGGTTAACCCGCAAGGCTCAGGCGTTGAGTGTGCTGGTGTTGGGTGTCGTGGATTTCCCCAGCATTATGGGAGTGCTAAAAACCTTTAATGAAGGAATGGATCTCACCGCGTTTGAATTCTTTACCCACAACGGCATGGAAAAGGTGATAGCACACAGTGAAGTGCCGGCACCTTTTGAAACCGCGTCTCCTTTTTATGCCTTGATCGAATTTGAGCAGTCTTCTGAGGCAGAGCTGGAGTGTGCCATGGCGTTGTTTGAAACCTGTATGGAAGAGGGTTGGGTGGAAGACGGTGTGATCAGTCAGAGCTTATCCCAGGCGGAAAACCTATGGAAATTACGTGAGGATATGTCCGAGACCCTGTCCCAGTGGAAGCCTTACAAAAACGATATCAGCGTCAGTGTGTCCCAAATGCCGGGCTTTATTGAAAAGGTCGATGTACTGGTGGCCGAGCAGTATCCGGATTTTGAAATCGTCTGGTTTGGTCATATTGGTGATGGCAATCTGCACCTGAATATTTTGAAGCCGGACGACCTTTCTGTCGAAGACTTCACCAAGCGATGTGGTGGTGTCAGCAAACAGGTGGCGGCATTGATTAAGGTGTTTAATGGCAGCGTATCTGCTGAACATGGTGTCGGTCTTTTGAAGAAAGAATACCTGGGCTACACTCGTACCGAGACGGAACTGCAGTTGATGCGCCAGATTAAACAAGTGTTTGATCCCAAGGGCATTATGAACCCCGGTAAGGTGGTGGACGTACTGAGTTCATGACGAGCAATTTATAATAAGGCCCAGTCTATAAGGATCAGCCATGACAAATAATTCAAGTCAGGATGACAATAAGCAGGAAGAAACGCAGACGCAACTGGTTTATATCCCCCAATCCATCAGTTTGGCGGTGGGTCTTTGGTATGTCTACCGAATCGTCAAAGGCTGGTTGGTCTTCAATGATGGCAAGGAACCCATATGAAGCGCTATTTTGATCACTGTATTCATTTTGTTGACGGTGGCTCGCAGCAAATCCCTGTGGGAAAAGTGGTTTGTGTGGGCCTTAATTACAGCGATCATGTTGCCGAAATGGACAGTCAACGTGCCGATGAGCCCGTAATTTTTCTTAAGCCGGCCAGCGCCTTAGTTCCTCTAGAAGAACCCGTAGCTATTCCCCTGGCATTTGGTGATTGTCACTACGAGGCGGAGATGTCCATTTTAATTGGCGAGCAACTGACGGACTGTACCGAAGAACAGGCTGCAGACGCTATTATTGGTGTCGGCGTGGCATTGGATCTGACTCTCCGCGATTTGCAGTCCCAGTTTAAACAAAAAGGGCACCCATGGGATAAAGCCAAAGGCTTTGATGGTGCTTGTCCAGCGTCGGCTTTTGTGGATCGATCCCAGGTGGCTGACTTGCAAAATTTGGAGCTGCGTTTAACGCTCAATGGTGAGGTCAAGCAGGCGTCAAACACCCGCCAGATGATCACCCCAGTATTACCTTTAATTACCTATATTTCCCAATACTTTACATTAATGCCTGGAGATATTGTACTGACAGGTACACCCGCGGGCGTCGGACCGCTGTGCCCAGGTGACACTCTTACCGTTGAGTTAGTTGATGTGATTATAGTGGAGACTTGCGTCGTTGCCAGGTAATGGTGGCTGCAAGGTCAGTGTAGTGACGGGATAGAAGTTAGATCTTGCGTTTGCCTATCATCACAATGATAAAACTGATCGCCTCATCACCGTTCTGATTAAAGCCTCTGTACTGAATATGCATGATGCCTCGGTCGGGTTTAGAGCGAGAGGGTTTGATTGAAAGTATTTCTGCCTCAGGGTAAATCGTATCGCCAGGGCGTACGGGCAATAAAAATTTAACCTCTTCAATACCTGGGCCACCCATATTGGCCGTATCAAAAACACCTGATTGCACTATTCGGCAAAAGCATAGGGCTAAGGTTTGAAAGCCGCTACTAATAAGTCCACCATAGGGACCGCTTTTTGCGGCCTCTATGTTGGTATGAAAGGGTTGCGGATCGTACTGCCGGGCAAAATCCACTATTTCTGTTTCATTCAGTGTGAAGCTCCCGGCTTTAAACAATTCCCCGAGATTAAAGTCATCTAGATAGCGGCCCATATGAATATTCCTGTTATTCTCCTGAATATCAACTGTGATGGTATCAAAACTAAAAGAGGCGTTAACGATTAATGATTAAAAAAGGAATTTATAAACATTTCAAGGGCGACTTATATGAGGTGTCTGATATTGCTCGTCATAGCGAAACAGAAGAAGAGTATGTGGTTTACCGTACCCTCTATGGTGATCGCAGCCTTTGGGTTCGACCCCTTTCAATGTTTGATGAAACCATTGATCGTGATGGTAAAACCTTTAAACGTTTTGAGTTTGTGTCTGCTGACTGAGCGCCAGCTTAGAAAGAGCAGGCGGGTAGGCCTTATGGCAACTATAGCGGGGCGTTCTGGCGGGACTATTGCTTGGGTTTGTGGGCAGGTTATTGCATTCTCAGTACGGGGCTGCGACCACAATCCTGACGATTGGTTAGCTCGTTAGTAATCGCATCGGTAAATGCCAGGTCCATATATCGGTCGGATGCTTCACATTGGCGGAGAATACTCCATAGTTTACTGCTGGAGAGCATGTCTACACGGGTATCAATCCAGTGGTATACCCGCTCACCTGAGTCATCCATTTTGACATAAAAATTATTGGCCTGTTGTTCCATCAACACGTTAACAAAGGTGTTGTTTTTTATTGCTTCATTTTCTTGTGTCATAACTTATCTCTTTTCTCGTTTTTTTTGTCATGAGGTTACGATACTGTGGAAATATTTCACCTCGATGGTGGTTTTATGACAAAACAATGACAATTTGTTGCGGTGGCATCGGCTGGAAGCTGACGAACTGGCATCACCATCTGGACATTTGATTGGTCAGCCATCAAAGTACGCATCGCTTTTAAGAACAATTAGTTTTCAACACTCAATTTTTAGCAACGGGACTTTAGGGTTAGTAGATGTCTTCAATTCTGTTCGAAAAAAAACATGCCGATGTAAACAGCTTTAGAGTGCGTCTGGCCGCCATATTAATTTGCGTCTGTTCTATGATGTATTTCATCAATATGCCATTGATGCTGGGGCTAGCAGTAAAAGATCTCGGCCTTGTGCAGTCACAGATTTGGCTGCTTGGCGGAGTTTTTTTGGGTGGCGTAGCTCTGGCGACAGCACTCTCCATTTTATTTATTCGCATTGCTCACTGGCAGCGTCTGATCTTTATTAGCGGGTTTATGAGCCTGTCGGCTTTTTTGCTGCCCGTTTTTGTCTCGGGTTTTACTATCCTATTGATCTGTCAGGCTCTGGCGGGTTTTTTTGCCGGGCTTGGTTATGCCGTAGCCATTGCCTGTTTGGGCGACACAAGAAATCCCACACGGAACTATGCACTGGCACTTACTGCTCAAACCGCTGCCGTTGGCATTGTGAGCTACCTGTTACCTCAGCTGATTGTCAGAGGAACGACCTTTCATGAGGCGTTAATGGCCGTTTCAGGGTTGTCGTTTATTACCCTCTTGCTCGGTACGATGATGCCGAGAAATGGTAAACGTACCAGTCTGAAGAATGCTATGACGGAGCAAAACCCCACCGCTGTTTTTATCATACTGCTCATACTGCTATTGGTGTTTGTGGGAGGGAATACCGTACGTAACGCTATAGAACCGATAGCTTCCCGTCTTGATTTTGCCGCCACAGAAGGCGGTGGTGTGATGATGATTTTGATATTTGCCAGTGGGTTAGGTTCATTGATTGCGGCATTGATGGCTACTCGTTCCAGTTATACCAAACCTATGGTGATCGCCTTGGGTATTGCCGTGACAGTATTGGTGATGGGCATTTTCCAGCTTTGGCCAGAGCAAATAAGCCTGATCTTTGCCTTTTGTCTAGTGGGGGGGGCTTGGAACTTTGCTGCTGCCTACGGCATGGGATTAACTGCCAAATTGGATAGCGGTAGTGGTAAGTACACGCCATTAATCGCCACCATGCAGATTCTCGGTAACGTTGCCGGTATTGCTGCTGTGGGTTCACTGGTGGTGGGAGGCAGTTATGTCTTACCTTACATGCTGGCCTGTATTGTCTGGATTCTGGCATTAGTGATTGTTATTCCAGTGGTAAAACGCAACCAGAAGCTCATCACGGCAAACAATGATTAAACGAGTAAGTAAATAACGATCAATAGAAAAAGGATTAACTTCTGTGAGCGGTGGGAATATGGACGAGCCAGATGGGAATAGAGCGATTGATGATGCCTCTTCGGCTAAAGATCACGCTGCGATAGATCCAATCACGCATCCCTTTGATACCCTTACGCCAGATTTTATTCTGGATGCAATGGAGAGTCAGGGGCATATCAGCGACGGAAGGCTCTTCCCCCTAAACAGCTACGAAAATCGGGTCTACCAAATTGGTATCGAAGATCAAACGCCGATCATCGGTAAGTTCTATCGGCCCAATCGCTGGAGTACCGAGCAGATTCTTGAAGAGCACCAGTTTTGTTTTGAGCTGGCAGAACAGGAGTTGCCGGTGGTAGCACCCATGGTGAATGAGGCGGGTCAGAGCCTGTTTGAATACCAAGGCTTTCAGTATGCACTGTTCCCTCGCAAGGGTGGACACGGCCCGGAGCTGGATAACCTCGACAACCTGTATTTACTGGGAAAGCTGTTAGGGCGGATACATGCCGTCGGTGCGGTAACCCCGTTCAAGTATCGCCCCACGCTGGATAGCAAGACCTTTGGGCATGAAGCCTCTACGCTGATTAGTGAACAATTTATTCCTCAAGAACTAAAAGCTTCCTACGACTCTCTAGCGCATGACGTCATGCAGGCCGTGGATGAAAATATTGCCAATACTGGCGCCGTTGAACACATTCGTGTTCACGGTGATTGCCACTCCGGTAATATTTTGTGGCGGAACGACAATGCACATTTTGTGGATTTAGATGATGCTCGCATGGCACCTGCGGTGCAGGATATTTGGATGCTGTTATCAGGACAAAGAGATCGCCAAACAGCGCAGCTGTCGGAAATTGTTGATGGTTATAACGAATTCTTTGATTTTAATCCGCGAGAGCTTCGCTTGATTGAAGCTCTGCGTACATTAAGAATGATTCACTACGCTGCATGGATAGCCAAACGTTGGCAAGACCCCGCATTCCCCATGGCCTTTCCTTGGTTTAACACCGTTCGCTATTGGAGCGAACATATCCTTGAGCTGCGCGAGCAGTTTGCGGCATTGAATGAGCCGCCGTTGGAGGTGATGTGAAATTTAGGGTCAGAGTAAAACTAAAACTAAAACTTTGACCCTATTTAAAGAAATAAAAAAAGGAATTTTTTCCTGCTCGTTATTTCTCTGGGTAAATTGTCTTAACCCCATCTTCCGTGCCCAGCATCAAAATATCCGCCGGTCTTAACGCAAATAAACCATTGGTTACCACACCGGTAATGTTATTAATTTTTTCTTCCAATTCGCGCGCGGGGCTAATGGGGTGTAGGTGATGAACATCAATAATCACGTTGCCGTTATCGGTGACCACGCCTTCGCGATAAACCGGGTCGCCGCCGAGTTTGACTAACTCTCTTGCCACGTGGCTGCGGGCCATAGGGATCACTTCAACAGGTAAGGGAAATTCTCCCAAGTGATCGACCCATTTAGAGCCATCGGCAATACATAAAAATTCTTTGGCAACGGCCGCGGTAATTTTTTCCCGCGTCAGTGCTGCACCGCCCCCTTTAATTAATTCCAGGTGTGGGTTTGTTTCGTCGGCACCGTCCACATAAATGGTGACTTCATTGACGGCGTTTAAATCGTAGACGGGAATACCATGTTGCTTTAGTCGGTTTGCTGAGACTTCTGAGCTGGCAACTGTTCCCGCAATTTTCGCTTTGTGCTCGGCGAGCAGATCGATAAAAAAGTTGGCCGTTGAACCTGTGCCGATACCGATGATGCTGGTGTCATCTATTTTGCTCAGGGTGTAATCCACCGCAGCTTGGGCGACCGCTTTTTTTAGAGCATCCTGGGGGCTTAGTTTTGTATTTGATGTCATGGCAAGTAGCTATTATCCAAATAGTGATGGATTCAGTGGATGATTATACGGATCAGTGGCTGAAAGGACAGATAATGTGGATCAGCACACGCTTTGCCTTTACTATTGGTTTTTATAGCCTTTAAAAAAGGCACCTAACAAAAAAGTGCACTTAGACCTATGCCTGAAAGCTACGTAAAACGTATTCTTAACGCCCGCATTTATGATTTGGTGGTGGAAACTCCCATTGATGAAGCAGCACAACTTTCTTCACGTATTGGCAATCAGGTATTGTTGAAGCGGGAGGATTTACAGCCCGTGTTTTCATTCAAACTGCGTGGTGCTTACAACAAGATGTTGTCGCTCAGTAAGGAGCAATTGGCCAAGGGTGTGGTAGCAGCTTCTGCGGGAAATCATGCTCAGGGTTTGGCAATGTCGGCAAAAAAAATGGGCGTCAAAGCGACCATTGTGATGCCCAGTACGACACCTCAGATTAAAGTGAATGCTGTAAAAGCCCATGGTGCCAAAGTGGTATTGCGTGGTGATACCTATGATGAAGCTTCAGATTACGCTCAGAAGTTGGTAGTTGAAAAAGGCATGACGTATATCCACCCTTTTGACGATCCTGATGTCATCGCCGGACAAGGCACCATCGCCATGGAAATTCTACGGCAGGTTTCTGGTCCATTGGATGCGGTATTTATTCCTGTTGGCGGCGGTGGCTTGTGTGCTGGTATGGCGGCTTATATCAAATACGTTCGCCCGGAGGTGAAGGTTATGGCTGTGGAACCAGATGATGCGGCTTGTTTGGCTGCAGCCATGGAAGCTGGGCGTCGGGTACGTTTGAAACAGGTGGGTATTTTTGCGGATGGCACGGCTGTGGCCCAAATTGGTAAGGAGCCATTCCGAGTGCTGAAACATACCGTGGATGAGGTGGTGACGGTGACGGCGGATGAAATCAGCGCTGCCATTAAAGATATTTTTGATGACACTCGGTCTATCTGTGAACCTTCGGGCGCACTGGGTGTGGCTGGATTGAAAAAATACGTAGAGCGTACTGGCGTAAAGGGTCAGGTGTTATTGGCGGTGGATAGTGGCGCCAATATCAACTTTGATCGACTTCGTTATATTTCTGAGCGGACCGAAATTGGTGAGAGACGTGAAGCAATTCTGGCCGTTACGATTCCTGAACAGCCCGGCAGCTTTAAAAAATTCTGTGCCGCTCTGAGTAAGCGTAATATCACCGAATTTAATTACCGCATGGGAGACCCTTCCCAGGCGCATATCTTTGTGGGCGTTCAAGTGATGTCCGATGAAGATCGTCTTGCGTTGGTCTCTGACCTTCAGGGTAAGGGGTATCCCTTGGTGGATATGACCGATAATGAAATTGCCAAACTACATATTCGCCATATGGTGGGTGGGCGTGCCGAAGAAGCAACCGATGAAGTGGTTTACCGGTTCGAATTCCCCGAACGCCCTGGTGCATTAATGCAGTTCTTGAACAAGTTGGGTGGCCGCTGGAATATCTCCATGTTCCATTACCGCAACCATGGCTCTGCCTATGGCCGAGTCCTGGCGGGCTTACAGGTGCCTGTAAGTGAGCACAAAAAGGTGGCGGAGTTTCTCGATGATCTAGGTTATAGCTGGGTTGAGGAAACGGACAATCCTGCCTATCAGGTTTTTTTAAACTGATTTTCTGAAAAGCGATTTGTGAGAAATATCAGGGGTGTTTTTGCAGAGGCTGATCTAGCTTCAAATGTCGTCGCATAAGGCCATGGATATAGCGTTGGTCGATAGTAATTGGTACATCGTCTAGTCCTGGACCTTCCATAAAAGCCGGAACATTGGTACCTGTGTGCATTTCCCAAAGACCTTGAGGTGATGCATTGGTGGCGTAACTGATTCCCATCAATTCTCCCGACAAGGTTTTCAGCACGGCATAGTAACCTGTTGGGTATTGGGGCCTGTGCATGGCTTCGCTCGCTATTTGGTAGCTTTCTGGCAGCGGGATTATCTGCCCGGCTTGGCCGTGGTCTGCTGTCACGATCACCAGAGTGTTTGGGTGTTTCGCTGCAAACTCTCTTCCTTTGGCGACTGCTTGATCAAATGCGCGAAGCTCGCCTATCTGGCCGCAGGGATTTCTTGCATGTGATTGTTTGTCGATGGAGGCGCCTTCCACCATTAGAAAAAACCCCTTGGTATTATTTTTGGATAAGACACGCAAAGCTTTTTCGGCCATCTGGGTTAAAGAGGGGATTTGCTGTGCAGCATGGAGAGGATTTGGTTTACATCCAAATGGTGTGGGGAAAACCGCATCACCTTCGTCATTTGTCGTGATGAGCTCAGCATGGCGGTTATCATCACCGACCCATTCTACTGGGAGGTTTTTTGAAGAAAATAGCCCCAGTAATAATTTATCGCTACCAGGTTCTGCCAGTAAATCTGCTGTGTTTTCTAGTAAGGTATAACCTTGAATTTGGGTTATTTTCAGTAGTGTTCTGTCCCCTACGTATTGATCAAAAAAATGTTTACCACCCCCCAACAACACATCGACATTGGCTGTGGCCAATTGCTCGACAATGGAGCCAACACCACCCTGCGCTTTTTGATTGTAGGTACATTGTTGGGTTGGCGGTATGAACGTGTATTCGGTCTTCATATTCTTGGGGCTTTTACAGCCGCGATGGGGTGAATGGGAAGCAAAGGCTGCGGGTGTAGCATCGGTGAGGCTGGCAGTGGAGACTAGTCCGGTCCGGTAGCCACGCTGTTGTGCTTCTTCAAGGATGGTTTGGTGTGTCTTGTTTGATGCCGCTGCAGTAGCAATACGCCCCTTACTAGTGAGCATGCCGGTAGCCAATGTGCTGGCCGTGTTGGCGCTATCTGCTACATGTCGAAACTGTTTTGGGTTGTCTTCGCGGAGAGTTTGTACCCGGACTGAACTGAGAACAGGCATTTGTTCCATGGCAAATGACTCTGTGGGACCGTACAGGTAATTCCGGGCCATAGTAATTTGATGTTCATCCATGCCATCGCCAATAAATAGAATGACATTGGCGGTGGATAAATGATCAGTGAGAGGTTGCTCCGATGATGCCTGGCTAGGCAGTGGTGAAATTAGTAAGGCGAGAGCAGAGAGAGCTGCTAGGGAAGCCAGTAAAGGGGAAAATGTTCGGTGGGCAGCAAGCAGGTTATCGGTAATGCTTTTATAAATAACCTTAGTCATGCTTCGTTGCCCACGCCCCAGTGTTATTCAGTGTCTACTTTTAGCAGATCACCGAGTAGTCGAATCTGGATAGCATCAATACCGGAACCTGCCAAAGCATCAGAGATAACAACTAAACGATCTTCTGGAGAAAACTCTGATCGTTCGATCATAATTTTGGCTGCAGTGGCGAGTGTTTTTTCCGGATCTTCACTAAAGTTGATACGGAAGCTCAATACGTTGCGGTTGAGCACCAGCTGGCGACGGGTTCGGCTGTCATTAGTGAAGGCGCAAATAATCGGTGCCTGGGGGTGACAATTAGTGACGTAGTTGGCCATTCGGCCACGTCGGGTCGGAACAATAATGGCTTTGGCATTAATCGATTCGGCCAGCTTTACTGCAGCGGCAGCAATTTCTTCCTTATCGTTTTTCAGTACCAAGTCCTTGGTAAATTGCAGGCCGGGACTGTGCTCGATGGAGCCGGCAATACGGGACAGTATCTCTACGCACTTGACGGGATATTTGCCAATGGTAGTTTCACCCGACAACATAATGGCATCGGCTTCTTCATAAACAGCATTGGCGACGTCGGTTACTTCTGCTCGAGTAGGAATCGGGTTTTCAATCATGGATTCCAGCATGTGAGTGGCGACAATCACCCGTTTCCCTTGCTGGGCGCAAAGGCGAATAATTCGGCGCTGAACTCTGGGTAGTTTTTCGATGGCAATTTCTACGCCGAGATCACCCCGTGCCACCATGACGCCATCGGAGGCATCAACAATCGCACTGAGATTTTTAACGCCTTCCTGGTCTTCAATTTTGGAAATGATTTTGATTTTGTCGACTTTGTCACCCAACAGCTCACGTAGTTGATGGATATCCTCAGCATCCCGCACAAAGGAGAGGGCGATAAAGTCTACCTCTTGTTCTATGGAGAATAAGATGTCGCGACGGTCTTTTTCGGTGATGGCGGGCAGGTTGACACGAATGCCTGGAAGATTGACGTGGCGTTTGCTTTTGAGCACACCGCCATCAATTACCTTGCATTGCATGATGCGTTCTTCTTTGCTCAGAACCTCTAGGTTGATTAGGCCATTATCTACGGTGATCATGTCGCCTATGTTCACATCGTTAATTAGGTCTTCGTAATTGATACGAATGGAGCTGGATTCCACATCATCTTCACCTCGGGCAACTACCGAGATGATGTCGCCTTCTTTCAAATTCAGATCATGTTTAATGTCACCCGTACGGATTTCTGGTCCTTGGGTATCCATCATAATTGCGATGGGGTGAGTTTGCTTTTTGTTCAGTGTTCTTACCGCTTTGATCACCTTGGCGTGTGAGTCATGGTCACCGTGTGACATGTTCAGGCGCACAACATTCATTCCAGCATTGGCCAGTTTTTCTAGCATCTCAAATGATTCTGTGGCGGGGCCAATGGTGCAGATAATCTTGGTTTTTCTCATAGCGGTGCTTCTTATGTAATAACGTGGGTTATGTAAGTGGAGCTGTTTATGTTTAACAGTTTAGGGTGTTTTGCCGCGTAAACTGGATAGATTTAACGGGGATAAATAACATTTTTCTCTGTCACAATGGCCTGTAGCACGACATCCCATGGCTGGTGGACAATATTATCAGTTTCCTGGCAACTTTGGGCTAATCCAATGAGTCGAGTGAGGCGCTTTTGTGTTGCCAGCGTTCGATCATAGAAGCCCCCGCCCATACCGAGCCTGTTACCACAACGGTCAAAAGCGACTAGCGGTAATAGTATGAGGTCGAGGCCAAGGGGTGGGACAACTTTTGCTCCGCGAAGGTAGGGCTCTTCAATACCAAACCGATTGACGGATAGCGCATCGCCACTGCGATATTGGGCAAAATACAGCCGTTTTTGTTTTAGTGGATGGAGTACCGGTAGGTAGCATTCCTTTCCTGCAGCCTCGGCTATGCCCATAGCAAACTGTGGATCTATCTCTCCGTCGTTAGCGAGGTAAAAAGCAATACGTTTGCTGTTGTAAAAGGCAGGCAGTCTAGTGAGTTGTTGAGCCAGACCTCTACTGGCGGCGGTCTGTTGCTCTGAGGGCAGCGAGTGGCGGCGTTCACGCATTAATTGACGAATAGCGTTGCTGTCCATGGTGATCCAGCTTGTGTTCTTGTCTGTAGAGTTATGTCCCCGGGAGTACCGCTGTCAACTTGGCCTTGAACCCAATGGTCCAAGGTGGGGGGTCCAGCGATACATTAGGCTTTCCGTCGTGCGGACATGCACACCATATCGGCTTGAACCCTCCGGGTTACAAATTATCGGCTCGAGGACTTGTCGGCTGGCAAATACCCCAGGGCATCAGAGCATTATACCCTGTCTGAGAGTTAAAAAGTTGTGGATTGTTCCAGAGTTTGGAGTGCAGCAGAAACTTTCTTATCGAGAGCCGTGAGTGCTTCGTTAGATGCACCTTGAGAGGCAGACTGAACTTCCATCTTGGACAGTTCGTAGGTCAGGTTTAGCGCTGCCATAACAGCAATGCGCTCTAGCCCAATAACGCTACCACTATTTCGGATGGTGCGCATTTTTTCGTCCAGCGCTTTGGCGGACTGCAACAGAGCATTGCGTTCTTCCGGTGGGCAGCTGACTTGATACTCTTTGTCAAGAATACGAATGTTGACGGTTTGCTGGCTCATGGGTTCAGCCCTCACTATTGAGGTTTTTGAGCCTCACGATCATATGTTCTACACGACTGCGGGCCATTTCACTTTTTTCCAGAAGTTTACTGCGTTCCTTCAATAGGCTGGCTTCCCGTTCACGAAGGGAAGTGTTCTCTTTTTGTAGGCGAGCGCATAGATGGATCAGGCGATCAATTTTTTGCTCGAAATTTTGCAAATCATCTGACATTAGGTTGGCCGGTGGTAATTCTTAACGACAACTATAATTGTGTGGTCATAGATTGGTCAACAATCTTGATGTTATTTCGAGAAGTATTAGCTAGCTTCTTGCTCAAAATGGCTTTTTTTATTGGTTGTTTGATCCGGGGTGCTTGGTGCTGTGAAGGGTGATAGGATGCCCTTTTAGTCAACAGTGGAAACAGTTATAACCATGGATTTTAATGATATTGCTGATGCTTTTATCCGTGCCAATTTGATGGGAAGCCCGGCGGAGCTGCATGGCGTTTTGTGTGGTGGAATCAGTGGTGGCAAGCATTTGTCTGAAGATGAGCTAGTGGTGGCAGTGTCCGAATTCCTTAATGTGGAGCAAGAGCGTGTAGAAGATTTGGGCGATATGTTACCTATGCTATATCAATTTTCTGTAGGCCAGATACGCAGTAGTGGCTTTGAATTTTTACCCCTACTTCCCGACGATGACTTTGCTTTAAACGAGAGGCTGGCCTCGTTGGGTGAATGGTGCCAGGGATTTCTATTTGGGTTGGGAAATTCCGGATTATCCGTAGAAACTGAGCTTACGGGTGATATTGCCGATGCCTTGGGCGATCTGGCTTCCATTTCCCATGTGGGAGCATTGGAGGATGAGCATGCTGAAGAGGAAGACGAGGTGAGCTATTCCGAGTTGGTTGAGTATGTGAGAGTTGCGGTACTACTGATATATGCAGAATTAAATGTCTCTAAAGATCATGACTCACCTACGATTCATTAACTTTTCCGACTTAATTTTTAGATTAAAGCCTTTTAACGTGATGGCCTTTCGAGAGTTCAAAATAAAAGAATGATTAGCAACCAGGAGTTTTCCCGTCGTAGACGCAAGCTGATGGATATGATGGCTAGCAATAGTATAGCTATCCTTACCGCAGCACCTGAACACACACGCAATCGAGATATTAACTATCCCTACCGTCAGGATAGTGATTTTTTCTACCTCACCGGCTTTACTGAACCCGACGCGGTATTGGTTCTAATACCAGGCCGGAAGCATGGCGAATGTTTGATGTTCTGCCGGGACAAAAACATTGAACGCGAAATCTGGGATGGCTATCGAGCTGGTCCAGAAGGCGCCTGCGAAAAATATGGTGCTGATGACGCTTTCCCCATCGATGACGTCGATGATATTTTGCCCGGGCTGCTGGAAGGCCGAGATCGCGTTTATTACGGTATGGGCAAAGACCCCACCTTTGATCGCCATTTGATGGATTGGGTGAATACCATTCGTGGACGTTCTTGTGCCGGCGCTATCTCTCCTGGGGAGTTTGTCGATCTCGATCACTTGCTTCATGAGTTGCGCTTATTCAAAAGTGCGGCAGAGCAAAAAATTATGCGTGAAGCGGGCAAAATTTCCACTCGCGCACATTGTCGAGCCATGCAAATTTGTACGCCGGGTATGTACGAGTACCAGTTACAGGCAGAAATCGAACATGAATTTGCTATGGCTGGCGCACGTTTTCCCGCCTATGGGAGCATTGTGGGCGGGGGTGCAAATGGCTGTATTCTTCACTACGTAGAAAATAGCGCCAAACTTAAAGACGGTGACTTAGTGTTAATTGATGCCGGTTGTGAGTTACAGCATTATGCGGCAGATATCACCCGAACTTTTCCTGTTAATGGTAAATACACCGCCGAACAAAAAGCTATTTACGACGTGGTGTTAGTGTCTCAGCTGGCGGCAATTGATGCTTGCACCAAGGGTAACCACTGGGATGAACCTCACCAAGTGACCGTTGATGTCATTACCGAAGGGCTGCGCGATTTGGGCATTCTCGACGGTGAGCTTAACGAGTTAATCGAAACCAAAAGCTATCGTGATTTCTACATGCATCGGGCCGGCCATTGGTTGGGTATGGATGTACATGATGTCGGTGATTACAAGGTACACGATGAGTGGCGGTTGCTTGAAAAAGGCATGGTGATGACCGTGGAACCAGGGATTTATATTTCTCCCGATAACACCAAGGTTGATAAGCGTTGGCGTGGTATTGGTATCCGTATTGAAGACGACATATTGATCACGGCCAAGGGCCCAGACGTGTTAACCAGCGACGCACCCAAGACGACGGCGGAAATTGAAGCGCTTATGTCGCAAAATACGTTGAAAAAATAGTCGGGACGAAGATCGTCAGAACAGTTAGCAACAGCAGTAACCAATAGATGTCAGAGCGGTCATTAACAAAAGAACAGATCGATGTTGCCATTGTGGGTGGCGGGATGGTGGGTGCCAGTCTGGCACTGTTACTTTCATCACTAAAACTCGGTTGGCGAATTCAGGTGATCGAAGCTTTTCCGATGGCAGCGGCGACAGCTGATGAGCTTCAGCCCAGTTTTGATGCCCGCTCCACGGCCTTGTCCCATAGTAGTCGTGAAATTTTTGAAATTCTGGGGTTATGGCAGAACCTGTGTCCGACATTGGCCGAAATACGCGATGTTCATGTGTCAGATCGCGGGCATATTGGCAGTGTTCGGTTGCATGCGGCGGAACAAAAGTTACCGGCACTGGGTTATGTGGTTGAAAACCAGCGGCTTGGGGCCGTGCTCGTTGATGCGTTGCAGCAGGCGGAGGACATCGAAATTGTCGCCCCAGCAAAAGTGATAGGGGTTCGTCCTGTTCAGGGCGGTATGCAGCTGTCTATGTCGGTTGAAGGGGCTGAGACAAGCCAAGAGGTCAGTACAAAACTACTGGTTATTGCCGATGGCGCACAATCCCATACCCGGGATATGTTGGGTATTGATGCCACCACCAAGGATTATGGTCAGGTGGCTGTCGTGGCTAATATTTCATTGTCGAAAGATCATGGTGGAATCGCCTACGAACGTTTTACTGATTCAGGGCCCATGGCTATGTTGCCACTACAGCCGATTGAAGGTGAGCATCGCGTCGCGTTAATTTGGACGCTTCCTCCGAATCGAGCAGCTGAGATGGTATCGGCCTCTGAAGAGATATTTCTTGCCGAGTTACAGGATCGTTTTGGCCATCGTCTGGGACAGTTCAAACGTGTAGGTAGTCGTCATAGTTACCCTATCCGGTTGATTACAAGCAATGAACAAGTTCGCAGCCATGTTGTGGTCGTGGGTAATGCTGCCCATTCATTGCACCCCGTGGCGGGGCAGGGTTTCAATTTGGCGTTGAGGGATGTGGCCGTACTGGCCAATGAGTTGGCACTAGCCGCGTCAGATAATACAGCGCTGGGTAGCTTGCCGGTTTTACAATCTTATCTAGACCAACAGCAGTCCGACCAAGAACAAACCATTTTACTCAGTGACCTGCTGCCCAAAGTGTTCGGTATAGGGGCGTCGCCAGTAGCGTTAGCGCGGAATCTGGGGCTGCTGGCTCTGGACACGGTACCGTTATTCAGACACCAATTTGCTCGATTGGGCATGGGGCTTGAGACAAAAGGAACTACATTGGCGGCTCCCTCTTCATTAAAACCCCCAAGGCAAAATACTATCGGGACAAATAATGGCTGATCATCAATACGATGTTGTTGTGGCAGGTGCCGGTATGGTGGGCGCGGCCTTTGCTGCGCTATTGGCCACGAAAGAACTGGCTACCTCGGAAAATGGCAAAAAACTTCGTATCGCCGTTTTGGAAGCACGCCCCTTTCAAATGCCTGATCTTTCAAAAACTTTTGACCCACGGGTTGTTGCACTGACAGAACCATCCCGACAATTATTGGAGACGGTTGGCGTCTGGGAGCATATTGCCCAGCAGCGTGTCTGCCCTTATCAGCGCATGGAAGTCTGGGAAGCCGATGGCACCGGACATATTGAATTTGATTGTGCCGAAGTACGCCAGCCCAGCCTTGGACATATTGTTGAAAATGCATTAATTGTTGAAAGCTTATTACAACGGCTAGACGAATTGGAAAATGTGGAACTGTTGTGTCCTGCAAAAGTCGTGGGTCTCGATAGGAAGCCAGTAGAAGGGCGAGCGCGTGGTGACGAAGAAGGAATCGCTATTTCACTGGACGATGGTTCTGTTGTCTCAACAAAGCTTTTAGCCGCAGCAGATGGTGCTCAATCTAAAGTACGCGAACTCTGTGGCTTACAGTTGCGAGAATGGGATTATGGTCACCATGCCATTGTTACTACGGTAACCACCGAAAAAAATCATAATTTCACAGCAAGGCAGCGGTTTTTACCCGATGGTCCCTTGGCTTTTTTGCCCTTACAAACAGAATCCGGTGATTGCCACCAGTGCTCTATTGTCTGGTCGCAACAAGAGGATGTGGCTGAATCGCTCATGTCTTTGGATGATGCAGCGTTCTGTACCGCATTGGAGCAAGCTGGCAGTAGTAGCTTGGGAAAAATAATTTCCGTTGATAAGCGCTACAAAATTCCTTTGAAACAACGTCATGCCGTGGATTATGTGGTTCCGGGGGTGGCATTAATGGGCGATGCCGCTCATACCATTCATCCCCTGGCTGGACAGGGTGTCAATCTTGGTTTTCAAGATGTGATTGCTTTGGTAGAAGAGGTTGAGCGCGCAGTAAATCGAGGGCTGTCTCCCGGCGATATGTCGACATTGCAACGTTACCAGCGTCGCCGCAAACCACATAATTTGGGCACTATGGCAGTGATGGAAGGCTTTAAGCGATTGTTTGAAGACCAGTCTCTCCCTGTTCGATTGCTGCGCAACGATGGCATGAGTGCAGTGAATCGGCTCGGCCCTATAAAAAACTTAGTTATTCGCCAAGCTATGGGCCTGCTTTAGAGCTTGGCGTTAGGTAGATATTTCAATAGATTTATCGTGAAGTCATCATCCGCCCCTTTAGTTTGAGGGCAATCAGGTTTAGAATCGCGGCTGTTTTAGGCGGTGTTGTTTTAATGTAAGCACACGGCTTTAAGTGCTAAAGGTGAGGACACAACAATGAGCGCAACTCCATCCAATTTGAAATATGCTGCCAGCCACGAATGGGCTTGCGATGAAGGTGATGGCATAGTATCTGTAGGCATCAGCGACCATGCACAAGATAGTCTGGGTGACGTGGTTTATGTGGAGCTGCCAGAAGTCGGTACGACGGTTAATGCTGGAGAAGAAGCGGGTGTTGTCGAGTCTGTAAAAGCTGCCTCCGATATTTATTCCCCTGTTTCCGGTGAAGTGGTTGCCATCAATGAACTGCTAGAAGAAGCACCAGAAACTATTAATAGCTCACCTTATGATGACGGTTGGTTTTTTAAAGTAAAAATGTCTGATCCTTCTGAGCTGGAAGGTTTGTTGGATGCGACAGGCTACGAAGCAGTTTCTGAAGACGACTAACCCTCGACGCACCGGTTTTGTTTTTGTTAATGAAGGCTGCCAAAAAGGCAGCCTTTTTATTTCGGCCTTCTAAACGTTTGTTTCTATATCCTTGGAGAAAGCATGTCCACTTCATCCTCACCGCTCTTATCGTTACGTCTAAACAAAGGCGCCGGCAGACGTTTGCGGGCCGGGCATTTGTGGGTTTACAGCAATGAGGTAGATACAGCTGTGACACCCCTCAAGACGATGCCTGCTGGCAGTGAAGTTGTGGTGGAGGATGCCAGCGGTAAGTTTGTGGCTATGGCCGTGGTGAATCCGGGCAGTCTCATTTGTGCCAGGCTCTATAGCCAAGAACAAGGCAGATGTCTCGATCAGTCACTGATGGTTCATCGACTACAGCAAGCACTACAGTTTCGCGAAGCTTGTTTTTCTAAGCCCTTTTATCGCGCAATATTTGGTGATTCAGATTTATTGCCGGGGTTGGTGGTCGATCGTTTTGGTGACTACCTGTCGGCTCAGTTAACGACCACGGGTATGGATCAGCGCCGGGACGAAGTTGTTGCCGCCTTGGATGAAGTGTTTTCTCCCAAAGGTATTCTATTTCGAAATCAGGGGCCGTTTCGCAAAATGGAAGGCTTGCCTGAAGCCGTTGAAGTGGCAGCGGGAGAGGTACCCGATATGGTCGAACTGGAAGAAAACGGTACACGTTTTCTGGCCCCCGTTATGACTGGCCAAAAAACGGGCTGGTTTTACGACCACCGAATAAATCGCCAGCAGCTACAGCAACTGTCCAAAGACAAAACGGTGTTAGACGTTTATAGCTACGTTGGTGGTTGGGGTGTTCAGGCGGCAGTGGCGGGAGCCAAATCTGTCACCTGTATTGATGCCTCAGGTGATGCCTTAGACCTAGCGCAACAGAATGCTGAATTAAATGATTACCTCGGCCCATTTTCTTGTTTGCAGGGCAAAGCTAACGACATTATGAAAGCCTTAGTTGATGCAGGGCAAATATTTGATGTCGTAGTATTGGACCCCCCGGCCTTTATTAAACGTAAGAAAGATCAACGTCAGGGAGAAAAAGCTTACCACCAGGCTAACCAGCTGGCGTTGAGGCTATTGTCACCCGGCGGGATTTTGGTGTCGGCATCTTGCTCGATGCATTTGTCCCAGCCAATGTTGATGGAGGTAGTCAAAACGGCAGCGGCTCATCGCCATCGTCAGCTGCAGGTATTCTCTCTGGGTGGGCAGGGGCCAGACCACCCAATTCATCCAGCGATACCCGAGACAAATTACTTAAAAGCCATTTTCGCCAGAGACTTAGAAAGCTAATATGTTTGGTTAAACAAGGGCTTTATCTACAAGCTGTTTTTCTGTGTTCCATCGCCAACGGGGAATCCAATAAGTGTTTTTCTCTATGGTAAGAAAGTTGATAGTTAAGGCGAGTTTTTAGGGTTGAGGTTTTTAAAAAATGAGCAGGTAAAAAAATCTGACAAGTTGTTTGGTTAATGGTTTACTGCATTTTAGATGAAACATAAAAGGTTCTGAGTACTGGAACTGAAAAGGCAGACTGAAAATTAAAGCCTGAGGTTTTACCAAAAATAATAACAAAATATCGATAATAAAAAAATAAACCTGGTGCTTCCAACGAAAAGGAAATAATTTTGAATATAAATGACAGAATAGAAGAAATTAAATTATTAAATCAATTCAACCTTGAGTCGGTAGCCAGTGGTATTAAAGTCCACGCTCATGACGCCTCGCCAGAAGTGGTAGAAGCGGCGGCAAGGCTCTTCAAAAAAGGTTTAACAGATCATGTGGATGGCGGTTATCTAACAGATCTCGGTATCGAAGCGGCAAACCATGCACAAATATTGATGAGGCTCTTGTCCGATTAAGGGTAAGACCCAGGCTAAAGGGCTCACCTCAGTATTCAAACCGTCGCCCAGCAATACTGGTTTCACAAAACTGCTTCAAACAACTCTAATTTAGGGTGGCCGGCATAGATACCTTCGGACGTTTTTCCTGCACCGGCATGGGCTTTGCGAAAAGCTTCCGAATGGGTCCAGTCTTCAAAAGCAACCTTGCTGTCCCAAATTGAATGTGAGCAAAACAGAGTGATGCCATCCTCTGTTTTTCCACGCAATAGATTGAATGATTTAAAGCCAGGAACCTCATTCAAAAAAGAATCACGGCTCCGCCACACCTCAATAAAGTCATCTTCTCGTCCTTCATTGACCTGAAAGCGATTCATTGCCAAATACATAATTTTACCTTGTGGATTGATGTCTTATGGGGCGGTGATTATCGAACAGTGGTATTTAATAGCAAGGGTAGTTTTAATGGTCGTAAGATTTTTTGTGGGGGAGACAGTTTGGCTGTCTTGAGCGGTAACGATGAAAGACTGTAATCAATGCGGAAAATGCTGCGTAAAATATAGCAATGGCGGCCTGTCAGTTTCAAAAAATGAAATAGAGTTGTGGGAAGTTTTTAATCCCGATATCTACCAGTTTGTCAGTGATGGAAAAATCTGGATAGACCCTAAAACGGGGAAGCAAATAGAGCAGTGCCCCTGGTTAAGAAAAATACCCAATCAAGAAAAATATACCTGCGATATTTATTACGATCGCCCAGATGACTGTAAGTTTTATCCAGTGACCATTGAGCAAATGGAAAAAGATGAATGCGAAATGCTAGATGTTCAGGATTTGGAAAAACCAAAACAAGCGCAAATAAAATTGGATAAATTGATGGAGGACAGTCGACCCCCTTGCGAGGATTGATTAATAATTTGTTAACGTTCGCGGTCTTTCCTAGGACATTTTTTTTTGCCTAGGATTTTTTTATAACCACTTCCCCATCAAGATGAATATCACGCTGGGGAAAGGCGATAACAATATCATTTTCATGAAACAGATCATCAATTTTGTAGCGAAGATCACTGCGTATTTTTCGTAAACTGCGTTCTGCAGAAGCATGTACCCAGATATGAAGATCAAAAATTAATGCACTATCACCAAAATCTTCAAACAAAACAGATGCCGCGGGATCTTTTAATACATCAGGGTGCTCCTTTGCGGCAAGCTCAATTAATTCAGCGGCTTTTCGTACCGGCGAGCCATAAGCAATGCCAACCCTAACGGTTGTTCGGGTTAGCTTGTCTACTAACGTCCAATTGACCAATATATTCTCAAGTAAGTAACTGTTGGGGATCAGCATGTGCACGCCATCGACACGCCTAAATTGGGTCGAGCGAGTGTTAATAGATTCTACCGTTCCCGTCGTATCGCCAATTTCAAGAAAATCCCCAATTCGAATGGGACGCTCCCACATTAATATCCAGCCGCTGATAAAATTATTAATAATATTCTGTGCACCAAAACCAAAACCAATAGCAACGGCACCGGAAATAAAGGCAAATGCAGTCAAGGGCACATTCATAAGGTCCAGGGCGCTAATCACTAAAACTGAAAGAGCAATGATCAAATACGCCCTCGATATGACCTGGATCGAATTGGGATTCATCCCCTGCTTGGCCATCAGGCTACGAATGAATTTTGCGCTCCAGCGAATAAACAGAATACCGGCCAACAGTAATATCGGTGCATAAATTAAATCGGCTAGACTTACAGACGTATCACCAAACTGAACAATGGTGGTCTGAAAAAATTCTTTGTTTATTTTCATATAGTTAACCGTCGCTAAACTGTTAGAATCTGTTTTGTAAGCTGTGATTAACAGAGGTTACCACTCTCTTCCATACGACTAAACCTCTATTATTTTCCGAAATGGTGGACAAAAAATGATCCGTGCTCAACTGCTATCAAAAGATTCAATCGTCACCGGTGGAGATCAACTATTAGTTGATCAATGGAAGCAAGATAAGACGAGTTATTTATGGCTGGATATAGAAGGTGACCTTCAGGAGCATGAGGTTGAGCTTCTGTTGTCCATGGGTTGTCACAAGCTGGCTATTAAAGATGCTCAGCGTAAACGCCATCCGCCAAAAATTGAGGAATTCGAAAATGATACCTTTGTATTGTTTCGCGGATTAACCCATATCAGTGATGATATGAGTCTCGACCCCCAGCAAATAGGTTTTTTTGTTGGAGTTAATTTGTTGGTTACTGTGCATCGTGGTGCCTCACTCAGTATTAATCAATATTGGACTGATTCTGATATCGCGTCCTTGCTTAAAAAACCCTCGCTGCTTTTAACCAAAATAATTCATTATTCTGCGGGGCGTTATCTGGAGGCTGTGCTGGGTTTTGAAAATGTACTAAACGATGCGGAGGAAGACCTTCTAGGGCATAACCCTGATCTTGCGATGCGAGCATTGGTAGGTTATCGGTCAAGGCTTCTAAACCTGAGGCGTGTATTTAATTACCACGAAAAATTATTTCACACGATTGTTCAAAATGAGATCAAGCTTCACAGTCAAGACTACGACTCAGAACTTCGCCATGCCTTGAGAGATGTTTATGATCGTTGCGAGCGATTATTGAGCTTGTCCTCTATGTATTATGAAACTTGTGGAGATTTAATCGATGGCTATATCTCTATTAGCTCACATCGATTAAATGACACGATGCGTATTCTCACTGTTATTACCGCTATATTTGTTCCATTAAGTTTTATGGTGGGGCTCTACGGAATGAACTTTGATCATATGCCCGAACTTCATTGGAAATATTCCTATTTCGTTCTGCTCGGTGTCATGGGGTCAACAGTAACCTGCTTGTTCCTTTTCTTCAGGCATAGGAAATGGCTCTAAGGCACATTTGATTTATCTGGCATGACAGGTGAAGGTTGTGGATGCAGCCCTCATCCTTCACCTCTTTAGCAAGCCTCTACCGATAACGTTGCTTGATCAATGTTGCCATTATCAACATAACTATAGCGATCACCCATGCAACTACTAAGTTATCGCCGGTACTCGCCAAAGCAGTTTTTCCACCGAGAAGCGAATCAAACAAAAAGGACTCTTTTAAACCGCTATAGCTGAGAGCAAACAAACCCGTGCCGACTAAACCGCCCAGTACAAAGACCCATGCATCTTTACGGCCAGCACCGGAGGCAACAATACCTGTTCCCGGGCAATAGCCTGAAACAGCCCAACCGATACCGAGTAGCCCTCCGCCAATCATCACGCCGGTGTACATGGGTTTAATGTCAATGTGGCCGGGGTCTATCCATCCCAAAGACAAGCCAGTAAATAATAGGCCAGAAGATAGCCCCACGGCCATGAGGATAGCTTTCATCAGGTGAAGATCGGTAAGCGTCAGCATGCCTATAATCTTTTGTGGGTCTGCGGCACCCACACGTTGTAGAACAAAACCAAACAGTCCTCCCAATAAAATAGCCAGGATAATACTCATTGGTCATTGCCTCCCTTGCGGTAGAGCAGGATAGCTGTGGGTACGGCCAGAGCAAAGGCTGCTGCGGCAAACACATAGCCACTAACTGCAGTTTGCATCATGCCACTCATCATGTGACCGCTGGTGCAGCCTCCGGCCAAACGTGCGCCATAAAGCACGAGCACACCACCGGCAAAGGTTAGGCCGTAGCGAAGGTCTGCGTTATCACTAAATCGACTGCGGTGAAAAGCAGGAAGTTGGTCAGCTTTTCTGGCTTGTGTTTTTGCGGCAAGCCAGCCTCCCGCGATCATGCTTAATACAAAAATAAAGCCATAATTAATGGGGTTGGCCACCGCTTTGGCATACTTCCCACCAGATTTATTCAGATAAGCATTGGTGCTGCTGTAACCACTTTTGGCGGTTTCATCCGTTGTTATCAGCTCGGGGTTTACTGCACTCGCCAGAATGCCATCAAAAATAACAAACTGGGTTGAAACCCCAATGGGTTTTACCAGAACGATAGCCAACAAAAAACTGGCCGCTAACGCCAAGCCGCTGTAGTACCAGTTCCAATAGAGAGAGCTTGGGTTGTGTGGGTTTACATCGGTTGTCTTGGCGCTGTTCATGGCACATCTCTTTCAATGTTAGTTAATGACTCTTTTTTAATGGGCAGGTGCTTAACCCCAGTATTTTATACAGCGGGCAAAAACCCAGTAGCCCGGTGAGTAACGGTACAAGCCCGACTAAGCCCCATAGGCTTTGTGGTCCGACAACACATAAACTGAGTATAGCTAAGCCAATGATGACTCGTACAATACGGTCCACTTTCCCTTCATTTTTCATTGCAGTCTCCTTAATTAAATTTTTTCAACTAAAAGCCAAATTAAGCAGGAACCAAATCAAGGCTAGTAGCCAGTTGTTAGAAAAAGTTTAGACATATTGCTACACACTCTCAGTGACTAAGTCACCGAGAGTGTTGAATTTTTGGTAAAAAAGGGAATAACCGGAGTATTTCTGATTTAAATCAAATGGTGCAGTGCCGTTCTATCAAGCAACTCAATGCTGCCGCGATCAAGTTTAAGCCAGCCCTGGGCCTCAAAACGTTTTAAATGTCGACTGACTACTTCGCGGGCGGAGCCAATTTCAGAAGCAATTTCTTGATGTGTTACCTGCATGGGGTTAAAGGGTTGAAGCAGTAGATATTTAGCCAAGCGTTGTTCCAGCGTTTCCAGCGCCAGTTTTTCAATAGTTTCTATCAGACTGCCAATGCGTTGGCTGAAATTATCAAAAACCTGCCGACGAAATTGTGCCGAGTTCTCCATTAATTCATCAAAGCGGTGTTTGGGCATCATCCGTACGGATAGCGCCGATTCAGCGACGGCCTCCGCAGGAAAGCGCTTGTCACCCAACAGGCAGGTCGTCGTCAACACACAAATTTTTCCCGGTGCAACGTGGTAAAGCACCACCTCGCGACCATTGGCCGAGCGTTCAAAGATTTTGACTGACCCCGCAACCAGCAAAAAGTAATTTTGGCACTCATCCCCCTGATGAAGGATTTGTGTTCCCGCAGGAACCTGTTGCACAGGGTAATCGCTAAAATAATGTTCCAGTGACACGGCAACTCCAAAAGCAAAGCAGTTGGCTGCGGTACACCGATAGTAACTGCGCAGCGTCTTTGGTAAAGAATGTCAGTATGCCATTGGTTTTCATAACTATAAAAGGACGCTTGTCGCTTAAACGTCGCCCCTTAACTAACTGCTGAATGTAAAAAATCACAAGCCATCAGACTCTGCATCAAGGGAAGTTGTCGGCTAAGACATTGTTTTTTTTAGACCATGGATTATGATCAATAGCCTAAGGATTTAATAAAAACATTGCACAGAGGCTTGTTTTGTCATTGCTCACAATCTTTGAGAGGTTTTCTAACCCTTTGACTATAAAGAAAAAACTAATGAATTTTAGAGTCAAGCTTTCTCTGATACAAAGCCTTCTAGTTATAATGCCTTCGGGCCTATTAACTAGCAGTTATACATGATCAATATTCGAGAGAGGTCCAATAGTGGAATCTTTTTACACTAAGGAAGATGGTGAGATTCACTACTACAAGCTACGTGAAAAAAGTGGTCCAGATACTATTTACGTATCAAAATTGGTCGAATTTGAGAATAGCGTTACTGGGGAGAAGAAAAGTAGGCGTGAAATCCGAAAGGTATTTGGAGAACAAGAATCTAGTGAGGTGGTTAGGGTAAAAGGTGAATTTATACTTCGCAGCTCACCAACTGGTAGAGACCAAATAAAAGTTATTGTCCATGAGAATGATAATAACCGTATTGGGTTTGTTCTTCAAAAGTTTCGCGGTGACTCAGGCAATCCAAGCAAGGAATCAAATTTCAGCTTTTATGATAATGAATTTCATGAGCTATTAGAGTTTTTAAATCTCGTTCGTTTTATAGATCTTTCTGATACCAATAACTTTAAATTAAGTCTATCAACTCTCAGAGAGAAAGTGCTTGTAAATAAAGAAGATAAAGAATTGTTAGACTCCTTATCTCATCTACAAGGAGACAGTCGCATTAACTTTTTAGAAAAAATGCGGGAAAGCTCATTAACCAAACAAGACCTAGACATACTTACAGGAAGAAAAGATGGATTGGAACTTTTCCGTCACAAATTATATGTTGAGAAAGATTGGAATGAAATTCAGTGGCAAAATTTCTTCGCTGAAAATACCTGGATATTTGGCTACGGGTTAGATTATCGCTTCCTTTCTATATTGCAGAAAGAAGCAGCGGTGTCAGATGTGGACGTTGATGGTAAAAACACCGTAAAAAGTGACTTTTTAATGGGGAGCACTGACTTTACGGTCTTGGTAGAATTAAAGAAACCGGATACGCTTTTATTCGAAAATAGCAAGAGCAGCAAGAATAGGTCGCATAGCTGGCGGCTCTCTCAATATTTAGTTCATGCTGTCTCACAGATACTAGCTCAAAAGGCTGCATGGGAAATTAAATCATCGCAGACAAACTACGATGAAAATGGGCACCCTATTACTCAGCGTACAAGTGACCCCAAAGCAATTTTGATAATAGGTAGAAAAGACGAAATTGAGGGTAACCCTAGAGATTTTGAAATAAAGCAAAAAACGTTTGAGCTGTATCGTAGAGACTCTAGAAATGTAGAGATTCTTACTTATGATGAGCTATATGAACGTGCGTATTACATAGTAAATCAAGAGTTGCCCGCAAATGTATAACAAAGCTATCAAAAATCGTTCCGGCCAAAAAACGGCCTCCACTGGACGCGCTAACGCGCGCCTTTTATAGCGGCGTTAGCCTCTTTTAAAATTTTGTATTTTATTTCAAGAAAAGGAGAAAATTATGAGTAATAACGTACCAAACGTTACATTTAAAACCCGTGTTCGTGATGAAAGTATTGGCGGGGATAACCCCTTTCGTTGGCAGGATGTTTCAACGGATGACATATTTTCGGGTAAAAGTATCATTATATTTTCACTGCCGGGTGCGTTTACTCCGACGTGCTCTAGTACTCATTTGCCTGGCTATGAAACCAAGTACGATGAACTGAAATCACTCGGTATTGATGAAGTCTACTGCGTGAGTGTTAATGATGCTTTTACCATGTTTCAGTGGGCAAAAAATTTAGGTGTTAAGAATGTAAAAATGTTGCCGGATGGCAATGCAGAGTTTACTGATTTGATGGGGATGTTGGTTAAAAAGGAAAACCTTGGATTCGGTAAAAGGTCATGGCGTTATTCTGCCCATGTAGTTAACGGGGAAATAAAGAAAATATTTTCTGAAGCAGGGAAAGTGGATAATTGTCCAGATGACCCGTTTGAGTGTAGTGATGTAGACACAATGATTTCTTATCTTAAGAAATAGACAATAACTGATAGGATATTTACTGAAATAGTTTCTAGTGAATAGCCTAACAATACAAATTCAGCCGACCTATTTTTGCGGTGTTTCGTTTGTGGCTAAGGCCGTGAACCCCACTCCGCGAAATGGACGGTCGGTTTGAGAGGTTGTTCAAATAAGGTAACTCATGAGCTACGCAATTGAATTTGATGAAGGGTCTAAAGTCGTAACCGTAAAATATACTGGAACAGTATCTTTAGACTCAAGATTGAATGCTGTTAATGATGTCTGTACCTCCTATTCACATTTAAACCCGCTCAGAATATTGATCGTTGTGATCGATGTAGATATGCAGCTTTCATTTGAAGATCAGAAGTCTTTTGGTGCTCAATTAGCGGCGAATAAAGACCTTATAAATGCAAAAGTTGCAGTACTTCATCCAAAAAACAAAAATCCTAATTTGATTGTAGACACAGTAGCCTTTATTAATGGCTATCAACTTGTTCAATTTGACAATAAAAAAGAGGCGGAGTCATGGCTCGCAAGTGCATAATAAAGCAATAATTCCGCAAGCCTTCTGCTACAGGGGCTCACTACAGGAATAGGCGCAGAGACCCTGCATGATAGTCGTATCAAGTGGTGTAATCTTATGATTGACGTTCAAATTTATCGATACAATCCCGAATGTGATGATGCTCCTTATATGCAGGCGCTATTACTTCCTGAAGAATTTCGTAGTCGTATGGTTTTGGATGCTTTGGAATACTTGCATGAAAAAGATCCAACGCTGGTATACCGACGTTCTTGTCGGGAAGGCGTTTGCGGCTCTGATGGCATGAATATCAACGGAAAAAATTGGTTGGCATGTATAAAGCCTATTGGGGAAGCTATCGGAACATCCAATCAACTAATAATAAGGCCTTTGCCGGGTATGCCGGTCATTCGTGATCTGGTGGTCGACCAGACTCTTTTCTTTGAACAATATAAAAAAGCCAAACCATGGCTTATCACTCATGATCCGGATCCGGCTATTGAGCGGCGGCAGTCACCAGAGGAACGTGCCAAGCTTGATGGCCTTTATGAATGCATACTTTGTGGTTGCTGTACTTCACAATGCCCGTCTTGGTGGTGGAATCCAGAAAAGTATTTGGGGCCAGCCGCATTGCTACAGTCTTTGCGTTTTCTTATTGATAGTCGCGATCAGGGTCGAGTTGAGCGACTAGAGAACTTGCAAGATCCGTTTAGCGTGTTTCGCTGTAGAAGTATTGGTAATTGTTCTTGGGTCTGCCCCAAGGGGTTGAATCCCATGGGGGCAATTGGAATGATACGGCGCGAATTGATGCGCGATGCAACTTGATTAATTAAAGAGATGCGCCTGTAACTGGCACTCGTCATCTACCGCCACAATATGTGGCGGCACTATATGCATAAAGATGCATAAAGCAATCCATTACGAGGCTGCCTTATGCCAAGCATTATCGATTTAATAGCTTCGCAGCTTCCTTCGCAAAATACGTTAGAACTCCATCCGCACCTGCACGCTTAAAACACAACAGCGATTCCATAATGACTTGTTCACGATTCAGCCAGCCATTTTGGAAGGCTGCCACATGCATGGCGTATTCGCCACTGACCTGATACACAAAGGTGGGGGCTTTAAGTTCTTCTTTGACACGGCGAACCACATCAAGATAAGGCATGCCCGGTTTTACCATAATCATGTCGGCACCTTCTTCTAAATCCAGCGCACATTCATGTAGAGCTTCGTCGGTATTAGCTGGATCCATTTGGTAGGTTTTTTTGTCGCCGCCTTGGATATTACTGGCTGAGCCTACGGCATCCCGAAAAGGTCCGTAGTAACTGGAGGCATATTTGGCAGAATAGGCCATGATCTTGGTGTTCACATGGTTGGCTTCTTCCAGTTCTTCGCGGATGGCCCAGATGCGTCCGTCCATCATGTCTGAGGGGGCGACAATATCAGCGCCGGCTTCGGCATGGGACAAGGCTTGTTTCATCAATGTGTCTACGGTGATGTCGTTAAGCACATAGCCGGTGTCATTGTCGATAATGCCGTCTTGTCCGTGGGTGGTGAAGGGATCCAGCGCCACGTCGGTGATAATACCCAGTTCTGGTACGGCATCTTTTAGCGCTTTAACCGCGCGTTGTGCCAAACCGTCTGGGTTATAGGCTTCTTCCGCCAGCAGAGTTTTACAGTTCTGTGGCGTAACCGGGAACAGCGCAATGGCGGGTATGCCCAGGCTGGCAAGTTCCCGTGCTTCTTTCACCAGCAGGTCGATAGAGAGCCGTGCCACGCCAGGCATGGATGATACTTCTTCACGCAGGCCGCTACCTTCCAGTACAAACATAGGGTAGATCAGGTCGTCGGGTGTCAGTACTGTTTCCCTGACCATACGACGGGAAAAGTCATTGGCCCGGTTGCGACGCAAGCGAGTGTAGGGGAAGGCGCCGCGGGTGTGTGTAAAGCTCATGGCTGCTCCAGCTCAAGGTGAGTACTGATCAATCTAGTCAGTTTATAGCCTGCCAGCATAATACGAACATTAGTGTAGAGGCCATACTTTCAGGTCATCTGCACAAGTTCGTACTATATCGGCTATAGCGTTTTGAATACCTGTTCTGCCGCATCCAAAGTAAATTGAATATCTTCATCTGTATGTGCTGCGGACATAAACCCTGCTTCGTAGGCGGCGGGTGCCAGGTAAACGCCGGCATCTAACATGCCGTGAAAAAACTTGTTAAAGCGTTCTGTGTCACAGGCCATCACTTGCTGGTAATTGGAGACGGAGGTTTCTTCAGTAAAGAAGACGCCGAACATGCTGCCCACATGATTGGTGGTCATGGGAATGTTTGCCGCGTCTGCACGTTGTTGTAGGCCTTCAACTAACTGGGTGGTTTTGGCAAACAGCGCATCGTGAAAACCGGGTTGGGTGATTAGATTTAACGTGGTGAGTCCAGCGGTCATGGCTACGGGGTTGCCCGATAGTGTGCCCGCTTGGTAGACCGGCCCCAGTGGTGCTATTTGCTCCATAATTTCCCGCTTGCCACCGAAAGCGCCGACGGGCATACCACCACCGATCACTTTGCCGAGGGTAATTAAATCCGCATCTATATTAAAACGGCCTACGGCACATTGAGGATGAACTCGGAACCCGGTCATTACTTCGTCGATAACCAGCAGGGCTCCATGATTGTTGCACTCTGCTCTTAACGTTTCCAGGAAGCCTTCGACGGGAGGTATACAGCTCATATTGCCGGCGACGGGTTCTAAAATAACGCAGGCGACTTCCGAGCCAATTTCTGCAAAGGCTTTTTTGACGCTATCGATATCGTTGTAAGTTAGCGTTACGGTGTGATCTGCCAGTGAGGTGGGAACACCGGGTGAACTGGGTACGCCTAAGGTTAAAGCGCCGGAGCCTGCTTTAATCAATAGCGAGTCTGAGTGGCCGTGATAGCAACCTTCAAATTTGATGATTTTGTCTCGACCGGTAAAACCACGGGCTAGTCGTATCGCGCTCATGGTGGCTTCGGTGCCCGAGCTGACCATGCGAACCATCTCCATGCCTGGGACTAATTCGCACAGTTTGTCGGCCAGTTTTATTTCCAGTTCAGTGGGTGCGCCGAAGGTCATGCCTTTATCAAGTTGTGTCTTAACAGCAGCAATAACCTCTGGGTGGTTATGACCTAAAATCATTGGCCCCCAGGATTGCACGTAATCCACATAGCGTTTGCCGTCGACATCAAACAGGTAAGCTTTTTCAGCGCGTTCAAAAAATATCGGGGTACCTCCGACAGCTTTAAAGGCTCTAACGGGGGAGTTTACTCCACCGGGGATATGTTTCTGTGCGGCTTCAAACAGTTGCTGGGATCGTTGCATGATTTAAGTCTGGCTTTATACTTGGAAAATTAGTGCGCCATTATCCTCGATTGTCGAGGGGCTGCCAATGAATACGGGAATGAACACGGGAAGATGTAGAGACTATAGATGAGAAGTGATAGTGAGGTACTATGAATAATGGACAACCCGCTTGGCAGCCAGTGCTCGACTATTGGTTTGGTGATGCCCAGAATGATGTCAGTTGCGCCAATGAAAAGTCGGCCTTATGGTGGGGAAAAGCGACTGAGGTCGACACAGAGATAGGCCTGCGGTTTGAGCCAATTTTGCAATTGTTGATTAACGGCGGTAATCGTTATTGGCTACAATTTCCTGAAAGTCGCTTGGCGGCCATTATTGCTCTAGACCAATTTTCACGAAATATTTATCGGGATTCTCCTACGGCATTTTCAGCAGACCAGCTGGCATTAAATTGGTGTTTGTCGGGTATTGAGGCCGGGCTGGATAAGCAGCTGCGACCAATTGAGCGAGTATTTTTCTATCTACCCATGGAGCATGCTGAAGACTTGAGTACTCAGCAACGTTGTCTTTGGCACTTCCAGCAGCTGATGGAAGTTGTGCCGGCGAACCATCGAGAAACATTCTCCGGCTTTCTGGCTTTTGCTGAGAGCCATGCGGCGGTCATAGAAAAATTTGGTCGCTTTCCACACCGCAATGCTATTTTAGGACGGGAATCTACCCCAGAAGAATTGAAGTATCTTGCGCAGCCGGGCAGTGGTTTTTAAACCATACCAATCAGTTCCTGATGGCCAATAGAACGGTGTTTGTCTGAATGCCGTGGTTAATCAGAAGGGCTTGACGACGACCATCACAACAATACCGATGAGCATGAAGACGGGGACTTCGTTAAACCAGCGATAGAACACGTGGCTATGGGTGTTTTTGTCATCCCGAAACTGTTTCATCAAATAGAGGCAGGTGTAGTGGTAGATAACCAGCAGAATGACCAATGCCATTTTCACATAAAACCAGGTGGCACTTTTAAAATAATCGGGATAAATATTAAACAGGACAATGCCGAGGGCAATGGTGGCGATCATCGATGGGTTGGCAATACCACGGTAAAGTTTTCGCTCCATGATTTTGAAGCGCTCTTTGCTAATGTCGTCATCGGACATAGCGTGATAGACAAACAATCTGGGTAGGTAAAATAGTGCGGCAAACCAGCACACTACGGCAATAATATGGAATGCAGTAATCCAGCTTTGCCCGTTAATGAGAAATTCTTTTATCCAGCCCATGTTTTTTTACCTCTATTTTCACGACTACATTTTTAACGGTATTTTTTATGATTACCAGTAATAACTGCCAGTTATTACTGTTCGTGACTACTGATAGAAGTTATCGATATCTTGCTTGGTGATGATTCCCGCCACTTCACTCATGAGTGGTGTTGCGGACTGGCTAATAAATACCGCTCGCCCATTATTTTGTTGCATGGTGAGCAGTGCCTCCTGAAGTGTTGCCCTGGCATGTATGGGAAATAGCTCCCATCGCTCGCCGGGAATTTTTCGCAGGTCGATAGTGTGGTCTTCTTCTGGTAGTGCTTGTTTTAGTTGTTCTATATGAAGAGCGAGGTCAGCAGATTTCAGGATGTATTTTGACTCGCCAGTATCTTCAATCACAATCCAGCGGGGTTTATCTTCCAATAGTGGCTCTGCCCTTTTTAAGGGCAAGTAACGTGAATGATGGGTGAAGTTATGTTTCATCAGGCTGGTGACACCGGAGCGACTCAGCATTTGGAATACCGGGGAGCTATAGCTGCTGAGGTCTTGATCGATAGAAAAGATCCCTGCTTGTTTGGTTAGCACCCGACAGGTGATGGAGGATATAACAATCACCAGCATGCTGGGCAATAGAATATTGGGATTGTAGGTGAGCTCCAGTACGGCAATCAGTGCGGCCAATGGTGCGTTTAATACGGCACTCATCATTGCCCCCATACCGAGAATGGCATAAAAGCCGGAAGACGATGCTTGGTCGGGGCTGAGTAGACCGCCAATCATGCCAAGAGCACCGCCGAGGCAGGCGCCAATCACAAAGTTGGGGCCAATAATCCCCCCGGGGACACCGAGACCAATGGAAATGGTGGTGACGACAATCTTGGCAATCACGATGGCGACTAACAATGTCAGCCCGAGTTCACCTAGCATGGCTTGTTCGACGGTGTCATAACCTACCCCCTGAATTTGGGGGATCACCGTGGCAACAGCTCCGCATAAAACACCGGCAAACAACATGCGTAGTAATACGGGGCGATGCTTAAACACTCGGGTATGGCGGTAAAGCAATAACATGGCCGATGCTGCCAAGCCAATAACTACCCCACACAGAACCAAAAAGGGTAATTCCCACAGGCTGCCCATTTCAATGAGTGGAATCGCAAACGCGGGTTCGTTACCAAAAACAATGCGGGACATAACGCCACCGGTAACGGCGGCAATAATTACTGGGATAAACCCTGTGATAGTGTATTCCATTAACACAGCTTCCATGGCAAATATGACGCCCGCCAAGGGTGTGTTAAAGGAAGCAGCGATGGCTGCGGCGACGCCACAGGCTGTCAGTGTTCGCAAACTGTTGTTGGGTAGTTTCAGTTGTTGCCCCATGAGGCTGGAGCTGACAGCACCTAAATGTACTGCGGGGCCTTCTCGTCCCACTGAATGTCCGCTTATTAAGGCGATAGCGCCGCCCACAAATTGCATCAAACCGTTGGCTGCGGGAAGTTGCGCCTGATGGTGTTGCATGCGCTCAAGGATATGGGAAACACTAACCGAGTGATGCTCGGGTTTAGTGAAGTGCATGATCAAGCCAAGTATCAGTCCGCCGATGACGGGCAGTAGAAACCTGATATGAGTGGGGAGTTGTTCAAAGGATTCGCTATCCCCTGGTAGAAAAAAGTCCAGTGGTAGTTCGAATGAGAATCTGAAAGTGATGGCGATCAGCGCGGTTAAAAATCCGCTGATACAGCCGAGAAGCGCTAGCTGCGGCAGTGCATCGGCATACGCAAGACGTGCACGGAAAGCATTTGCATGTCCCCGTAGCCAGCCCGTGTGTGGCGTTTTTCGCTGTTGCTCCACTGTCATGCAGTGCTCTCGGGTTTTAAGTTTTTTTATCTGGATTCTCGTGGCCGTGTAACTTGAGCCTGTATTTTTAAATCCCAATATTTTCAAAACCCTGTGTTTTCAAATGTATGGGATCTAGGGCGCGTTTCATCCCCGGATGTTTGCGCTATTATAAGCAGCTTATGAAACCCATGACAGGAACAACAGTATTGTGATTAAAGTAGGTATTGTAGGTGGTACAGGATACACCGGCGTCGAATTGTTAAGGCTTTTGGCTGTGCATCCCCATGTTGAGGTGGTAGCAATTACTTCGCGTGGTGAGGCGGGTCGAGCTGTGGATGATTTGTTTCCCAATTTGAGGGGCCATTACAACCTGTGCTTCACCGATCCTTCCGCAGGTGAATTGGAACATTGTGATGTGGTGTTTTTTGCCACACCTCATGGTGTTGCGCAAAGCACCGTGCCTGGGTTGTTAGAGAAGGGCATAAAGGTGATTGATTTATCCGCTGATTTTCGGATACGAGATGTTGCCTTATGGGAAAAATGGTACAACCAGCCCCATGCCTGTCCAGAGCTCATTGATCAAGCTGTGTACGGACTACCTGAAGTCAATCGTGAAGATATTAAAAAAGCCAGTCTGATTGCTTGCCCTGGGTGTTATCCAACAAGTGTTCAGCTTGGGTTTAAGCCGTTGCTTGAAAAGGGACTGGTCGACCTTGATGACCTGATTGCTAATGCCGCATCGGGTGCTAGTGGTGCTGGACGTCAGGCGAATGTGGCCAACTTGCTGACGGAGGTGGGCGACAGTTTTAAAGCTTATGGTGTTTCCGGGCACAGACACTTGCCAGAAATTGAGCAGGGTTTGGTGGATATTGCCGGAGCGCCAGTTAGCCTGACATTTGTGCCTCATTTACTGCCCATGATTCGGGGGATTCATTCCACGTTGTATGCAACGTTGAAAGTTAAAGAGGTTGATCTTCAGCAGCTCTATGAGGACTGCTTTCGGGATGAGCCGTTCGTGGATGTAATGCCCGCGGGTAGCCACCCACAAACACGTTCTGTCAAAGGTTCAAATACTTGCCGGATCAGTGTTTTCCGTCCTCAGGGTGGTGATAAGGTCGTGGTACTTGTGGTTGAAGATAATCTTGTGAAAGGTGCTTCAGGGCAGGCCATTCAGAATATGAATATCCTGTTTGGGTTCCCGGAAAGTGCTGGTTTAAACGCCCCAGCATTACTACCTTAAATGTCTAATCATAAGCAGCAGCTTGTTGTTAGGCCTCATCGCCCAGGCCATCGTAAGGTAGAAATTATTTTATGGGTATCGCTGTCGGTGTTTCTTTTTGCGGCGGGTTTTATGTTGGGTTTCAGGTTTTTTGATGCGGCGATGGTGGAAAAGAGGCAACAAAAACTAGAATTGAGTGGCCTGAGAGATAACTCTGCTGACATGGAACAACAGCTTGCCAATGCTGAATTAACGGCAAGAATTGATAGGGTCGCTTTGGAGCAGGTGCGACAGGTAATGACGTCTTTGCAGGCTGAATTGGCTGTGGATAAGGAAGAGTTAAGCCTGTATCGCAATCTGTTGCAGGGTGGTGGCACTGAAAATGGTTTATTGATTGGAGAGCTGACGTTAAAGCCTATACTTGAGTTGCAAGATATTGCCTATCGTTTGGTGGTACAGCAAAAAGAAAACAAACTAAAGCGGATCAAAGTCAGGATTAAAATGACGATTAAAGGTCTCAGCGGTGGTAAAGCTGTCGCCATGGGACTTGAGTCGCTTGATAGCCAATTTGAGACGTCGCCTATTCAGGCAGAATTTAAGTATTTTCATATTGTTGAGGGGGTGTTAACGATTCCCTCCGAATTTAAGCCGCAGAGCATTACGGTTGAGATGTGGAAAAAAGGTGTCAATAGCAGCCGGGTAGAGCGGGAGTTCGACTGGCGCATTGATGAGAGTTGATTGGCTTTTGGCTAAATCATGGGACACGTGAGCTAGAGAGATGAGAGATATGCGTAAAAAAACCAAAACAGTACCCTTTGCGGCAGGAAATACAACGTTGATTGCTGGTGGCACTCATGTCATGGGTGATATCCACTTTTCTGGAAACCTGGAAATAGAAGGACAGGTGACCGGTAATATTGTGGCTGAAGAAGACAGTGGTGCACGCGTGAGAGTATTGCCGGAAGGCCGTGTTGTTGGCGATGTCCGCGTGCCTGTTGTTGTTATTAATGGACATATAGAAGGCAATATTTATTCCTCTAACCAGGTAGAACTAGCGGATAAGGCTGTGGTCGAAGGTAATCTTCACTATGTGTTAATTGAGATTGAAAAAGGTGCTCAGATGAATGGCAATTTTGTTCATCAAAAAACATCCGGGGAGTCTAGTAAGGTAGTTGTGTTAGAAAATATTGCAGAAGCTAGCCATGAATCGACAGGTTCATGATAGAATACTTGACTATAATGCTAGGGTATTGTCCCGTCTGTGCATTTTGAAGAGTGTTTAGGAGTATTCATGTCCGGTATCGAAACATTTACACCCATGCCGCTGTATGTGTCAGAAGGTGCAGTGGCTAAGGTAAAAAGCTTGGTTGAAGAGGAGGGGAACCCCGACCTCAAGCTGCGAGTATTTGTCACTGGTGGTGGCTGTTCGGGCTTTCAATATGGCTTCAGTTTTGATGAGTTGGTGGCTGAGGATGATACGATTGTGGAAAAAGAGGGCGTTACTGTGTTGGCGGACCCGTTGAGCATTCAGTATTTGATGGGCTCCACAGTAGATTATGAAGAGGGTCTTCAGGGGTCTCGCTTCTCTATCTCGAATCCAAACGCCACTACTACCTGTGGTTGTGGATCCTCCTTCTCGGTGTAAGTGATGAAACCTCACCCGGTGTTCAAGTTGATCTTGGTGCTGATAGCTTTTAGTTGGTACGCAGTGGCTATGGCAGATGGGGCAGCGCTACATTCCAATGGTTTGATTCAGTCGGAGCGGCAGGAGATTTCTGCTGGTTATCTTGGCCGAATTGAGTTGGGAGATCCGGAAGCGGTAGAGGGTGCTTTAAAGCGAGCAGAAAGTTTTTACTTCAAGGAAAGTGCTAACCAGGAGGTCTATTCTCCGGTGGTGTTGGTTATTCATGGGGCGGAAGTGGGTATTTTCTTTAAGGAAAATTACTCGATGTATAAACCCATCGTCGATTTGGCCGCCAGATTGTCTGCTTTTAAGGTAGTAGATATTCGAGTGTGTGAGACCTCAGCGCGTTGGGAGGGACTTGATTTAAAAACCTTATTTCCTTTTGTGGATACTGTGGTCTATGGCCCCGCAGAAGTAGTTCGGTTAATCGATGTTGAGAAGTATACGTACTTCTAGCGTCCGACAAATAATGGCCTCATTTTTCCGTACCCCTTTTCTTCTATCCTTCATTTTTAACGCACTGCCTTTTTTTGTGTCTATCTTCATTCAGAGCGTAGCGTTAATGCCGGATGACTTATTTATATTGGGTAGATAGCACCAAGTACTGAGGCTTGAGTTGCTCCAGTCACTGCCGGAACATTTCCTGGCTTGCCGTCAAGCGTCTGTTTGGCTAACCATGCAAAGGCCACCGCTTCTACCCATTCCGGCGCAATGCCCAGTTGAGCAGTGCTGGCAATTAAGCTTGGATACAGCAATGTTTCCATACGTTGAATCAGCGCGGTGTTATAGGCTCCACCACCACAGAGAAAAACTTCGACAGGTTTTGGCGAGTGGGACATCAGTGCTTGGGTGATAGTTTGTGCGGTAAATTCTAATAATGTGGCTTGTACATCAACAGGTTCAGCTTTTGGTAGCTGGGTTAAGTGATCGTTCAGCCAATGGCTGTTAAATAACTCGGGGCCAGTGCTTTTGGGTGCGGGTTGAGACAGGTAGGCTGTGCTCATCAGGCGTTCAAGTAGTGCGTCAACAACCTGGCCTTGGGAAGCCCAGCGCCCATTCTCATCATAATCTTGGTGGAGGTGTATCTTGGTCCATTTATCCATTAGCCCATTGCCTGGCCCTGTATCGTAGCCTAGTAGCGATGAGGTTGATCCATCACCCGGTAACAGGGTGATGTTGGCGACTCCACCAATGTTGACAATAGCTCTGGGGCACCCGTTTTTTTCAAAAACTGCTTGATGAAACGCGGGAACAAGTGGTGCGCCCTGGCCGCCAAGAATTATGTCGCGACGGCGAAAGTCGGCTACGGTGGTGATGCCTGTCAGCTGAGCAATGGTGTTGGGATCTGCTACTTGGATACTGTAGGCATATTCGTTGTGGTGGGTATTGGTGGGAGGGTAATGGCGGATAGTTTGTCCGTGACTCCCGATGGCAGCAATATCGCTAGCATTCCGCTGCTGTTTGGCAAGCAGCTCATTAGTCGCTTGTGCGAAGAGTAATCCTAAAGCCCTGTCTAGCTGGTTCATGCGGTGTATTTCATCGCTGCCTGATGAGGCGAGGGCATGAATGTCTTTTTTGAGGTTTTCTGTCAATTCAATAGCGTGTGTGGCCAATAATTGAGGCTGTGTTGAGCTTAGGTCTACCAATGCAGCATCTATGCTGTCTGCGCTGGTGCCAGACATGAGTCCTATATAAAGATTGCTATGGCTCATGGATAATTAAGTCTAATTGGCTGAGGTCTGTGTTTCTGGCGTTGTTGCCATGGCTAGTTGCGATGTTTGTTGATAATTCGTGAGCTGGGCAATTAATGGTCTTGTGTATTGACCAAACTTGACGCGTTCTTGTTCCTTGATGGGTGTTGCTTGCGGGAGAGTCACGGTGCGAGGGTTGCGGTGAACGCCATTGACCAAGAATTCGTAGTGCAAATGTGGTCCGGTGGCATAGCCAGTAGAACCCAGTGTACCGATAACCTGACGCTGCCTAACTGTTTGACCTTTTTTTACTGTACGTTTCGTAAGATGCAAATATTTGGTGGTAAAGCGTTGGCCGTGTTGAATAAAGACATAGTTGCCGTTGGCTTTACTGTAGCCGCTGCCGATGACTTTACCGTCACCTGCGGCAAAGATTGGTGTGCCTCGGGGGGCGGCATAATCTACACCGCGGTGAGCCCGGATTTTTTTGTGAATAGGATGCTTGCGTCGCAAGTTAAAACCTGAACTGATGCGGGTAAAATCAAGGGGTGCACGAAGGAATGCTTTACGCATGCTGAATCCTTCAGGCGTGTAGTAATTGGCATTGCCGTTGCCGTCTTCATACCGTACAGCCTTAAAGGACTTTCCTTGATTGGTAAATTCAGCCGCTAGGATATTGCCGTTACCAATTTTTTCACCATCTAAAAATTTTTCTTCGTAGGTTAGAGAGAAGCGATCGCCTTTGCGAATATCTAGTGCAAAATCGATATCCCAGCCGAAAATATTGGATAGCTCCATAATCAAGCCATGGGGTAGTTGGGCGCGCTCACCTGAGAGGAATAATGAGTCCTCGATAGTGGATTCTCTGTAGGTGGTCATGAGTTCAGGTTCTAAAACAATATGCTTGCCGCTATACCCTGCGCCTGTTTCCTGCTCTGTACTGGTGTAAACGTAAGATTCTAATTTGGTTTTTATGTACTTGAGCTGTGACAGCTTTCCTTCAAAGTTGAAACCAAATTGAATTTCTTGGCCCGGCCGCATGTCGAGCAGGGGTTTAGTTAGTGGGGAGGACGACATCAATTTGTGGACATCTCTGGCACCAAGGGATGCACGTTGAAAAATAGTACTGAGATTGTCGCCGCTTCTTACCGACTGATTTTTCCAGGTTAAACTGGTGTCAGTATTTGTGGTGTGTACGGCTGGGCTGGCTTCAATTTTGATTGGGGTGGAAGCTTTAATGTCACTAAAAGGGTTGCCCCCTGGGGTTTGTATGTCTGCATTTTGGAAGCGAAGCGTAATTTGTTCTTCGTTACGCTTTGCGGACACTTCTTTACTTGGCATCGTCAAGGCTAGTATTAGGGTGATTGCGAGTGCAGACATCACTAAAATAGGGGTTTTCGGCCGCGGTGTGGAAAGTAGGCGCTGCCATATTCTTGGGGTCTTGTTGGGACGAGAGTATCTGGCTTGGGACATAATTGCTCAAACGTTGTTTAGGTTGTGTTCTTAACCTACCAATATATAACAGAAATCATATTAATCCCACTGTGAGTATTTATAGTTGAGCTGGGCAATACTTGTTTTTGCAAGGGGATAATGTATCGTTTGCGTCCCTTTTTGTTTGGTGAAAAATAGAGATTAACCATGGTCACAAGTGGTACAAAGTTGGTAGAGGAGCTGCAGGCTAGAGGTTTGGTTGCCCAGATGACGGGCGATGGTGAGCTGGCCGAGCATTTATCGACAGGGTGTCGCACCCTCTATTGTGGCTTTGACCCCACTGCGGACAGCCTTCATATTGGTAGTTTAGTTCCCTTGTTGGCTTTGAAACGTTTTCAGGAGGCGGGGCACAAACCGGTTGCTTTAGTGGGTGGTGCAACAGGGTTGATTGGTGATCCCAGTTTTAAAGCGCAAGAGCGGAAGCTCAATACCCCTGATGTCGTGGCAAGCTGGGTCGAGTTGATTCGACATCAAGTATCCCGCTTTGTAGACTTTGATGCTGGGGATTGCTCGGCAGAAGTGGTCAACAATCTGGATTGGATTGGCAAAATGGATTTGCTTAGCTTCCTGCGGGATGTGGGTAAGCATTTCTCTATTAATAATATGGTCAACAAAGAATCCGTGAAGCAGCGGCTTGATCGGGAGGGGGCAGGTATTTCCTATACCGAGTTCACCTATATGTTGCTCCAGTCCTATGATTTTGCTGAACTTAATCGCTTGCATGGCTGCACGTTGCAAATTGGCGGGTCGGATCAGTGGGGTAATATTACCGGGGGGATAGATTTAACGCGGCGGCTCAATAGTCATCAGGTTTTTGGTATGACCCTGCCGTTGGTGACGAAATCAGATGGCACCAAATTCGGTAAAACGGAAACCGGTACTATATGGCTCGACCCTGCCAAGACCTCTCCTTATTCTTTTTATCAATTTTGGCTGAATACATCAGATGCCGATGTGTACAAATTCCTTCGTTATTTTACTTTCTTGCCAATAGATGAGATTGAGGCGATTGAGCGGGCCGATGCGGAAATTCAAGGTAGAAAATCTGCCCAGGGAATCCTTGCTAAGGAAGTGACGGAGCTTGTACATGGCAATTCTGGTCTGGAAGCGGCAGAAAGGATTACCGAAGCGCTGTTTTCGGGAGGACTTGATTCCTTGACCGAAACTGATCTGCAGCAGCTCAAGCAGGATGGTATGCCAGCTAGTGATTTAAATGCTGCCGAGTTAGAGGGGCAAATGCTGACAGGTATTTTTGTTGACTGTGGCCTCGTTAACGCGGGGCGAGAAGTAAAAGATGCGTTGGGACGTAATGCAGTGTTGATTAATGGTGTTGCAAAGGGCTCAGCGGATAATATGAATGTAGTTGAATGTTTTGCAGTAGAGCACGCGCTTTTTGGGCGTTTCTTTATGGTCAAGCTGGGAAAGAAAAAGCATCATTTGTTTGAGCTGACCTTGTAGCGTGTAAGTAGAAACAAAACCTCAGCCTTTGTGTTGGGATTTTGTTTTTGTGGGCAGTTAAAAGCTGTCTATTTTGTACCCGGAAAGTGGAATAAAAAATAAAAAATAAAAGTGTTAGCGGGTGAAAACTAGTTGATAAAAGATGCTTCTTGAATTAGGTCTATGCACCTTTGCCTAGCAATTGAGAAAAGCGCTGTAAAAGATTAATAGTTTTGATAGAAATCGTTTGACAGCAGTATGTAAAACGCTAGAATGCGCGTCCGCTTTGAGGTTAACGAGAGGCGGGAGATTGGCG
>TARA_R110002110_G_scaffold17467_3_pt1 | contig 151854 bp, 129 predicted proteins | sample TARA_R110002110 | Tara Oceans TARA_R110002110 (sample SAMEA4397330) | marine metagenome | biome: Polar Biome; feature: [SRF] surface water layer (ENVO:00010504); material: water (ENVO:00002006), including particulate matter (ENVO:01000060) such as... | depth 5 m | reverse complement strand
AGGGGAGATACTCAAGCGGCCAACGAGGGCAGACTGTAAATCTGCTGTGTAAACTTCGCAGGTTCGAATCCTGCTCTCCCCACAATTTTAGATTCTTGAATCTAAAAGGAAAAAACTCTGCCGGTGTAGCTCAGGGGTAGAGTGCTTCCTTGGTAAGGAAGAGGTCTCGGGTTCAATTCCCGACATTGGCTCAAGTAAGTAAGAGATTGAAATTAAATATATAAATAGATTAAAAATTAAGTAAAATGGCAAAAGAAACCTTTAACCGTAACAAGCCCCACTTAAACATTGGTACAATTGGGCACGTGGATCACGGAAAAACTACATTAACTGCAGCGATAACTAAAGTGTTATCTGATGCAGGTTACTGTCAAGCAAAATCATTTGATCAAATTGATAATGCTCCAGAAGAAAAAGAAAGAGGTATTACAATTAATACATCACACGTTGAGTACGAAACTGCTAATCGTCATTACGCTCACGTTGACTGTCCAGGTCACGCGGATTACGTAAAGAACATGGTTACAGGTGCTGCTCAAATGGATGGTGCTATTCTTGTTGTAGCTGCAACTGACGGACCAATGCCACAAACACGTGAGCATATCCTTTTAGGACGTCAAGTTGGTATTCCTAGAATGGTTGTATTCATGAATAAAGTGGATATGGTTGATGATGAGGAATTGTTAGAACTTGTTGAAATGGAAATTAGAGACTTATTGTCTTTCTATGAATATGACGGAGATAATTGTCCAGTTGTTCAAGGTTCTGCTTTAGGAGGATTGAATAACGATCCAGCATGGGTACCAAAAATCATCGAATTGATGGCTGCGGTTGATGCTTGGATTGAAGAGCCAATTCGTGATACTGAAAAACCTTTCTTGATGCCAGTTGAGGATGTATTTACAATTACTGGTCGTGGAACTGTTGCTACAGGTCGTATCGAAACAGGTATTGCTAATACAGGAGATGCTGTTGAAATCATTGGTATGGGAGCTGAAAAATTGACTTCTACTATTACAGGAGTTGAGATGTTCCGTAAAATCCTTGATAGAGGTGAAGCTGGAGATAACGTAGGTTTATTGTTACGTGGTGTTGATAAAGAATCTATCAAAAGAGGAATGGTTATCATTAAGCCAGGATCAGTTAAACCACACGCTACTTTTAAAGCTGAGGTTTATATCTTGAAAAAAGAAGAAGGTGGTCGTCATACACCATTCCATAATAACTACCGTCCACAGTTCTACGTACGTACAACTGATGTAACAGGTGTTATTACTTTACCAGAAGGTGTAGAGATGGTTATGCCAGGAGATAACTTAACAATCAATGTTGCTTTGTTAAGCCCAATCGCTATGAATGTTGGATTACGTTTTGCTATCCGTGAAGGTGGTAGAACTGTAGGTGCAGGTCAGGTAACTGAGATTGTAGCATAATTCTATAAATAATTACAAAACCAGTAACGCTTTGTGCTGTTACTGGTTTTTCACAAACGGGCGTAGTTCAAGGGTAGAATAGCGGTCTCCAAAACCGTTGATGGGGGTTCGAATCCCTCCGCCCGTGCAAAAAAATATATCATAATGGCAAAAATAATTAATTACATATCAGAATCATTTGAGGAATTAAAGTCAAATATGACTTGGCCAGAGTGGCCTGAAGTGCAACGTCTAACGATTGTTGTTGCTATTTTCTCAGTATTATTCGCTTTGGCAACATGGGGAGTAGATGAGTTTTTTGCGAAAGCATTAGCTGGATTTTTTAATTGGATAAAAGCCTAATCTTTGTGATGACAGATAATAATCTAAAAAAGTGGTATGTTGTTCGTGCGGTAAGTGGGCAAGAGAATAAAGTGAAAGCTTACATAGAAAACGAAATCTCTAGGTTAGAGATGGGCGACTATGTTTCTCAAGTTTTAGTTCCGACGGAAAAAGTAGTAACTGTAAAAGATGGAAAGAAATTAATCAAGGATAAAGTTTATTTTCCTGGTTATGTCATGATAGAAGCAAATCTGATTGGTGAAATACCTCATATTATAAAAGGTATTACTAGTGTTATTGGTTTTTTAGGTGAAACTAAAGGTGGTGAGCCAGTTCCATTAAGACTTTCAGAAGTAAATAGAATGCTAGGTAAAGTAGATGAGTTGGCAGTAAATGCAGATACTCGTTCTATACCGTTCAATTTAGGTGAGACTATTAAGGTTATTGATGGGCCTTTCAACGGTTTCAACGGTACAGTTGAAAAAATTAATGAAGAGAAGCGTAAACTTGAAGTAATGGTGAAAATTTTCGGAAGAAAAACGCCGTTAGAATTAGGGTTTATGCAAGTTGAAAAAGTATAATATTTTGTTACATATAATATCCATTACAATCGCTTCCTAATGATTGTAGTGTTAAATTTTTTAAAAAATGGCTAAAGAAATTAGTAAAGTAGTTAAACTACAAGTTAAGGGAGGTGCTGCGAATCCATCGCCACCGGTTGGACCTGCTTTAGGAGCTGCTGGTGTAAACATCATGGAGTTCTGTAAGCAATTCAATGCTAGAACTCAGGATAAAGCCGGCAAAATATGCCCAGTACAAATTACTGTGTATAAAGACAAATCATTCGAATTTGTTGTTAAAACTCCGCCTGCAGCTGTTCAATTATTGGAAGCTGCGAAGCTAAAATCTGGTTCTGGTGAGCCTAATCGTAAAAAAGTAGCTAGTGTTACTTGGGAACAAATTAGAGCTATTGCTGAAGACAAAATGCCAGACTTAAATGCATTCACTATGGAGTCTGCAATGAGTATGGTTGCTGGAACAGCTAGATCTATGGGTATAACTGTATCAGGAGACGCTCCTTTTTAATTAAAAGAAAGACATGGCAAAATTGACAAAAAAGCAAAAAGAGGCTGCTTCAAAAATTGACAAAAACAGAATGTACTCTTTAAAAGATGCTGCGGCATTAATTAAAGTTGTTTCATCTGCAAAATTTGATGAGTCTGTTGATATCGCAGTACGTTTGGGTGTAGATCCAAGAAAAGCGAATCAAATGGTTAGAGGTGTGGTAACATTACCTCATGGAACTGGTAAAGATGTTAAAGTATTAGCATTGGTTACTCCAGACAAAGAAGCGGAAGCTAAAGAAGCTGGAGCAGACTATGTAGGTCTTGACGAGTATTTACAAAAAATTAAAGACGGTTGGACGGATGTTGATGTAATCATCACTATGCCAAGCGTTATGGGTAAATTAGGTCCATTAGGTCGTATTTTAGGACCTAGAGGTTTAATGCCAAACCCTAAAACAGGTACTGTAACTATGGATGTTGCAAAAGCTGTTGCAGAGGTTAAAGCTGGTAAAATCGATTTCAAAGTTGATAAAACTGGTATTGTACATGCAGGAATTGGTAAAGTTTCTTTTGGAGCTGAGCAAATTGTTGACAATGCACACGAAATTATTCAAACATTAATCAAACTTAAACCAACTGCTGCTAAAGGTGTGTATATCAAAAGTATCTACCTTACAAGCACTATGAGTCCTGCTATTGCATTAGACCCAAAAGCAGTATAATTGGTAGTTAATAATTTTTAGTATGACTAGAGAAGAAAAATCAATCGCGATTGAAGATTTAACTGCACAGTTAGCTGGTACAAATATTGTTTACGTAGCAGATATTTCTGGATTAAATGCAGATGCAACTTCAAAGTTGAGAAGAGCTTGTTATAAAGCAGGTATTAAATTAGAGGTTATAAAGAACACGTTGCTTGCAAAAGCAATGGAGGCTTCAGCTAATGATTATGGTGAGTTGCCGTCAGTATTGACTGGTAATAGTGCTATATTCATTTCAGAGGTAGCAAATGGGCCTGGTAAAATAATAAAAGATTTCCGCAAAAAATCGGCTAAGCCAGTTTTGAAAGGAGCTTATATTAACGCTGAGGTTTATATTGGAGATGATCAATTAGAAGCGTTAGCGACTATTAAATCTAAAGAAGAACTTATTGGTGAACTTATTGGATTACTTCAATCACCAGCACAAAGAGTTATTTCTGCACTTCAAAACCAATTCGCTAAAGAAGAGGTTGCTGAAACAGAAGCATAATAAGAAAAGAGTAAAGCTCGGTTTTTATTATTTACAATGCGCACAATAAACAAAATATAATTTTACAAATCATTTTAAAACGATAGAAAAAATGGCAGATTTGAAACAATTCGCAGAACAATTAGTTAATTTAACTGTAAAAGAAGTTAACGAATTAGCAACAATATTGAAAGATGAGTACGGAATCGAACCAGCTGCTGCAGCTGTAGTAGTTTCAGGTGGTGGTGAAGGTGCTGCTGAAGAAGTACAAACAGAATTTACAGTTGTATTGAAAGAAGCTGGTGCTTCTAAATTAGCAGTTGTGAAAATGGTAAAAGAACTTACAGGTTTAGGTTTGAAAGAAGCTAAAGATGTAGTTGATAGCGCTCCAAGTAACGTTAAAGAAGGTGTAACTAAAGATGAAGCTGAAGCTTTGAAAAAATCTTTAGAAGAAGCTGGAGCTGTTGTTGAGCTTAAATAGTTAAACACAGTTTAGGAATTAGGTTTAGGTCTTGGGTACACATCCAAAGACCTAAACCATTTTTCGTATATCAAAAGTCTGTCTTATTTATTGAATAATAAGTTGTGATAGCAAACCCATTTTATCCCATTACGAGGAAAAAAAATTGACAGATAATAAGAAAGTAGTTATCTTAAATTGATTTTTAAAGATGTAATGGTGTTAAAATTAAAGTATAATTAGAAATATTTATACCATTAAAAATTACTTTTATAATCAAAATTTTGTCCATTGATGATTACAAATCAGACCGAAAGATTGAATTTTGCCTCTACAAAAAATATTCCTGCATATCCAGATTTTCTTGATGTTCAGGTTAAATCTTTTCAAGATTTTTTTCAATTAGAAACTAAATCTGATGAAAGAGGCAATGAAGGACTTTATAATACCTTCATGGAAAATTTTCCAATTACAGATACAAGAAATAATTTTGTATTGGAATTCCTTGACTACTTCGTGGATCCACCACGTTACACAATTCAAGAATGTATTGAAAGAGGTTTAACACATAGTGTGCCTTTAAAAGCAAGATTGAAATTGTATTGTACAGATCCAGAGCACGAAGATTTTGAAACTATTGTTCAAGATGTTTATCTTGGTACAATTCCTTACATGACACCAAGCGGTACCTTTGTAATCAACGGAGCTGAACGTGTTGTTGTTTCTCAGTTACATAGATCTCCAGGGGTTTTCTTTGGACAGTCTTTTCATGCTAATGGAACAAAATTATATTCTGCCAGAGTAATTCCTTTTAAAGGTTCTTGGATAGAATTTTCTACAGATATTAATAGCGTAATGTACGCTTATATTGATAGAAAGAAAAAGTTACCTGTTACAACTTTATTCCGTGCAATTGGTTTCGAAAGAGATAAGGATATCCTTGAAATTTTCGACCTTGCTGAGGAAATTAAAGTTTCTAAAACAGGACTTAAAAAATATATCGGTAGAAAATTAGCTGCTCGTGTTTTAAATACATGGCATGAAGATTTTGTAGATGAAGATACTGGTGAAGTAGTTTCTATCGAACGTAACGAAATAATCCTTGATAGAGATACAATTATCGATAAAGATAATGTTGAAGAAATCATTGATTCTAACGTTAAATCTATTTTGTTACATAAGGAAGATGCTAATCAAGCTGATTATGCTATCATCCATAACACGTTACAAAAAGATCCAACAAACTCTGAAAAAGAAGCTGTTGAGCATATTTACAGACAACTGCGTAACGCAGAACCGCCTGATGAAGAAACTGCTCGTGGTATTATTGATAAATTATTCTTCTCTGATCAACGTTACAACTTAGGTGAGGTAGGTCGTTACAGAATGAATAAAAAACTTGGTCTTGATATCCCAATGGAAAAGCAAGTGCTTACCAAAGAAGATATTATTACCATTGTAAAATATTTGATCGAATTAATAAATGCGAAAGCAGATATTGATGATATTGATCACTTATCGAACCGTCGTGTAAGAACAGTTGGAGAACAATTGTCTCAACAATTCGGTGTTGGTTTAGCACGTATGGCTAGAACCATTAGAGAGCGTATGAACGTTAGAGATAACGAGGTGTTTACACCAATAGATTTGATTAATGCTAAAACATTATCGTCTGTTATCAACTCTTTCTTTGGAACAAACCAATTGTCTCAGTTTATGGATCAAACGAATCCACTTGCCGAGATAACGCACAAAAGAAGATTATCTGCGCTAGGACCAGGTGGACTTTCAAGAGAAAGGGCTGGATTTGAGGTGCGTGATGTTCACTATACGCACTACGGACGTTTATGTCCAATTGAAACACCAGAGGGACCAAACATTGGTTTGATTTCATCTCTTGGAGTTTATGCTAAAGTGAACGGAATGGGTTTCATTGAAACACCTTACCGTAAAGTAACTAATGGAGTTGTTGATTTAGTTTCAACACCAATCTACTTAAGCGCTGAAGAAGAAGAAGGAATGTTGATATCTCAAGCAAATATTGCGATGGATGATTCTGGGAAAATTCTTGCTGAAAACGTAATTGCACGTCAAGAAGGTGATTTCCCTGTAATTGACCCTACAAAGGTTGATTATGCGGATGTAGCTCCAAATCAAATTGCTTCAATTTCTGCATCTTTAATTCCTTTCTTGGAACATGATGATGCGAATAGAGCGTTGATGGGATCTAACATGATGCGTCAAGCCGTACCATTAATACGTCCTGAAGCACCAATCGTTGGAACTGGTTTAGAGCGTCAAGTAGCTTCGGATTCTAGAGTTTTAATTAACGCAGAAGGTGACGGAGTTATAGAATATGTAGATGCAAATATCATTACTATTAAATACGATCGTTCTGAAGAAGAAAGAATGGTTAGTTTTGATTCTGATGAGAAAACATATAATCTAATTAAATTTAGAAAAACCAATCAAGGGACAAGTATTAACCTTAAACCTATCGTAAGAAAAGGGGATAGAGTAGTTCTTGGACAAGTATTATCTGAAGGATATGCAACTCAAAATGGTGAACTAGCTTTAGGTCGTAACCTAAAAGTAGCGTTTATGCCATGGAAAGGGTATAACTTTGAGGATGCGATTGTTATTTCTGAAAAAGTTGTTCGTGACGATATTTTTACCTCTATTCACGTTGATGATTATTCATTAGAAGTTAGAGATACTAAATTAGGGAACGAAGAATTAACAAATGACATACCGAACGTTTCTGAAGAAGCTACTAAAGACTTAGATGAAAATGGTATGATTAGAATTGGAGCCGAGGTTAAACCTGGTGACATTCTTATTGGAAAAATTACTCCAAAAGGGGAATCAGATCCTACTCCAGAAGAGAAGTTGCTTCGTGCAATCTTCGGGGATAAAGCAGGTGATGTAAAAGATGCTTCGTTAAAAGCATCTCCATCTTTACATGGTGTAGTTCTTGACAAAAAACTGTTCGCAAGAGCAGTAAAAGACAAACGCAAACGTACACAAGACAAGGATGCTTTAGGAGCACTTGAAATGGAATACGAAGTGAAGTTTGTTGAATTGAAAGACAAGTTAGTAGAAAAACTTTTCTTGATCGTTAATGGGAAAACATCTCAGGGTGTAATGAATGATTTGGGTGAAGAAGTTTTACCAAAAGGTAAAAAATACACTCAAAAAATGCTTTATGCTGTTGAAGATTTTGCTCACTTAAGCAAAGGTCAATGGGTTGCGGATGACTCAACTAATAAAATGGTGAATGAATTAATTCATAACTATAAAATTAAGTTGAATGATTTACAAGGCGCATTAAGAAGAGAGAAGTTTACAATTTCTGTTGGGGATGAATTACCAGCTGGAATTTTGAAATTAGCTAAAGTATATATTGCCAAAAAACGTAAGTTGAAAGTTGGGGATAAAATGGCTGGACGTCACGGTAACAAAGGTATTGTTGCTCGTATCGTTCGTCATGAAGATATGCCTTTCCTTGAAGACGGAACGCCAGTTGATATTGTGTTGAACCCATTAGGTGTACCTTCACGTATGAACATTGGTCAAATTTATGAAACTGTTCTTGGTTGGGCTGGACAAAACTTGGGTAGAAAATATGCTACTCCAATCTTTGATGGTGCTTCTCTAGACCAAATCAATGAATTGACTGACGAAGCTGGAATACCACGTTTTGGACATACTTACCTTTATGATGGTGGAACTGGAGAGCGTTTTCATCAAGCAGCAACTGTTGGTGTAATCTATATGTTGAAATTAGGACATATGGTTGATGATAAGATGCACGCACGTTCAATCGGGCCATACTCATTAATTACGCAACAACCTCTTGGTGGTAAAGCACAATTTGGTGGACAACGTTTTGGAGAGATGGAAGTTTGGGCACTTGAGGCTTATGGAGCGTCAAGTACACTAAGAGAAATCTTGACTGTGAAGTCTGATGATGTAATTGGTAGAGCTAAAACTTACGAAGCAATCGTAAAAGGAGAATCTATGCCGGAGCCAGGATTACCTGAATCATTCAATGTATTGATGCATGAATTGAAAGGTCTTGGACTTGACATTAGATTAGAAGAATAAATAAAAGTTTGTAGTAATGCAGTTTTTAGGTAGTAATACCTGAAAACTGTTTACTCATTTATAAGAGTTTTTAGGATTTAGCCTCGTAAACCGTTCCGATTTTTTATATAAAATGAGTTTTGTATAATTAGCGCTTTAATAAAAGTTTAAAGTTTAGAGAAGTAATCCAGGTAGAAACGCAGTAAGCTGTGTACTATAATCAATTTTTTAATTGCAATTAAATCAATAGTAAAAACTATGATGAATAATAGAAATAATAATAACAATAAAGATAAGAATCCTGTAAAAAGATTCAATAAAATATCTATTGGTTTAGCTTCTCCAGAATCTATCTTGAAAGAGTCAAGAGGTGAAGTTTTAAAGCCAGAAACTATCAACTACCGTACGCACAAGCCTGAGCGTGACGGTCTTTTCTGTGAACGAATTTTCGGACCAGTAAAAGATTTTGAATGTGCTTGTGGTAAGTACAAAAGAATTCGCTACAAAGGAATCATTTGTGACCGTTGTGGTGTTGAAGTTACTGAGAAAAAAGTACGTAGAGACAGAGTAGGTCACATCAACCTTGTTGTGCCAATTGCTCATATCTGGTATTTCCGTTCTCTTCCTAATAAAATTGGATACATACTTGGTCTTCCTTCTAAGAAATTAGATATGATTATTTACTACGAGAGATACGTAGTAATCCAAGCTGGTATTGCAAAAAATGGTGAAGGTGAATCAGTACAAAGATTAGATTTCTTAACAGAAGAAGAATATTTGAATATCTTAGATACTCTTCCTGCAGATAATCAATATCTTGACGATTTTGATCCAAATAAATTTGTTGCCAAAATGGGAGCAGAGTGTATTATGGATTTATTGGCAAGAATTGATCTTGATGAATTGTCTTACCAATTAAGACATAATGCTAACAATGAAACGTCTAAACAACGTAAAACTGAAGCATTAAAAAGATTACAAGTTGTTGAATCTTTCCGTGAGTCTAACCTGAACCGTGAAAATCGTCCTGAGTGGATGATCATGAAAGTAGTTCCTGTTATTCCACCAGAATTACGTCCACTTGTGCCACTTGATGGAGGTCGTTTTGCTACTTCAGATTTAAATGATTTATACCGTCGTGTAATTATACGTAACAACCGTTTGAAAAGATTAATGGAGATTAAAGCTCCAGAAGTTATCTTAAGAAACGAAAAACGTATGTTGCAAGAATCTGTAGATTCATTATTTGACAATACACGTAAAGCTTCTGCTGTTAAAACAGAATCAAACAGACCATTAAAATCATTATCTGATTCCCTAAAAGGTAAGCAAGGACGTTTCCGTCAAAACTTACTTGGAAAACGTGTGGATTATTCTGCTCGTTCGGTAATTGTTGTTGGGCCTGAATTGAAATTGTTCGAATGTGGTATCCCTAAAGATATGGCAGCTGAATTATACAAACCTTTCGTTATCCGTAAATTGATAGAAAGAGGAATTGTAAAAACTGTAAAATCAGCTAAGAAAATAATAGACAAGAAAGAGCCTGTAGTTTGGGATATCCTTGAAAATGTAATTAAGGGACATCCAATATTACTGAATCGTGCTCCTACTTTGCACAGATTAGGTATACAAGCATTTCAACCAAAATTAATTGAAGGAAAAGCAATCCAATTGCACCCTTTAGTTTGTACTGCATTTAATGCGGATTTTGATGGGGATCAAATGGCGGTACATTTACCATTAGGACCAGAAGCTATTCTTGAAGCACAATTGTTAATGTTGGCTTCTCATAACATTCTGAATCCTGCAAATGGTGCGCCAATTACAGTACCTTCTCAGGATATGGTCTTGGGTCTATATTATATGACCAAAGAACGTTTGTCAACTCCAGAAAAGAAAATTTTAGGTCAAGATTTGACTTTCTATTCTGCAGAGGAAGTTAATATAGCTTTAAACGAAGGAAGATTAGAATTGAATGCTAGAGTGAGAATTAGAGCAAAAGACTTTAATGACGCTGGAGAATTAGTGTTTAAAATCATTCAAACTACTGCTGGTCGTGTCATCTTTAATGAAGTTGTACCAGAAGCGGCAGGATATATCAATGATGTATTGACTAAGAAAAACCTTAGAGACATTATCGGACATGTATTAAATTCAACTAGTGTACCTGAAACGGCTGCCTTCTTGGATAACATGAAAGATATGGGGTACAAATTTGCCTTTAAAGGTGGATTGTCATTCTCATTAGGGGATATTAGAATTCCAGATCAAAAACCAAAATTAATTGCAGATGCTAGAGAGCAAGTTGAAGGTATTTCTGTAAATTATAACATGGGTCTTATTACTAATAACGAACGTTACAACCAAGTTATTGATGTATGGACTTCTGCCAATGCTCAATTGACAGAATTAGCGATGAAAAACATTAGAGAAGACCAACAAGGTTTCAACTCGGTTTACATGATGCTTGATTCTGGAGCAAGGGGTTCCAAAGAACAAATTCGTCAGTTAACTGGTATGCGTGGTTTGATGGCTAAGCCTAAAAAATCGACTGCTGGTGGTGGTGAAATTATTGAAAATCCAATTCTTTCTAACTTTAAAGAAGGTCTTTCAATCCTTGAGTATTTTATTTCTACTCACGGTGCGCGTAAAGGTCTTGCGGATACTGCCTTGAAAACGGCGGATGCAGGATATTTAACAAGAAGACTACATGATGTTTCTCAAGATGTTATTGTTAATATCGAAGATTGTGGAACATTAAGAGGTGTTGAAGTATCAGCATTGAAAAAGAATGAAGAAATTGTTGAATCATTAGGAGAGAGAATCTTAGGACGTGTTGCATTGCAAGATGTAATAAATCCTTTAACTAATGAAGTTTTAGTTGAATCTGGACAACAAATCACTGAGGCTATAATGAAAACTATTGACGCTTCTCCAATCGAGAAAGTTGAAGTTCGTTCTCCTCTTGTATGTGAAGCGTTAAAAGGTATTTGTGCTAAATGTTACGGTAGAAACTTAGCTACTGGAAAAATGACACAAAGAGGTGAAGCAGTAGGAGTTATTGCAGCACAATCTATTGGTGAGCCAGGAACACAATTAACATTACGTACTTTCCACGTTGGAGGGGTAGCGGGTGGTATTTCTGAGGAATCAAGTATCATAACAAAATTCAAGGGTAAACTTGAAATTGAAGATTTAAAAACTGTTAAAGGTGAAGACGGAGAAGGAAATGCCGTTGATATCGTTGTTTCTCGTTCAACTGAGTTGAAATTAGTTGATGAGAAAACTGGAATTCTTTTAAACACACATAATATTCCTTACGGTTCAAGTATTTTTGTGAAAGATGGTCAGTCAGTTGAAAAAGGTGAGGTTATCTGTAAATGGGATCCATATAATGGAGTTATTGTTTCGGAATTCACTGGTAAAATTGCTTACGAAGATTTAGAGCAAGGTCAATCATTCATGGTTGAAATTGATGAGCAAACTGGTTTCCAAGAAAAAGTAATTTCTGAGTCAAGAGCTAAAAAATTAATTCCGACTTTATTAGTTTATGGTAAAGACGGTGAATTGATCCGTTCTTATAACTTACCTGTTGGAGCCCACTTGATGGTTGAAAACGGTGAGAAAATTAAAGCAGGTAAAGTATTGGTTAAAATTCCACGTCGTTCTTCTAAATCAGGAGATATTACAGGAGGTTTACCTAGAATTACTGAATTGCTTGAAGCTCGTAACCCTTCTAACCCAGCTGTAGTTTCAGAAATCGATGGTGTTGTTTCTTTTGGAAAAATTAAAAGAGGTAACCGTGAGATTATTATCGAATCTAAATTTGGTGATGTTAGAAAGTATCTAGTTAAACTTTCAAGTCAAATTCTTGTTCAAGAGAATGACTTCGTTAGAGCTGGTGTACCATTGTCTGATGGAGCAATTACTCCAGAAGATATTTTGAGAATTAAAGGGCCTGCTGCTGTTCAACAGTACTTGGTAAATGAAATTCAAGAAGTATACCGTCTACAAGGGGTGAAAATTAATGATAAGCACTTTGAGGTAGTAATACGTCAAATGATGCGTAAAGTTAGAGTTCAAGATCCAGGAGACACATTGTTCTTAGAAGATCAATTGATTCATACTAAAGATTTTATCCTTCAAAACGATAAATTATATGGTATGAAAGTAATTGAGGATGCTGGTGATTCATCTAACTTGAAAGAAGGCCAAATCGTTTCTCCACGTGAGTTACGTGATGAAAATTCATTACTGAAACGTAACGATAAAAATATTGTTGTAGCTCGTGATGTTATCACTGCAACTGGTACACCTGTTTTACAAGGTATTACAAGAGCATCGCTACAAACAAAATCATTTATCTCTGCGGCATCTTTCCAAGAGACTACTAAAGTATTGAACGAAGCTGCTGTTGCAGGTAAGATTGATTACTTAGAAGGATTGAAAGAAAATGTAATTGTAGGACATAGAATTCCTGCAGGAACAGGTATGAGAGAATATGATCATACAATTGTAGGTTCTAAAGAAGATTACAATGATATGATGGCAAACAAAGAGGAATATATTTATTAAAAGTAAGATATGAGTAATTCTAAACAACAGCAGGAGCAGATTAATATTGAATTGGATGAAAAAACAGCGGAAGGGATTTATTCTAACTTAGCCATAATCAACCATTCTTCATCAGAATTTGTTCTCGATTTTGTAAGTATCATGCCTGGTATTCCTAAGGCCAAAGTGAAATCAAGAATTGTCTTGACACCGCAACATGCCAAAAGATTATTAAAGGCAATTGGAGAGAATATTCACCGTTTTGAACAAGCCCATGGCGAAATTAAAGACACTGAACAACCTCCAATACCTCTAAATTTTGGTCCGGCGGGACAAGCATAATTGTATAGAAAAAGGCTCCAGAAATGGAGCCTTTTTTTTGTGCAATAGTTTCATAGCTTTTATACTGGAAACGATGGTGGTTTACTTGTTTTCATAATTATTGTACTGTAGTTGGTTGTAAATAGGTCTATTTCTGTTGCTAAACGAGTTTTATGGTTGTTTGTCGGAAATATTTTTGATAAGGGTATTGATACCGTAGTTTTGTAATAGAAATAAAGATATAAATTATCTTTTTCGCAAATAAAGCCCCTTATGAACAACTTTTCTAAACGTAACGACTCTAAAAAAACAGTAACCATTTTCTTTATGTTTATTTTTGTTTTAGTATCAAATGTTTCAGTATTTAGTCAAACTTCTAAAAACAGTACAGCTATATCTACTACAAATGATATTACGAGTAATGAAGTAAAAGAAGACAATAAGGCAACTTCAAATGTGGAATTTGTACTTTGGTTCATGGGTTCAAAACAAGATCCAAATAGTACTATTTCTACTGAAGGAATCAATACAAAGAAGCAAATTATGACTTCTGGGTTAGCACCTAATCGTTTGTTGATAAAAGCTTTTTTAAAGAAAGCAGTGAACTTTGAAAGCGCATTAGCTTAAGATACGATTTAAAATCAAATATTTATAACCGCAAAAAAAAACGCTAATTTTTACATTAGCGTTTTTTTATATTTAAAATCTAAAAGATATCATTCAAATTCTGATGTAAAAAATAATTTCACACTTGGATATTTGTTTTGCGTCATTTTAATCGTGAAATCTGAATCAGCAAGGAAAACTAGTTGACCATATTTGTCTTTTGCTAAGAACTTCTGTTTGATGCGTTTGAATTCTTTAAACTCATCATTTTTTGCATCATCTGGCTTTACCCAACACGCTTTATGTACTGGGAAATTTTCATAAGTACATTTTGCTCCATATTCATGTTCTAAACGGTATTGGATTACCTCATATTGAAGAGCTCCTACTGTTCCGATAATTTTTCTGTTATTCATTTCAAGGGTGAACAACTGCGCTACACCTTCATCCATCAACTGGTCAATCCCTTTATCAAGCTGTTTAGCTTTCATTGGGTCAGCATTATTGATGTATCTGAAATGTTCTGGAGAGAAACTTGGAATACCTTTAAAACTCATGATTTCTCCTTCTGTCAAAGTATCACCAATTTTAAAATTTCCTGTATCATGAAGTCCTACTATATCACCAGGATAAGAGATGTCAACGATCTCTTTCTTTTCAGCAAAAAAAGCATTCGGACTTGAAAATTTCAAATTCTTTTTTTGGCGTACGTGATAATATGGTTTGTTTCTTTCAAAAGTACCGGATACAATTTTTATAAATGCTAATCTGTCTCTGTGTTTAGGATCCATATTCGCATGGATTTTAAATACAAATCCGGTCATTTTTTCTTCTTTGGGGTCAACCAATCTTGTTTCAGACTCTTTTGGTCTTGGAGATGGCGCGATTTCAACAAAACAATCCAAAAGCTCGCGAACTCCAAAATTATTTAATGCAGAACCAAAAAACACAGGTTGTAATTTTCCGTCCAAATAATCTTGACGATCAAATTTTGGATAGACTTCATCGATCAATTCAAGCTCTTCACGTAAAGTATCGGCAGGTTTTTGTCCAATAATCTTTTCTAATTCTGGATTTTGTACATCTGAAAAAGCGATAGTTTCTTCAATATTTTTACGATTGTCTCCACTAAATAAGTTGATGTTCTGTTCCCATAAATTGTATATACCTTGGAAATCATAACCCATTCCTATTGGAAAACTAAGAGGTGTAACTGTTAATCCCAGTTTTTGCTCCACTTCGTCCATAAGGTCAAAAGCATCTTTTCCTTCACGGTCCATCTTATTGATGAATACGATAATTGGTATCTTACGCAATCTACAAACCGCGACTAATTTTTCTGTTTGTTCCTCGACACCTTTAGCAACATCAATTACCACTATGACACTGTCAACGGCAGTTAAAGTTCTAAATGTATCTTCGGCAAAATCCTTGTGCCCAGGAGTATCAAGAATATTTATTTTTTTCTCTTTGTAGTTAAATGCTAAAACGGAGGTAGAAACAGAAATTCCTCTCTGACGTTCAATCTCCATGAAATCACTCGTGGCTCCTTTTTTGATTTTATTATTTTTAACAGCACCCGCCTCTTGAATAGCACCACCAAATAGGAGTAGTTTTTCTGTAAGTGTCGTTTTACCTGCATCGGGGTGTGATATAATCCCGAAAGTTCTTCTTCTTTGTATTTCTTTTAAAAAGCTCATGTGTGATGTAAATAGTGTGCAAAAGTACTATTTATAAATGTGAATAAAAAAAATGAGGCTGTCTTTTAAAACAGCCTCATTTTTATTTGAATTATTTAGTGTTTACATATTAATTGACCAAACTGAATAGCCGTTTGGAGGGCACTGTATTTTCACCCATTTATCGCCTTGTGTTGTTGGGATCCATGTGGAATTGCCTGTGAAGTCTTTTATTTGTGCATTGGTCCAATTTGTAGGAACCCATCTTTCTTGCCATGAAGAAGAATTATTGATGTATACAACTAGTCCTGGATTTCCATTGTAGCCATTTCTTCTGGCGATGTATTCATCATTATCTGCATATAAAATAGAAGTTGTTCCTGTAGCTTTTTGATTGTGGATCCAAATCAAATTATTCATTTTTGTTTTGTCCAACCATTCTTCGTAATCTCTGTAAAAAATTGTTGGATAACCTTCATGAGTCAAAATGTATGCGTAAGCCAGTTGCTTATTATATATTTCATCTGTATCATGGTTGGTAACAAAAGTGACTGCTTTGTATGGATTTCTTTTCCACATCATATCGTCATTCAAAAGAGCTAAATTATTACCATCAAACGCATCATTCATTTTGTAATAGCAAGCGAAATCGAATACAGAACTGTTGGCATTATTTGCCCACCACTCTAATGTATTTACATTTGAATCCCAGTATTCGCCAACTGAAAAACCACCAACATTAGTATTCCAGTCTTTAACTACCCAAGGACCAAAACCTTTTACGTAGTCAAATCTCCAGCCGTCAAATTTCATAGTGTTTTTGTAGTACTTACCGACGCCATCTGTTCTCAGCCAAAGCCAGTTTTGGACGTTTGGTGTCACGTGTGCTAAGTCAGGAAATCCACCAAAAGCACCTTCGTCATTATTACCGTAGGCATTTTTATAAAAATCAGCACTTGTTCTAGGGAATTTTCCTGAAGCAACGCCCGTGAAATTTGTATAGGTTTGAGTTCCTGTAAAAGGATTACTTTCTAACTGTCCGCCGCTATTGTGATTTAGAACCATGTCAGCATAGACTTGAATATTTTCGGTATGCGCTTTTGTAATTAGACTAACTAATTCTGTTTTAGAACCAAAACGCGTTTCTGTAGTTCCATTTTGGTTGTAATTTCCAAAATCAAAATAATCAGTAGGATCGTATCCCATAGAGAAAGGGCCGTTTTGAGCTTTAGATACCGGAGGAAGCCAAATTGAACCGATACCGGCATTTGACCAAGCTGTTACTTTCGTACCTAATGTATTCCACCAGTTTCCGCCAGCGGGCACGTCCCAGTAAAAAGCTTGCATCATTACGCCACCGCCAGGATTAGCTACATATTTCCCTGTAGTCGACGTTGTCATGGATTTGCCGGTACTAAACGGATGGCCATCATGGTGGGTGACATCAATTACTTTGCTTAATGCTTTCGTTTCTGCAGTAGGGCCTTGTAATTCATCATTTGAATTACAGGAGTAGAAGCAGATAGTTAATGCGGCTAACACTGCAACTTTTAAATTTGGTTTTGTCATGATTTTGTAGGTTGGTTAATAAGTCTATTTGGGTATTGTATTTTAAATTCGGGATTAAACGGTTTTTGCGAAATAGCAAAAAATTAGGGTATTCGCTATTATACGTGTTATTGTTTTGTGATATTGGTTTTATTTAGGTGATTATTTGCGAATAATAATGTTGTTGTCGGGCTAATGTATATAAATTAATGGATGGTATGCTATTTAAACTTTTAATCCGTTAACGATAACGTTGTAGTGTTGATAAGTATTTGTATTTTATTAAAAATGAGAGGTTTGCGTTTTTGTTATTTAGGTTTTGTTTTTAATTTTCTCTCGTTTTTACGAATTATAAATTAATATAGCTGTAAGGATATTAAATTCCATCAGAGTTTAGATTTAAGCGTTTTGCAATCTCATGGGGCTGCTTTAATACCTTATTCCTAAATTTATAAGCCGTTTGATAGTAATGATAGATTGGGTTAACTCATAAGGATATAGCGTTGGTTTTAGAATGATTAAACTCCCTTATAATTTTTTGTTAATAGTAGTATGGAAACTTGTATTATGTAATTGAATTGTTATTTTTGTTCGTTTTAACTTTTGGAAATTGTTTGTAAGAACATTTTTATTTCCTGATAGTTAAAGTGTATATTTGGCGACGCGCCGCAGGGGCTATATAAAAGGGATTCAGTCCAATGAAAATTAGAATACTTTACTAAAATATAAAATTGATATAATGCCATTAAAAACAATACAAATGAAGTCCATAAATAGTAGAATTGCACTTATCTTTTTTCTTTTACTATTTTCAAGTACTATTAGCAGAGCTCAAGAAATTATTAGAGACAGTGTAGTTACGCCTGTTAAAAAGATTAAAACCAATCAACGACAAAAAATTGATGGTATTATTGCCACAGTAGGGGACTATATCATTTTGGATTCAGATATAGACAAGTCTTATTTGGAATTGTCAAGTCAGGGTAATTCGATAAAAGATATTACCAGATGTCAAATGTTAGGGAAGTTACTTGAGGATAAATTATACGCGCATCAGGCTATTCAAGATAGTGTAAAAGTGACAGATGCTGAAGTAAAAGGAATGATGGAAGAGCGACTGAGCTACATGGTAGGTCAAATCGGTTCTATTGAAAAAGTAATAAAGTATTACAAGAAGAATTCTGAAGAAGAATTTAGAAGTTATTTCTTTGATATTTTGAAAGAGAATAAACTTTCTTCAGAAATGCAAAAGAAAATCGTTGAAGAAGTAGAGATAACACCAGAAGAAGTTCGTAATTTTTTCAAATCAATTCCTAAGGATGAATTGCCTCTTTTTGGAGCAGAAATGGAAGTCGCTCAAATTGTAATCACGCCAAAAGTTTCAGATGCAGAGAAGCAAAAGGTAATTGACAAGTTGAACGGATTTAAAAAAGAAGTAGAAGAAGGATCTAGTTTTTCTACAAAAGCGGTTCTATATTCAAAAGATCCAAGTTCAAGCTCAAATGGAGGGTACTATAAAATGAATAGAAAAACGCCATTTGTAAAAGAATTTAAAGATGTTGCGTTTAGTCTTCAGGAAGGTGAAATATCTGCACCATTCGAAACTGATTTTGGTTTTCATATTATTTATGTAGAAAAAATTAAAGGACAAGAAATTGAATTGCGTCATATATTATTGACTCCTTCAGTTTCAGAAGAAGCTCTTACTGCAGCTAAAGAGAAAATCACTTTGATTAGAAGTAAAATTATTGATAAAAAAATCACTTTTGCTGAAGCGGCCAGAACAGAATCTGATCAAAAAGAAACTAGAGCAAATGGAGGGTCTTTAATTAACCCAAAGACACAAGATACTCGTTTTGAAATGACTAAAATGGATCCAAGTCTTTATAGTGAGGTTTCTAATTTAAAAGATGATAGTATTTCTCAGCCGATATTAAATGCTGATGAAAACGGAAAGAAAAGTTATAAGTTAGTAACGGTTACTAATAGAATCAATGAGCATGTTGCTGATTATGCTACAGATTATATTAAAATTAAGGATCTAGCATTAAAAGAAAAGCAAATCAAAGCAATTGGAAAATGGTTTGATGAAAAAATTAAAGAAACCTATATTAAAATCCTCGGAGAATATAGAGATTGTGATTTCACAAACAATTGGTTAAAAAAATAAATTTTATATTTTTCTAAAATAAATAAAAAGAGTTAGCTTTATGAATTCATAGAGTTAACTCTTTTTTAATTTAAATCCCCTTTGAAAATGTCTGACGTAGCAGCAATACATAATTTGGTTCAGAAACGTAATGAATTAAAAAACGAGATCGCAAAAATTATTGTGGGTCAGGATGCGGTGGTCGATCAGGTGTTACTTTGTGTTTTTTCGGGAGGACATGCGCTTCTTGTCGGGGTTCCGGGATTAGCTAAGACATTAATGGTAAATACGCTTGCTCAGGCTTTGGGACTTGACTTTAAGAGAATTCAGTTTACTCCTGATTTAATGCCTTCAGATATTTTGGGAAGTGAAATATTAGATGAAAACCGTCAATTTAAATTTATAAAAGGGCCGATTTTTTCCAACATCATTCTGGCAGATGAAATCAATCGTACGCCGCCTAAAACCCAAGCAGCTTTGCTAGAAGCAATGCAAGAGCGATCTGTTACTATAGCAGGTGAGAATTATAAGTTGGACTTGCCTTACTTTGTTTTGGCTACACAAAACCCAATTGAACAGGAGGGAACCTATCCTTTACCTGAAGCACAATTAGATCGTTTTATGTTTGCTATCAAACTCGAGTATCCTTCTTTTGCAGAAGAAGTTCAGGTAGTAAAACGCACAACTTCAGATAATAAAACTACCATTAGTCCATTGTTTACTGCACAGGAAATTATAGATTTTCAGCAATTGATCCGTAGAATTCCCGTAGCGGATAATGTCATTGAATATGCCGTGACTTTAGTTAGTAAAACACGTCCAGACAATCCGTTGTCTAATGAATTTGTTAAAAGTTATTTGGATTGGGGAGCAGGGCCAAGAGCTTCTCAGAATTTAATATTAGCTGCCAAAGCGAACGCTGCTTTTAATGGTAAGTTTTCACCAGATATTGAAGATGTAAAAGCTGTTGCAATAGGAATACTTCGTCATAGAATAATTAAGAACTATAAAGCAGATGCTGAAGGTATAACTGAAGAAACGATAATTGCTAAACTGCTTTAAAATGTAACTTTTTGGTTATTTTAAACTTGAATTTTGATGTGAACTATAACGTTTTCTTAGATGTCATGATTTTTGAGCTTTAGGAATAATAGGAATACAAATGATTAATTATGGATTAATCATTAAAATGTTAAAATTTTTATATTTCTCCAATTATACGCATTAAAAATTAGTATTTAGCAATAATAATTTTTAAAAAGGCCACTTCTATTAAATTTTTTTAATTCTCATCTTAAATTCGTTAATTTGCATTACGAAAAAACAAAAAAAATAGCTAGATATTATGGCTTTTGATTTTGAGATGATCAAAAAAATCAGCCTTTAACATTGAAAAGAATTCTATTATGAACATTTATAACGATTATCTACAGGAAATCGAAGAACGAAAAGGTCAGGGGCTTAACCCAAAGCCTATTGATGGTGCTGAATTGCTAATTGCAATCATTGCACAAATTAAAGATTCAGATAACGCAGATCGCGACGAATCTCTTAAATTTTTCACTTACAATGTTGTTCCAGGAACTACTCCAGCAGCAGCGGTAAAAGCTGTCTTCTTAAAGGAAATTATCCTAGGTGAGTCTGTAGTGAAAGAAATTACTCCTGCTTTTGGATTTGAGTTATTATCACATATGAAAGGTGGACCTTCGATTGAAGTGCTACTTGATTTAGCTTTAGGGAATGATGTTACTATTGCAAAAGATGCAGCAAAGGTTCTTAAAACTCAATTTTTCCTTTACGAGGCTGATACAGCTCGTTTAGAAGTAGCGTTCAAAAGCGGTAACGAAATTGCGAAAGAAATTTTAGAGAGCTATGCTAGAGCTGAATTTTTTACAAAACTTCCAGAAGTAGTAGAAGAGATTAAGGTAGTTACTTATATTGCCGGTGAGGGAGATATTTCAACAGATTTACTTTCTCCAGGTAACCAAGCGCACTCAAGATCAGATCGTGAACTTCATGGTAAATGTTTAATTTCTCCTGAGGCACAAGATGAGATTCAAGCATTACAAGCACAACACCCTGATAAAAGTGTAATGTTGATTGCTGAAAAAGGTACTATGGGAGTAGGTTCATCAAGAATGTCAGGTGTAAATAATGTGGCTCTTTGGACTGGTAAAAAAGCAAGCCCATATGTTCCCTTCATTAATATTGCACCGATTGTGGCAGGAACAAATGGTATTTCGCCAATTTTCCTTACTACTGTAGATGTTACTGGTGGAATTGGTTTAGATCTTAAAAACTGGGTAAAAGTACTTGATGAAAAAGGAAATCCTGTTCGTAATGAAAACGGTGATGTTGTTTTAGAAGAAGCGTATTCTGTTGCTACAGGGACTGTTCTTACGATCAATACAAAAACTAAGAAATTATATAATGGGGATAAAGAGCTGATAGATATTTCTAAAGCATTCACGCCTCAAAAAATGGAATTTATAAAAGCGGGAGGTTCATACGCTATTGTATTCGGTAAAAAGTTACAAACTTTTGCTTCGAAAACTTTAGGTATCGATATTGTTCCAGTATTTGCTCCTTCAAAAGAAGTTTCTGTCGAAGGACAAGGACTTACTGCAGTAGAAAAAATATTTAATAAAAATGCAGTTGGTACTACTCCAGGTAAAGTTTTACACGCAGGTTCAGACGTACGTGTAGAGGTAAACATTGTGGGTTCACAAGATACAACTGGTTTGATGACTTCTCAGGAATTAGAGTCGATGGCTGCTACTGTGATTTCACCAATTGTTGATGGTGCTTACCAATCAGGTTGTCATACTGCTTCAGTTTGGGATAATAAGTCTAAGGCGAATATTCCTAGATTAATGAAGTTTATGAATGACTTCGGTTTGATTACTGCTCGTGACCCAAAAGGAGAATACCTTGCAATGACGGATGTAATTCATAAAGTACTTAATGATATCACTGTTGATGAATGGGCGATCATTATTGGTGGTGACTCTCATACAAGGATGTCAAAAGGGGTTGCTTTTGGAGCGGACTCCGGAACAGTTGCTCTTGCATTGGCTACTGGTGAGGCTTCAATGCCAATTCCAGAGTCAGTAAAAGTTACATTCAAAGGAGATATGAAAACCTATATGGATTTCCGTGATGTAGTTCATGCTACTCAATCTCAAATGTTGAAACAATTTGGTGGAGAGAATGTATTCCAAGGTAGAATCATTGAGGTTCATTTAGGAACTTTGACTGCTGACCAAGCCTTCACGTTTACAGACTGGACTGCAGAGATGAAAGCTAAAGCTTCTATCTGTATTTCTGAAGATGAAACTTTGATCGAATCGTTAATGATCGCTAAGAGAAGAATTCAGATCATGATAGATAAAGGAATGGATAATGCTAAGCAAGTTCTTAAAGGATTGATATCTATTGCTGATAAGAGAATCGCAGATATTAGATCAGGTGAGAAGCCAGCTTTAACTCCGGATGCAAATGCTAAGTATTTTGCTGAAGTGGTTATTGATCTTGATTTGGTTGAGGAGCCAATGATTGCAGATCCAGATGTTAATAATGCAGATGTTTCTAAGAGATATACGCACGATACTATTAGACCGCTTTCTTTTTACGGAGGAGTGAAAAAAGTAGATCTTGGTTTTGTTGGATCTTGTATGGTTCACAAAGGGGACTTGAAAATTCTTTCTCAAATGCTTAAGAATATCGATGAGCAATATGGTAAAGTTGAGTTTAAAGCACCACTTGTAGTGGCGCCTCCAACTTACAATATTGTAGATGAATTGAAAGCTGAAGGAGATTGGGAAGTTTTACAAAAATATTCTGGTTTCGAATTTGATGATAATGCTCCAAAAGGAGTAGCTCGTACTGGATACGAAAACATCTTATATCTAGAGCGTCCAGGCTGTAACTTATGTATGGGTAACCAAGAAAAAGCAGAAAAAGGGGATACAGTAATGGCAACTTCTACTCGTCTTTTCCAAGGAAGAGTTGTAGAAGATTCTGAAGGTAAAAAAGGAGAATCTTTACTTTCCTCAACACCTGTTGTTGTATTGTCTACAATCTTAGGTAGAACTCCTACTATGGATGAGTATAAAGCTGCAGTAAAGGGTATTAATCTAACTCAATTTGCACCATCTCATAAATTGTTAGTGATGTAATCACTGAGATTAGTTAATTATATCTAAAAGCCTGAGTCTATGACTCAGGCTTTTTTTTTATTTTTATAGCTCCTCTATTTTTTGTACCTTGTGGTGTATAAAAAACAATAATAAAAAACAATTATATATATGGCGTTTGATATTGAAATGATAAAAAAAGTGTATGAGAACATGACAAGTCGTGTTGATGCTGCACGTGAGATTGTTGGTCACCCACTTACTTTGACAGAGAAAATTTTATACAATCACCTTTGGGATGGTAAACCATCTAAAGCTTTTGCTAGGGGAACTGATTATGTTGATTTCTCTCCAGACAGAGTTGCTTGTCAAGATGCGACGGCTCAAATGGCTTTGTTGCAATTTATGCATGCCGGAAAAGCTAAGGTAGCTGTTCCTACAACGGTACATTGTGATCACTTGATTCAAGCTAAGGTTGATGCTGTAACTGATTTGGCCAGAGCAAAAACACAAAGTAATGAGGTTTTTGATTTTCTTTCGTCAGTTTCTGATAAATACGGAATCGGTTTTTGGAAACCGGGAGCTGGGATTATTCACCAAGTAGTTCTTGAAAACTATGCTTTTCCTGGAGGAATGATGATCGGTACTGATTCACATACTGTAAATGCAGGTGGATTAGGAATGGTTGCTATTGGTGTAGGTGGAGCAGATGCCGTAGATGTTATGTCAGGAATGGCATGGGAATTAAAATTTCCAAAACTTATAGGTGTTAAATTAACAGGTAAGTTGTCAGGATGGACAGCTCCAAAAGATGTAATTCTTAAAGTTGCTGGAATTCTTACTGTAAAAGGGGGAACGGGTGCTATTGTTGAGTACTTCGGAGAAGGTGCGACTTCTATGTCTTGTACAGGAAAAGGAACTATATGTAATATGGGTGCTGAGATAGGAGCTACTACTTCTACTTTTGGTTATGACGATTCAATGGGGCGTTACTTGCGTTCTACTAACAGAGCAGATGTAGCTGATGCTGCAGATAAAGTTGCGGATTACTTAACAGGAGATCCTGAAGTTTATGCTAATCCAGAAAAGTATTTTGACCAAGTTATCGAAATTAACTTATCAGAATTAGAGCCACATTTAAACGGACCTTTCACGCCGGATTTAGCTACGCCAATTTCTAAAATGAAAGAAACAGCTATTAAAAATAACTGGCCTTTGAAAATTGAAGTAGCTTTGATTGGTTCTTGTACCAATTCTTCTTATGAAGATATTGCTCGTGCAGCTTCAATAGCTAAACAAGTTACAGATAAGAAATTAAAAATAAAGTCTAAATTCACGATTACTCCAGGGTCTGAAGTAGTTCGTTATACGATAGAACGTGACGGATTTATCGATATTTTTGATAAAATGGGAGCGACAGTTTTCGCAAATGCTTGTGGACCATGTATTGGTATGTGGGATAGAGAAGGTGCTGAAAAAGAAGAACGAAATACAATCGTTCACTCTTTCAATCGTAATTTCTCTAAGCGTGCTGATGGAAATCCAAATACAATGGCATTCGTAGGTTCGCCAGAATTGGTAACTGCTATGGCGATTGCAGGTGATTTAGGATTCAATCCATTGACAGATACGTTAATCAATGAAGATGGAGAGGAAGTGATGTTGGAGGCGCCAACAGGAGATGAATTGCCTAAAAATGGATTTGATGCAGAAGACCCAGGTTTTCAAGCTCCGGCTGCTGATGGTTCAGGTATTCAAGTGTCTGTTAGTGAAACTTCAGAACGTTTACAATTATTGGCTCCGTTTGCTCCATGGGACGGGAAAAATATTACAAATGCTAAATTGCTTATCAAAGCATTTGGAAAATGTACTACTGATCACATTTCTATGGCGGGACCATGGTTGCGTTTCCGTGGACATTTAGATAATATCTCAAATAATATGTTGATTGGTGCTATTAATGCGTTTAACCAAAAAACAAATACAGTTAAGAATCAATTGACTGGAGTTTATGATGCGGTTCCCGCGGTAGCTCGTGCTTATAAAGCAGCGGGTGTTCCTTCAATTGTGGTAGGAGATCATAACTACGGTGAAGGGTCTTCACGTGAGCACGCGGCAATGGAGCCACGCTTCTTAGGTGTGAAAGCAGTATTAGTGAAATCATTTGCACGTATCCACGAAACAAACCTTAAGAAACAAGGGTTGTTAGGATTGACATTTGCTAATGAAGCTGATTATGATAAAATCCAAGAGAACGATACTATTAACTTTACGGATTTAGTAGATTTCGCTCCAGGAAAACCATTAACAATAGAATTCGTTCATGAGGATGGAAGTAAAGATATTATCATAGCTAATCATACTTATAATGAAGGACAAATTGGTTGGTTCGTTGCAGGTTCAGCATTGAATTTAATTGCAGCTGGAAAAGCATAATTTTAAGTTTTGTAATATGTAAAAAACGCCCTGTGAAAATAGGGCGTTTTTTTATGTTTTCTAAGTTTGTTAAAATGATTATAAAGAGATGTTAAAATAGTAAGATATTTGTATTTATAGGTTAAATTCGCATTGTAGACATGCAATATCTTCGAGTATCAACGTTATTATAGTGCGATTTGTAATTTTTTGAAAATAAAATTGTATTATTGTTTTGTTATTCAAATAGATAGGAGTTGTAGGGTGGAATTTAAATGAAATTTATGCGGTTTTTTAACAGGGTCCTTTTAGTTGTTTTATTAAGTAGTGTAGGTGCTTTTTCACAAGAAAAGTATACGGAGCATACCGTTTCTAAGGGAGAAACTATTACTCAGATCGCAGCGCATTATAATATTAAGCCCAGTGCTATATACGAACTCAATCCTGATGCACGAAAAGGGATAAAATTCAAAGGAGTTTTATTAATCCCGGCAGCTGTCTCGAAAACCAAGAATACAGTATCAGAAATTGCCAAAACCTATCCTGAAAAAAAGCATACCGTCCTTCCCAAAGAAACACTTTACGGCATAGCAAAACAATACGGAGTTACCGTTGAAGATTTAAATAAAATTAATCCTACACTTCAGAAATCAGGATTAAAAAAGGGAGACAAAATTAGAATCCCAGGAACAGAATTAAATCAAAGTCCAGCCGTAGCCGTTGCGGAACCAATAAAAGAAATTCAAAAAAACACTATTCCGGAAAGAAAAGTAACTCAAAAAGAAGAAGCGAACTTTGCTGTGAAATCTAATGAGACAAAAGAAACTCCATCTGAAGGAGTTGTGCGTGAAATTGTAGCACAAGAAACAAAATATTCTATTGCAAGAGAATACGGAATTACGGTAGCGGATATAGATAAAGCAAATCCTATTCTTGAAACAGAAGCTTTAAAAATTGGTCAGAAGATCATAATTCCAGTAAAAGAGGAGAGCAAAGTGGTAGTAGCAGCTGTTCAAAAAGAAATTAACAAGGAATCTACAGCTACAGTGCAGCAGTCTCGCCCTGAAGCTAAAATTATAAAAACAGAACAAGTTGTCGTTGCTGATAAAGCGGTGTCGAAAACTGAAGTCCAGACAATAATTGAACCCGTTGCTAACGGTGTCGCTTTGGAAACAGAAGTGGTACGTGAAGTATTGGCAAAAGAAACAAAATATGGAATCGCTAAAGAATACGGGATTTCAGTAAAAGAGTTAGAAAGACAAAATCCGAAAATTGTTAAGGGACTTCCAGTAGGTTATAAATTAAACATACGAAGTAATAAAGCTGTTGAGGCGATTGCTTCAAATAGTAATTCTGGGTCAACTAATGAAATGGGGAATTCAGATTCAAAATACAATGTAAAATCTTTTCACGGAACTGATTTCTTAGATCAATTGGTTTCTACAGCTTCAGAAAATATCGGGACAAGATACCGCATGGGGGGAACCACAAAGGATGGTTTTGATTGTTCCGGATTAATGTGTACCACTTTTAGTAATTTTGATATTCAATTACCAAGAACTTCTATTGAACAATCACAATATGGAGTGAAGGTCGATAGTGAAGATGCTCAAAAAGGAGATCTAATTTTCTTTAAAACAAACGGTAGAAGACAAATCAACCATGTTGGTATGGTAGTCGAAGCAGTCGACGGTGATATCAAATTTATTCATGCTTCAGTAAGCGGAGGTGTAATGATCTCTTCGGTTAAAGAAAAATATTATAAAAAGAAAGTAACTCAAATTAATCGCGTACTATAATTAGAACAACGTTAGGTTTTGATAAAATTTAGAAAATAAAAACTCCCAGGATTTCCTGGGAGTTTTTTTATGGAAGCTAGGTTAGTTCGAATTTATTTTAAAACATGATGAGCTAGTACCTTTTGCACCTCGTATACATTAACGGATTTATTAAATTGCTTTTTTATGCTGGGTTGTAATTCACTCGAAACCCAAATTTTTAATTCGGCATCAAGGTCAAAAGTTCCTGCAGTCTCAATACTGAATCTTGAAATGCTTTTATAAGAGATGGATTTGTACTCCGTTTTGCTTCCAGTCAACCCTTGTTTATCGACCAATATTAAACGTTTGGTGGTAAATATAAAGGTATCGCGAATCAGTTTAAAACCTAATTCAATCTCTTCTCCGTCGATTAAAAGTTGCCCGTACTGTGTTGTTAATTGTTCTTGAGTTACCGCTCCTGCGTTACCAAGAAGTGCCGAAAATATTCCCATATTGTTTATTTATTTACTGTGATTGTTTTAAGTTTTATTTGTTGCCGTGAACTTCCCCGATTTTATTATCGAAGGAAAAAAGCTACTATTTATTTCTAAGGCTTGTTATTATTGCCATCACATCTTCATCACCGAAGCCCTCTTTTTGAGCTGCTTCATAGCTATCATACAATGGATGGATTAGTGGCGAATCTAAACCGGCTTCCTTGGCCAGTCTCAGATCTTTAACCAGGTGCTTGAGTGGAAAAGCTGCGGGATAATTGTCGTTTAAAATGGAGTTGGCTTTGATATTTGTTATACCATTACCACAAGCGCCTTCATTTATGATGGATAGCATGTCTTCTTTTCGTACGCCACTTTTTTCTGCAAAAATAATCGTTTCAGCTAGTCCCTGAAGGTTTAGCCCCAACAAGTAATTAATAGCTAATTTGGCTGAACTTGCTTTGCCAGGCCCGCCCACTGGAATAGAAACCTTTCCCAAAACATTAAAAACAGGTTTTGCAAGCAGGTAGTCTTCATCAGTGGCTCCCACCAAAATTACTAGGGTACCGTCCTGCGCAGGCTTGACACTTCCGGAAACAGGAGCGTCAATAAAATGCAGATGACGAGCGGCACAGATGGTAGCTAAATAGCGAGAAGTTTCAGGAGAAACGGTACTCATATTGATGATGAGTTTGTCAGGATTATCCTGAGATAGCAATCCGTTCTCACTTTCAAAAATTTCTTTGACAGCAGCATCATTGGATAACATGGTAATTACCATGTCGCAGGTTTGTAACATCTCTTGTGGACTGGCTCCAGAAGTTGCTCCTAACGCTATTAGTTCTTTTTCCTTGTCTTTGGTACGATTGAATACAACAACTTCAAATCCCGCTTTTAATAAGTTCTGTACCATCGGATTCCCCATGTTTCCAAGGCCAATCCATCCTATTTTTAGTGCTTCCATAATTTTAAATGCTAATTTTGACTTTTCTTTTTACTGTTTCTATAGTAACAGTGAAGCTGATAGTAGCTGCAGAAAAGGAATACTAATTTAAGGTTTATTTTTGGTATAAAAGACCTCAAATACGATTATAAGAAAGTGCTTTTTAAACATTATTTTAAAGCTGTCAGTAATGCAATAGCTCGGTTTATACTGTCGAAGAAAGGCATCCAAATTCTAAAATTTCAGAATTTGGATGCTTATAAAGTAATAGAAAATAGGGAAGAGTTATTTTCTTGCTATGTCATTCCATATTGTATTTGTTACTTGGTAAACATTTTGTTAAAACGTTTTTGCATTTCTTCAGGGGAGACATCTTCTTTATGGGTTGCAATCATCCATTTGTACCCATAAGGGTCCATCACATGGCCCACGCGGTCTCCATAAAACATGTCTTCAACTGGCATTACTGAAATGGCTCCTGCGTCTGTCGCTTTTTGAAAGGCATTGTCGGCATCTATTACATATAACGAAAAAGTCATGGGGTTGCCACCAATGGTTTCTGGACTTTTATTTCCCCAGTCTAAATTTTCGTCGGCCATCATTAGTAATGAACCTTCAATTTCAATTTCTGCGTGACCTATTTTTCCGTTCGGCATTAACAAGCGCGACTTCTCTATTGCATTGAACGCTTTTTTATAAAAAGCAATTGCATCGCTACAGTTTTTAACTGTTATGTAAGCGCTTAATGTTGGCATGCCCGGATATATGTGCGAAGTTTCCATAATTTTGTTTATAAGTGGTTACTCTTGAATATACACATGTTAAGAATTGAGGAGTAGTAACCTATGCCGTCAGCCTTTTTTGAATTTCTTTTTTCATCACCTTTTCTGTAATGGCAAATATTTCTTTTTTGTTTTTTCTGAATTTATTTACAAATGAGGCGATCTCATTGTCTAATTTTTCGTGTTCCTTTCTTATTTGATGCGAATCATATTTATAGGGAGCATCAATAAGTTCAGCTAGGTGTTTCAAATGAAGGGCAGTTTTATCTTGTAATTCATCGCAACATTTACTTTCGTCAGACAACTCTTTGGCAAGTTCTCGCATTTCATCCAAGTTTGCATTATGTGTGAGTCCCATGAAATATTTGTCAACAAGATGGTATAAAAATTTCAAGTCATCTTTGTAAAATTGTAAGTCAGAGTACAAGTGTTCTGTCAATATATACAATTGTTGCCACTGAGCTTCCCAGTTAAAATCATTTTTCGGTTTACGTTTTAAATTTTCCATACTATCAATTTATTAGTTAACTATTCCTTTGATGATTCAGCGTAATTTAAAAATATATCGCTAAAAATGAAGAAGTTATTTTAAATAGCGAATCAATATTTCTATGCCGAATTTTTTAATCGTAAATGACTTTTGTCTCTTGTTGAAGTGGGGGTTTTTCAAGCGAGAATTTTTATTTAAAAAGTATATTAAAAGTACGAAAAAATAAATAAACTGCCGTTAGGATGGCTTGTGTTTTTTTGACTGTGTAGACCAAAAGGGTTTGTTTCCTAGTATCATAGCAATGGTATAAAATAGAATTAAGATAAATTAGGGTTCGGAAGTCAAAAAAAAGTAAGGCAATGTGAAATGGTGAGCATATATTTTGCAATCTTTGAACTCAAAAAAATAAAGAGCACTATGAGCAAAACAAAACTAATAATCAATAGCAACGGATCTATTAAGATCGAAGGTGATTTCGAAATAATGGACTGCGACGGTAAAGTATATGGACTAGAAGGAAGAACGGCTTTGGGTCTTTGTCGTTGTGGATTGTCGTCTAATAAACCTTTTTGTGATGGTTCGCACCGTAGCAATTTTGATCATGAATCTAAGGCCTTTGATTTGCCGCCAATGAAAACGAAATAAACAATATTGTTTACTGTCTACACCATAAAAGAAGCTGCATTTTTCATTAATGCGGCTTTTTTTACTCAATTTTGTCATTCCGACAAAGGAAGAATCTCCGGTTGCTATTTAGTAGGTGGATGCAATGCAATTCCGTAATCGTTAGTTTAAACTGTATCATCTTATTTTGTCAATGAATACTATTTTTTGTACTGTTCCCTTTGCGTGAGGGATAGCAGTGAAAATCCTCCCGTTTTTCAGGGAGATTGTAACGAATAGCCCGACCTTGGCGCAACGGAGTGGAGGCATGGGCACGCCCAAATGATTTAAGTGGTAGCGCAGCCATTTTTGATTTGGGGTTTGACTGTTCTTATAGGTATAAAATATTGAGGTTTACAAAAAAAGTATACCTTTAGCCAACCAAAAAAACCAAAAACCATAATATGCAAGAAGATAACCAAGACGATTTTAAGAGAGAACTCGGATTACTAGACGGAACCATGCTGGTGGTGGGTTCCATGATTGGATCGGGAATATTTATAGTTAGTTCAGATATGGTGCGCCAATTGGGCTCGGCAGGATGGCTGATCGCGATGTGGGTGCTCACCGGAGTAATTACTGTGGTTGCGGCCGTGAGTTACGGGGAGTTGAGTTCTATGTTTCCAAAAGCGGGCGGACAGTATGTATATATTAAGGAAGCCTACGGAAAACTTGTTGGTTTTCTCTACGGCTGGAGTTTCTTTGCTGTGATACAAACCGGTACCATCGCTGCCGTGGGAGTTGCCTTCGCTAAGTTTACAGCCTATCTGTTTCCAGCTTTTAGTGATTCAAATATCTTATATGAAATAGGCGATTTCAAATTGAATGCCGCCCAGATTGTTTCCATCTTTACGATTGTTTTACTTAGTTATATCAATAGCCGTGGAGTGAAAAACTCTAAGATCCTTCAAACTGTTTTAACGGTGATTAAGATTTTATCGTTGGCTGGTCTAATTCTTTTTGGATTTTTTGCTGCTAAGGCTGAGGTTTGGGATGCTAACTGGACAAATGCTTGGGCTTCGTCGTCACTTGACGTAGCAAGCGGTTCATGGATGCCGATAAGCGGAGTGACCTTAATTTCTGCAATTTCAGCAGCTTTGGTGGGTTCAATGTTTTCGAGCGTTGCCTGGGAAGGAGTTACTTTTATTGCCGGGGAGATTAAAAATCCAAAACGCAATGTGGGATTGAGTTTGTTTTTAGGAACTTCAATAGTGTGTGTTATTTATGTTTTGGCGAATTTGATGTTTCTCGCTGTAGTGCCATTGCAAGAAATTGCTACTGCCCCGTCAGACCGTATTGGAGTCGTGGCTTCGCAGTATATTTTTGGAGCTATAGGTACGTTAATCATTGCAGTGATGATTATGATTTCGACTTTTGCCTGTAACAACGGACTAATTATGGCTGGTGCTAGGGTTTATTATACAATGGCGCAAGACGGTCTTTTCTTCAAGAAAGCGGCTCAGCTTAATAAAGCTAGTGTTCCTGCATGGTCTATTTGGGCACAGTGTTTTTGGGCTTCGGCTTTATGTTTGACAGGCAAGTATGGTGATTTACTTGACTTTGTGGTTATCATAGTTTTGATCTTTTATATACTTACAATTTTAGGGATATTTATTCTTCGCAGAAAAATGCCAGATGCTGAAAGACCGTATAGAGCTTTTGGATATCCGTTTTTACCGGCGCTTTACATTATTGTCGCCAGTGCAATCTGTATCGCCTTACTGTACACTAAAACAAGTACGAGCGGTTGGGGTGTTGTGATTATGCTAATTGGTATTCCAGTTTATTATTTGACAAAGGCTAAGGAGTAGTTTTTTGTTTTTCTAGACTTTAGATATTTGAGAATAAAAAATTAACAATAGTTTTCTAGAGATAAAAAAATCCGTCCCGTTTTACTAACGGGACGGATTTTCTATTTAGTGTAAGTTGGGATGCTGTGATTCTTATTTGATTCAGCGAAGAAGTTTTTTAAAACTTATAAGTTGTAATTTTTTTTCATTCAGTTATTGCGCTAAAAAAATCCCTCTCGTTATACTAACGGGAGGGATTTTCTATTTAATCCAGGTTGGGCTGCTGTAAATCTTAATCTAAAACTTGAACTAAAAACTTAAAACTAAAAATTGAAACGGCGTTCCCAAACCTGTAAACGGTATGCTAGTAGTACGTAAAACGTCTTACTTTAGCGATATATTTTGCTAATCTTATTACTTGGTGACTGTAGCCATATTCATTATCATACCAAATGTATAACACGATATTTTTACCGTCATTAGAAACGATTGTGGCATTACTATCATAAATTGAAGGTGCAGATGTACCAACGATATCTGAAGAAACCAATTCGTTATTTGTTGAATATTTAATTTGCTCTACCAATTCGCCTTCCAATGCATATTTTTTCATAATGGCATTGATTTCTTCAATTGAAGTCTCTTTTGATACTTCAAGATTCAAAACAACCAATGATCCGTTAGGAACAGGAACACGAATAGCGTTAGAGGTCAATTTACCTTCTAATGATGGTAACGCTTTAGCGACAGCAGTACCTGCTCCCGTTTCAGTAATTACCATATTCAAGGCTGCAGCTCTACCACGACGGTATTTTTTATGCATGTTGTCGACCAAATTTTGATCATTTGTATACGAGTGTATCGTCTCTAAGTGTCCTTTTACTACACCTAAAGTATCTTCAACTGCTTTTAGTATTGGAGTGATGGCATTTGTTGTACAAGAAGCGGCAGAGAAAATATCTAAATCGTCTGGATTGTATTCGTTTTGGTTTACTCCGTGAACGATATTTGGTACTCCTTTACCTGGAGCAGTCAATAATACTTTATGCGCTCCTTTTGAAACTAAATGTCTGCTTAACGCTTCTTTAGTTGTAAAAGCACCGGTATTATCGATTACCAAAGCTTGGTCAATGCCGTAAGCAGTATAATCAATTTCTTCAGGAGAATTTGCCGTAATAATATGAACCGTAGTACCGTTGATGATTAACGCATTATTTTTAACGTCAGCGGTTACCGAACCTTGAAAATCACCATGAATGGAGTCATAACGTAATAATGAAGCTCTTTTTTCAAGTGTCGAAGCGTCATTTTTATCTCTGGTTACAATGGCTCTCAATCTTAATTGATTTCCTTTTCCAGTTTTAGACATTAGCTCTCTGGCTAATAAACGTCCAATTCTACCAAAACCATATAAAACCACATCTTTTGGTTGAATTTCTTCAGATGATTTGGCTTCTTTTAATTTGTCCAATACAAAGTGTCTTGCATCTGGATATTTTTCGTCTTCTAACATGTACTCGTACGTCAGTTTACCAATATCTAATTTTGATGGTGGTAAATCCAACGATAAAACGACTTTGGCAATTTCTACCGAATCAAAGATGGTAATCGGTTTGCCTACGAATTCCCCGGCATACTGATGCAAATTGATAATGTCGCTTACGTTTTTGTCTAGCAATTGATTTTTAAACAAAACCATTTCTATTGATTTGTCATACCATAAATCGCTTACAATTTTAATTAATTCTACTCCCGCACGTCGTCTGTCGACCTGAAATGAAACTTCTTTTTGATACAAAGGTGTCTTGCTCATATTGAAAATTTGAAAAAAAATTTAGTAGTTATTTTATTAAATTTGGCGCAAAAATACCCATTTCAATCGATTTCGTAAACTATTTTAGTGTTTTTTTTTAATAAAAAAAGCCAGTGCGTTTTTACAGCCTGGCTTTCTTTACGTAGAAAGGGGGAGTTATTAGATTATGACTCTGAATATTTCCCCGTTTTTATTGATCATTTCGAGTCGCATGCTTTGATTTTCTTCTTTTGTATTTAAAAGTTTAGAAACCGTTTCGATATCTTTCGCTTTTACATTATCAATACTAAGAATAATACTGCCTTTTAATTCAGTGCTGTACTGAACTAAATTTTCATTAGAGATGGATTTAATTTTTACACCATAATTGATATTGAATTTCTTTTTATCAGCGGCATTAATGTTTTCCAATTCGATTCCTTTAAATTCGGTACTGAAGAATTCATTTTTACTCAGCATTACAGGAACGACGCTATTTTTTCCATTTCTGGTATAAGTAACCTGTATTTTATCATTGGGCCTTTTAGTATTAATATATCCCGAAAGATCTGCAAAAGTGGCAATCTTCTGATTATCCAGTTTTACGATAATATCTCCTTTTTGAAGTCCAGATCTTTCAGCGCCTGAGTTTTTTGTCACCGCACCAATATAAAACCCTTCGGTTTGGTTAATTCCAAGTTCTCTTGAAGCGGTGGCATTTAATTCTCCGCCTTCGACCCCTAGTATTGCTCTTTGAACGTTACCAAACTCCATAAGATCTTCGATAATTTTTCGGGCAATATTAGATGGAACGGCAAAAGAATAACCTACATAAGAACCAGTCATGGACGAAATCATAGTGTTGATTCCTATTAAGTCACCACGGGTGTTTACTAAAGCACCTCCACTATTTCCTGGATTTACCGCAGCATCTGTTTGAATGAAAGATTGAATTCCGCTGGTTCCAAGATCTCTGGCTTTAGCCGAAACGATACCGGCGGTTACCGTTGAAGTTAAATTATACGGATTCCCGACCGCCAGAACCCATTCTCCAACCTTTACAGAATCAGAATTTCCAAACGTAGTATACGGCAGTGTTTCATCTGCATCAATTTTTAGCAAGGCAATATCCATTTTCGAATCGGTACCGATGAGTTTTGCTTTGTATGATTTTTTGTTGTTTAGGGTGATTTCAATTTCTGAGGCGTCTTTAATTACGTGATTATTGGTCACGATATAGCCATCGGCAGAGATAATCACGCCGGAACCAGTTCCTACCTGTTCTTGTGTCTGTCCTCCTTTGTATCCGTAGTAATATTCCAACAAGGGGTTAGAAACGGTTTTATAGGATACATTTTTTACGTGAACGACCGTGTGGATTGTTTTTTCGGCTGCTTCGGTAAAGTCAATTACATCTGCAGATAACCCCACTTTTTTAGCATAGGAATCAGTTGACAGGGTAGTTATTGGGTTTTTATTTGAAGAAAAATAGCCATTAGTGTCAAATAATAATTTGTAAGCCCCTAATGTTACGGCGCCACTTAACAGAGATGCCAAAAATAGCTGCGAAAATCGATTCATAATAGAGTTAGTTTTACGTTATTTGTAATGTAAAAATAGCGTTAAATAAGGTCTTCAAAAAACAGTTTAACGCTCTTTAACAGTGATTAACATTTCATTAATAGTTCGTACTTTTGTGCAACACAATTAAAAGAAAATGCAAATAGAATTTTATAAATACCAAGGAACGGGAAACGATTTTGTGATGATTGATAATCGCTTAGGAACTTTTCCAAAAGAAGATACCAAGCTCGTAGCCCATTTATGCGACAGACGTTTTGGTATAGGAGGCGATGGTCTTATTTTATTAGAAAACGATCCTGAATCTGATTTTAAAATGGTGTATTATAATTCAGATGGAAGCCAAAGTACCATGTGCGGTAACGGAGGAAGATGTTTGGTGGCTTTCGCAAAAAAACTAAAAGTGATTGGAGACAGGACTACGTTTAATGCTGTAGATGGATTGCATCATGCATCAGTGAATAAAGATGGTATCGTGTCACTACAAATGATCGATGTTTTAAATATTAAAAAAGAATCAGATTATACCTTTCTAGATACGGGGTCTCCACATCACGTTCAGGTAGTAGATGATTTAGAAAATTATAATGTAAAAGAAAAAGGTGCTGCCATTCGATATGGTGAATTATACGGTAAACAAGGAAGTAATATCAATTTTGTAAAGAAAATAGATGCCAATACTTTTTCACTACGAACCTATGAACGAGGTGTTGAAGATGAAACATTGGCTTGCGGAACTGGTGCGACTGCTGTTGCGATAGCGATGAATGCAACTGGAAAAACTGATGCTACGTCTATAGATTTAAATGTGGAGGGCGGAAAGCTCGTTGTTTCTTTTGATAAAAAAGACGATAAATATATTAATGTATTCCTGAAAGGCCCCGCTGAGTTTGTCTTTGAGGGAACAATCGAGGTTTAAACTAACCTCTAATTTTTAATCTCTAACCTCCAACTTCAATAATGATAACCCTAAAAGGAGATAACATATACATTCGAGCGCTTGAACCAAATGATTTGGAATTCATTTATGCCATAGAAAACGAACAGATGATGTGGGAAGTAAGTAATACGAATACCCCATACAGTCGGTTTTTAGTGAAGCAGTATCTCGAGAATGCGCATCAGGACATTTATGAAGCTAAGCAATTGCGGTTAGCGATTTGTCAAGATGAGGACTTTCCTGCAGTGGGCTTAATTGATTTATTTGATTTTGATCCAAAAAACAACAGGGCAGGAGTAGGGATTGTAATACAGGGACTTGAGAACCGAAAGCAGAACATTGGTTCGGAAGCACTAGGATTGCTAATCCAATATGCGTTTCATAACCTTAATTTACATCAATTGTATGCAAATATTGGCACCGAAAATGAAGCAAGTAAAGCTCTTTTTACTAAATTTGGCTTCGAATGTATCGGTGTAAAAAAAGATTGGAATCTAGTGAGCGGAAGTTATAAAGATGAGGCATTTTTCCAATTAATTAATCAACAATTTTAAAATTTTAGCTTTGAATTTAAAAAAAATCATATCAATTGTATCTATAGTTGTAGTCTCAGGATTAATTATTTATGGATTTATTCTAGTAAGACAAATTTTTGCAGACAACACAAAGTTTACCGAAAAGGAAGTATTCATCCATGTTCCTACAGATTCTAATTACGAAGGAGTTAAAAAAATAGTAGCACCTTACGTAACTAATATGGATCGCTTCGAAATGGTGGCAAACAAAATGAGCTATCCTGAAAATGTGAAATCAGGACGTTTTTTATTCACAAAAGGAATGAATAGCTATGCTCTAGTAAAAGCAATGCGATCTAATGTTCCCGTAAAATTAGCGTTTAACAATCAAGAGCGCCTAGAAAATTTTGCTGGACGTGTAGGTTCTCAAATTGAAGCCGATAGTTTGTCGCTACTAACCTCTTTTAAAGATTCTATTTTTCTAAAGGAAAATGGTTTCACGCCAGAGAATGTTTTGGTTATGTTTATTCCTAACACGTATGAATTCTATTGGAACACAACATCCGAAAAATTCCGTGACAAAATGATCAAGGAATACCGTAATTTCTGGAATAAAGAGCGTGTTGCAAAAGCAGAGAAGCAAGGGCTAACGCCAGTTGAAGCAACAATTTTAGCTTCGATAGTCCATAAAGAATCCGTTAAAAAAGATGAGAGACCAAGAATTGCGGGAGTTTATCTAAATAGATTGAGACTAGGAATGCCACTTCAGGCTGACCCTACGGTAATTTATGCCTTAAAATTGAAATCAAATGACTTCAACCAAGTCATCAAAAGAGTTTTTTATAATGATTTAACAATGGCGTCTCCTTATAACACCTATATGAATATCGGACTTCCTCCAGGGCCGATAGCGATGCCAGACATAACTGCTTTAGAAGCCGTAATCAATCCTGAGAAGAATGATTTTATCTATTTCTGTGCAAGTGTTGAGCGTTTTGGTTATCATGAGTTTGCCGCTACGTTATCAGAGCACAATGTAAATGCTAAAAAATATTCGGATTGGATTAACGCCCAAGGGGTAAAAAGATAGTTTTGAAGAGTAAAAGCGATTGTTTTTTTTTACTTTTTTTAATGTTGTGGTTTCATCTTAGTTATGGACAAAATGGGCTTGATGGCTTCTTAAAACCTTCTGACGCCTTAAATACGAGCAGAAGAAATAAGGTAATCTTTACGGAAGCAATAGTTGCCTCAGGAGCCTTGATCGGTTTAAACCAACTTTGGTATGCCGATTATCCTAGGTCTAATTTTCATTTTATCAATGATAATGGGGAGTGGCTGCAGATGGATAAGGTAGGCCATATGTATTCTTCTTATCATTTGGGAAGATTTGGAGCAGAAATGCTGGAGTGGAGCGGAACGACCCAAAAAGAGCAATTGATCTACGGAGCAGGTTTAGGGTTTGCGTTTTTGACCGCTGTTGAGGTCTTAGACGGATTTTCTTCAGAATGGGGTGCTTCCTCAGGAGATATAATTGCGAATGCTTCAGGGACGGCTTTATACGTCTCACAGGAATTATTATGGAACGAGCAGCGCATTACACCAAAATTTTCTTTTCATACCACTCAATATGCTCAGTACAGACCCAATGTTTTAGGGAGTTCGTTTGTAGAACAAATTCTAAAGGATTACAATGGGCAAACCTATTGGCTGTCGGCTAACTTATATTCCTTTTCCAAAGGTTCAAAAATACCCAAATGGTTAAATTTAGCTATTGGTTATGGAGCAGATGGAATGATTACTGGAAATAGTGAGAATAGTGGGCTTTTTCCGACGCTAAAAACGGAGCGAACGAGACGTTTTTATTTGAGTTTGGACGTTGACCTGACGAAAATTGAAACAAAATCCCATTTTTTGAAGACAATTTTCTCTGTTTTGAACACTTTAAAAATCCCAGCGCCAACGATTGAATACTCACATCGCGAGGGTTTTAGAGGTCGGATATCGTATTTTTAGGTAAGTTTAACAGCTTGATTTACAGCTTTATGAATTTTATTGTATCTTTGCACGCAGAAATTTCTTAACGGGACAGCGTTTTGAAGAAAAACAATTTATGGTAAAGAAGTGGTATTTTTATACAAGTTTAACTGTTATTATAGCTTTTTTAAGCTCGGGTTTTAAACCTCTTGAGATTGAAGCAAATCAGTGGTTTCTAATAAAAAACACAGATGGAATAAGGTACTTATTTCCATCGCTACAGCAGGACGATTACACCAATATGAATATTCCTTTTACTGGAAATTTATTTATTGGATTCAAAGAAGCAATCGGATATAGAGAATCTGAAAATAAATACAAAAAAATCAATTCTCTCGGTTATTTAGGGAAATACCAGTTTGGTAACGAAACCTTAAAATCAGTAGGAATATACGATACTTCTTTATTTCTTAGAAGTCCTAAGATGCAAGAAAGAGCCTTTGTGGCCCTTTTATCAAAAAACAAGTGGATATTACAGGATATCATCGAGAGATACGATGGTAAGGTGGTAAATGGGATTTTGGTCACAGAATCCGGAATTTTAGCAGCTGCACATCTTGGTGGAGCAGGTTCTGTAAAGAGATACTTTAAAAACAATGGAAAAAAATATATTAAGGATGCTTACGGTACTTCAATACGAAGTTATATGGAAGCATTTGGAGGATATGATACTTCATTAATAGTTGCAAATGTAAATGCAGTTGCAAGTTTGAATTAATTTCCAAGACGATAAATAAAAAGAGGCAGCCAAAAATTTTGACTGCCTCTTTTTTTGTGATTTGTTTTTATCTTACTTTTAGAATGTCCCCGTTAGAACGAACAGTCATTCGCAGTGTTTGTTTTCCTTTTTGGATTTTAAGGTTGTATTGCTTTTTCAGGATATCGCCGTCTTCTTGTGTATACAAGTATTTGTCATTAACAATGGTCCAATCCGGATAGGTTCTATAAATGGAATAAATCACCTCATTAGGCAATCGTACATTTTTATAATTTTCTACAACACGAATTAATTTTCCATTTCCATTATATGTTGCTGCCAATGAACCGTCTTTAGTTTCCATAAGTAACAAATAATTTTCAGATCCTTGATAGTCGGTACCAATATCGTAGGCAATAAACTTCTCTTGCATTCTTCTGACATCTTTGTCAGGATGATTATCGGGAATATAGACTGAAAAATCAGCTCCAGCTCTTTTAATTACAACAGCTGGCAGTTCTTCCACTTTCATAAGGCCTTCTTCTCTTGCTTGTTTCATTGTTTTATCTTGGGCATAGGAAGAAATTGTCAAACCTAAAAACAACAAAGTAAAAATAAATGATTTCATAATATTTGGTTTTAAATTAGTATTTAATATAATGCATTTTACATTTTAAATTAAAATTATTAAATGTAAAATATTAATAATCAGTATTTTACATTTTGATATGCTTGCCGATCTTTATTTAAGATAAATCCTGCTTACCATAAAGTTAGTTCTTTTTGAGTCCTTTTTGTGTTAATGATTTCCATAGCTAATGTTAATAAAAGCGAAATTTTTGTTTGTTCTTTTAGTAGGACTTTATCGCTAATGAAGATATGAAGAATAAGGAATAGGCAAGCTTTTAAAATTTAACCATCCATAGATAGGGTATTTTTATACTGTTCTGGGAATTAAGTTTTTTGTATGAAAAAAAAGCTGCCCAAATTGTGTTGGGCAGCTACAAGTAAATCTGTTTTTATGGTGCTTATCTTTCAGCAAGAATTTGACCATCTGCATGAACAGTTAATTTACGGCTGTCTTTTCCGTTTTTAATTTTTAAATTATACTGTTTTTTTAAAACATCTCCGTCTTCTTGTGAATATAAATACTTGTCTTTCACAATTTCCCATCCAGGGTATGCTTTGTATACGGAGTATATAACAGGAGCAGGTAACTTTATGTCCTTATATTCTTCGACAACACGGATTAATTTTCCATTTTCATCATATGTAGCGGACAAAGACCCATCTTTTATTTCCATAAATACTAAGTATGTTTCGTAACCTTCGAAGTTTTTACCCAAATCATAGGCGATGAAATTATCTTCTAAGGCTCTTACTTTAGGATCTGCGTTTCTATCTGGTAGATAAATTGAAAAATCATCTCCTGCGCTTTTAATAACTACGGCAGGTAAATCTTCTACCTTCATAACTCCTTCTTTCGTAACTGTCTGTACTTTATCTTGAGAATAAGATGAAAAAGTTAAACTCAAAAATAACAAAGTAATAATAAATGTTTTCATGATAATTAGTTTTAAATTAATATTTAGTTTCGGTTAAATAATTAAAATTTAAGGACTTCTTATGTTTTTTACTTGTTATGGTATCATTAATTATTAGAGGTATTAATTAAAAATATAATTTTTTCATTGATTTTTGTTATTAATATATAGTAAAGTTAGTGTTTTAGTTGCGAATTTCACGTTAACGACTTCCTTATTGAGTGTTAATAAAAGCGTATAATATCGTATATTTTTATTAGGATAAATCTTCTTCTTAAAGTATAAAAAGATTCTTTTTTTTAATATTCAGGAATAGCGCATTTTACTTGTGTCGTGGTAGTCTTGCGGACTTGAAGTGATCTGAGTGTAGGTAAAAAAGAAACTGCCCAATATCTATTGGACAGTTAAAATGGTTATGTTTATTATTTTAGTTTTCAGCTATAAGTTCACCATCAGGATGAACCTTTAACTTGCGGCTTTCATTTCCTTTTTTAATTTTTATATTATATTGTTTCTTTAAGATATCTCCTTTTTCTTGAGAATATAAATATTTATCATTTACAATTTCCCATCCAGGGAATTTTTTGTAAATTTCGTAGATTAGTTTGCTTGGTAATACTACATCCTTGTAATTTTCTACAACACGAATTAGTTGGCCTTTCTCATTATAAGTGGCCGACAAGGTTCCTCCTTTTACTTCCATGTATACTAGATAGGTCTCGTATCCTTCATAGTTTTTTCCAAGATCGTAGGCAATGAAACTATCTTCTAGGGCTCTAACTTTAGGATCTGCATTTCTATCGGGCAGATATACCGAGAAATCATCTCCAGCACTTTTGATTACTACAGCAGGTAAATTTTCCATACTGATGTTTCCATTATTTTTTACTTGTGAGTATGACAGGCTTGTTAATCCTATAAATAATATTAAAATATACTTAAACGCTTTCATAGTAGTTGAATTTAAATTAGTAATGGCTCAATTTAGAATAAGTTTTAAGGTGTATATATTTCTTCCCCTTTTTAGTTTGTCAATTTATTCTAAATTAAAAAAAAATAATAATTTTGCGTTTTGGAGCTTTTTAAATGAAATTGTAATTATATATAAATTTACGAATCATATACTCAAGTATCAGTTAATGAGGTTGTTAAGTTTTTATAATTAACTTTGTATTTGTAGTACTGTTGATCGTTTTTCCTTATGTATTGAGGGCTTAAACTGATTTTTTGCTTTTACGGTTTAGAGGGTTTAACATTGATTTTCTTCCATGATATTTCTTTTTTCAATCGGTAATTCATGATGAAGGAATGGGTTTAAATAGAAAAACACCAACTTTTGGTTGGTGTTTTTCTATTTATTATAATGTATTTATTATCGATTACTCTCCTATAAGTATTTCTAAAATCTTTATAGCAGCATCGCTAATTTTTGTTCCAGGGCCAAAAACAGCAACCGCTCCCGCATCAAATAAAAATTGATAATCTTGCGAAGGAATTACTCCTCCTACAACCACCATAATATCTTCACGCCCGTATTTTTTTAATTCTTCAATTACTTGAGGTACTAGAGTTTTATGTCCTGCTGCTAATGAGGAAACGCCCAGAATATGAACATCATTTTCTATCGCCTGTTTAGCAGCTTCTGCTGGAGTTTGAAATAAAGGGCCAATATCCACATCAAAACCAACGTCAGCGTATCCCGTAGCAACCACTTTTGCCCCACGATCGTGACCGTCTTGCCCCATTTTTGCAATCATGATTCTAGGGCGACGCCCTTCTTGTTTTGCAAATTTGTCTGCTAGTTGTTTTGCTTTTTCAAAGCTTTTGTCGTCTTTTATTTCTTTGCTATACACGCCACTAAATGATTTGATTTGTGCTTTATATCGTCCAAAAACCGTTTCTAAGGCATCACTGATTTCACCTAATGTAGTTCGGTTTCTTGCTGCATCCACAGCTAATTCCAGTAAGTTTCCTTCTCCAGTTTTCGCACAAAGGATTAATTTATCCAATGATTTCTGTACTTTTTCACTGTCTCTGCTTGCTTTAATGCGGTCCAATTGCTCCAATTGCTGTTTGCGTACCATTTGGTTGTCCACATCTAAAATTAGCAAAGGATCTTCTTTCTCGAGGCGGTATTTATTTACACCTACAATAATATCCTGTCCGCTGTCGATACGTGCTTGTTTTCTTGCCGCCGCTTCTTCAATTCTAAGTTTCGGAATTCCCGATTCAATGGCTTTGGTCATTCCGCCAAGCTCTTCTACTTCTTCGATAAGCTTCCAGGCACTTTCAGCAATATCATTGGTTAAACTTTCTACATAAAAGCTTCCTGCCCAAGGATCTACTGTTTTAGTGATTTTTGTTTCTTCTTGTAAAAATATCTGTGTGTTTCTTGCAATTCGAGCTGAGAAGTCCGTCGGTAAAGCAATGGCTTCGTCTAATGCATTAGTATGCAAAGACTGGGTTCCTCCAAAAGCTGCTGCCGATGCTTCAATACAGGTACGGGCTACATTATTAAAAGGGTCTTGTTCTGTTAAACTCCAACCACTAGTTTGGCAGTGGGTTCTTAAAGCCAATGATTTATCATCTTTTGGATTAAACTGTTTTACCAGTTTAGCCCAAATCATTCTTCCAGCACGCATCTTGGCAATTTCCATAAAATGGTTCATCCCAATCGCCCAGAAAAAAGAAAGGCGCGGAGCGAACTCATCGATTTTCATTCCGGTTGATAATCCCGTTCTGATGTATTCTAGTCCATCGGCTAATGTGTATGCTAATTCAATATCGGCGGTTGCACCTGCTTCCTGCATGTGATATCCGGAAATTGATATCGAATTGAATTTTGGCATTTTCTTGCTCGTATATTCAAAGATATCGGCAATAATTTTCATCGAAGGAGTAGGCGGATAGATATAGGTATTACGTACCATAAATTCCTTTAAAATATCATTTTGTATTGTTCCTGAAAGTTGCTCTGGTTTTACCCCTTGCTCTTCGGCAGCAACAATATAGAAAGCCATAATGGGAAGAACGGCGCCGTTCATAGTCATTGAAACTGACATTTCATCTAAAGGAATCTGATCAAACAATACTTTCATATCCTCGACAGAGTCAATAGCAACTCCTGCTTTTCCTACATCACCCACAACGCGTTCATGATCTGAATCATAACCACGGTGCGTAGGTAAATCGAACGCGATGGATAAACCTTTTTGTCCTGCGGCAAGATTTCGTCTATAGAAAGCATTACTTTCTTCTGCTGTTGAAAATCCTGCATATTGGCGAATTGTCCAAGGACGACGCACATACATTGTGGTATAAGGCCCTCTTAAATTTGGCGCAAAGCCAGCACCAAAATCAAGATGCTCGAGGTTTTCAATATCTTTTTTTGAATAGGTGGGTTTGAGTTCAATGCCTTCAGCCGTAAAAAAGTCTGCAGTTGAAGCATCTTGTTCTTGCAACTCAGGTTCCTCTTTTGACTTTTGACTATCTAATTGAATATGTTGGAGGTCATTTCTTATCATTTGTGACACTAATTTATACGTATTGTTGACTGATTGCAGTTCTACACTATTATTCTAAATCCAGACGTTCTTGTTCTACTTTTTCGGCCAATCGTTTTTCGATTATTGGAGTAATCAAGGTTTTTCTTGGCTTCACTTTTACAAAAGGAAACAATTCTAAATCCTGTTTCATCTTGTCGTCTTTGTTTGGGTACTTATTTGTTCCTAGCAAGACTTCTTTTCCCGAGTCAAATAGTTCCTGTTCTTTATCAGCACTTTCCTGAATTTTTCTTTTGATAATACCTTCATTCAATTGTTTTAGAAAACCACCGTTGGCTTCGATATCTTTGAATAATGTCAATGCTTTTTCGGCTAATTGAATAGTTAATGTTTCGATATAATAACTTCCGTCCGCAGGGTTATTTACCTTGTCGAAATAGCTTTCGTTTTTTAGAACTAACAATTGGTTTCTGGCGATTCTATCTCCAAATTCATTGTCTTTATGATATAGTGAATCGTAAGGTAGATTAGCAATTGCATCTGCTCCTCCTATGATTGCCGACATACATTCGGTCGTAGTACGCAACATGTTTACGTTGTAATCATAAAGCGTTTTATTGCGTTTTGTAGGAGAAACTAAAAGATGGCATTCTAAATTATGGTTGTATTCTTTAGCTACTAAATTAAAAAGCAATCGCAATGCTCTTAGCTTTGCGATTTCAAAGAAATAATTGGTACCCACAGCAACCTCTATAACTATCGGCTGACTGATAACTGGAATTCTGTTGAAATATTCATTGACATGCGCTAAGGTATAAGCAAGCTGCTGTACCATGTTAGCTCCTGCATTTTGATATAAGGTAGCATCAACACTGATTATAGAGCTATTTGGAATCGCTGTAGAAAGTAAGTTCAGCGAATCAAAATTATTTTTATCGGTAGTCGTAAACCAATTCCCATCTCGTGCTAACTGTCCTATTGGATCTAGGTTGTAATACGCAATGGCCTTTTTTTGATGTATTATTACATCGATCTTTTTAACGAAATCGATTGAGAAAAATTTAAAATTGAAGTAAACAGCAACCTTTTCTAAAGGAAGTTTTTCCAAAAGTTTCGCTACATCGATAGTATCATTTTCTATGGTAAAACGAAGACTGTCTGCACCTCTGTTTAAAGTATCCAAAGCTCTTTCCACTGATTTTTCAATGTCGAAAACAAAAATGTTTTGACAAATTTTAAATTCAGATGCTTTCGTGTTCACGACAGCTGCTTTTGTATACTCATCTCGATGATAAAAAGGTTTCACCTTAATGTCTTCTGGAGAATTCCAGATCAAGGTTTCATTGTAATCTGCTCCCTTGAGTTCAAACTGGATTTTTTGTTTCCATTGTTTGGATGAAACGGGATCGAAATCTTCGAATAAATTAGTAGCCATTTTAATTTTGATTTTTAATAATTCAAGATTTATTATTTTTTTTCTATGCTGTCACCTTCAAATTCTATGATGTAAATATCCTCGCTGTCTTTTTTCATGTAGTACTTTTCGCGAGCGTATTTTTCTATTTGTTCTGGGTTCTTCAGTTGCTTGATTTGCTCTTCGTCTTTTTTAATTTCTTCCTGGTAATACTCTTTGTTGTCCTCCAGTTCGCTGACTTGATTGTCTAGAAATCTATGGTCGAAATACGAATAGTTATCCAGAAAAATCATCCAAGTTGAAAAAAACAACAGCACCCACACATATTTATTGCTTAAAAATTTAAACCAAGGTTTGTCTTTATGCGGATTTGTCATGTTTTATTTATTTAGCCCCGAGTACAGTGAAAATTTAATCGTATTGACTTGGATTGAAACAGAAATCACTTCCCGATAATAATCGGGATTGTTTCTTAAACTTGTAATGTGATAAAATTACAATAAAATTATAGAATTCTTTGATTTATTACGGCACGAACTACGTCAATTGCAACCGTATTGTATTTGTCATTAGGTATGATAATATCTGCAAATGCTTTAGTAGGCTCTATGAACTGCTGATGCATGGGCTTTAGGGTGTTTTGATACCTACTAAGAACCTCGTCCATATCACGTCCGCGTTCGGCAATGTCTCGTTTCATACGGCGAATCAGCCTTTCGTCAGAATCGGCATGAACATAAATTTTTACGTCAAACATATCGCGTAGCTCCGGATTCGCCAGTATTAAAATCCCCTCCACAATCATCACTTTTCTAGGATGAGTAGTAATGGTATCTTCTGTTCTGTTATGAGTTACAAAAGAATAGACCGGCTGCTGGACTGTTTTTTCTGCTTTTAGCTCTTTTAAATGGGCAACTAACAATTCGAAATCTATCGCGCGAGGATGGTCAAAATTAATTAAAGCACGCTCGTCAAAAGATAAGTTTTTGTTCTCTTTATAATAAGAATCCTGTGAAATAATCCCGACTTCTGCCTCGGGTAATTCATTCATAATCTGATGAACTACGGTAGTTTTTCCGCTTCCTGTTCCGCCTGCAATCCCTATAATGAGCATAAAATGGTTTTGTTATATATTGGTAGCGCAAAAATAGGAATTAAATCGGGAGTGGTTTTTGTTTTTTGCATAAAATATTGACCTTTAAATTAAGGAGCTATTCCGGCTATGCGTTTCAAGTTTTGCCCGCAAGCTGTTTTTTCGATGCCCTAAAAAGAGCTTCTTCTAGTCGCTTTTTTAGGTCAGGAAAAAAATAGTTTTTGGGCTGCAACGCTTTTCACTACTATCCGGGCTATTTGACCATCAGTAGTAATAAGACCATATTTACCAAATTAAAGTATTAGTGAGAAAAAGGAAGGGGTATTAAAAACAAAAAGAGAGAACCAAACAAATGGCTCTCTCTTTTTAAAAAGAATTCAGATCTTACTTATTTATTCTTCTTTGCTTTTATCATCATTTCCAGTTGGTCCCAAAGTTCCTCAGGAATAGCTTCCAACATATTAAATTGACCAGCACCTTTCAACCATTCGCCACCGTCGATAACAACAACTTCACCGTTTACATAAGCAGAGAAATCAGAAACCATATAAGCGGCTAAATTGGCTAATTCCTGGTGGTCTCCCACACGTTGTAACGGCACTTTTTTTGCCATGTCAAATTTTTCTGCAAGATCACCGGGCATCAATCTGTCCCAAGCTCCTTTGGTAGGGAAAGGTCCAGGTGCAATTGCGTTCGTGCGGATTCCGTATTTGGCCCATTCTACAGCAAGACTTCGGGTCATTGCAAGAACCCCCGCTTTTGCAGTAGCACTCGGTACAACATAAGCAGAACCAGTCCAAGCATAAGTAGTAACGATGTTTAAAACCGTTGAAGACGTTTGTTTGGTATCAATCCAGTGTTTACCAAAAGCGAGTGTACAATTTTTAGTTCCTTTTAAAACGATATCTATAACCGTATCAAAAGCGTTTGCAGATAATCTTTCTGTTGGGGAAATGAAATTTCCTGCTGCATTATTTAGCAAAACATCCACTTTTCCAAAAGCTTTCAATACGCTTTGCAACATGTTTTCTACTTCTTCGTAATGACGTACGTCACATTGTAGTGGCAAACAAGTTCCTCCGGTTGCTGCCTCTAGTTCTGAAGCAGTATTTTTTAGCTTGTCAATGTCTCTTGACGTAATAGCTACTTGTGCGCCCAGTTCTAGGAAATACTTTGTCATCGCTTTTCCTAAACCGCTACCACCACCAGTAACAACTATTACTTTTCCTTTTAGCGCATCGTCGCGCAACATTTTATCGGTATAACTCATAATTGGTTTTATTTTTTGGTATTGTAAATATAGAAAAATTTAAATAGTATGCACGCATATTAAAATCAAAAATTCATAGGCTTAGATTTTGCATAACCTTTTTGCCGCTTCTTCTAGAGTAGCATTGTCTTTTGCGAAACAAAAGCGGATTAAATGAAGGTCTTTTCCATTTTCATAGAAACTTGAAATAGGAATCGCAGCCACACCATATTCCGTGATTAATCGTTTACAAAAATCTACATCATTTTCATTAGAAATAGCGGCGTAGGAAGCTACCTGAAAATATGTACCTTCACATGGAAGGAGTTCGAATCTACTTGGTTTCAATAGTTTTCTGAAGTAATCCCTTTTCGTTTGATACAAACTTCCTATTTCGTCAACCGAAACCACATCTAGGTATTCGCTTATTGCGACTTGGCAAATACTGTTGACACTAAAAACTAAAAATTGATGTACTTTTTTAATTTCTTTCATTAAATGTTCTGGGGCGACAAGATATCCTACTTTCCAACCTGTGACATGAAATGATTTTCCAAACGAAGAAACCATAACGCAACGGTTTAGGAGATTGATGCGGGTGTGTGCCGAAATATGTTTTTCTTCAAAAGTGATATATTCATAGACTTCATCAGAGAGTACAATAATTTTCGGATATTTTTGTAGTAAGGATTCCAAATGTTCAAAATCGGTTTGGGTCAGAATCTTTCCAGTTGGATTATGTGGATTATTGATGATAATCATTTTAGTATTCGCGGAACAGGCTTTTTTGATAGTAGTCCAATTAGGAGTATAATCATCGTTTAGCGAAACGCGTACTGCTGTTGCATTGCATAGTAGAACAGGAGCTTCATAACAGTCATAGCTTGGATCTAGTATAATTACTTCGTCATCAGTTTGTACTAAAGCTTGAATAGTCGTAAAGATGGCTTGTGTAGCACCTGCGGTTACCAATATCTCTATTTCTGGTAGAATAATTCTTCGGTAGGAGCTTTTGACCAGAAGCGCTATGTTAGATAATAGAGGAGGGTAGCCTGCCATAGGAAGGTATTGATGCACATTCTCTTTTGCTAATCGAGCAACAATACTTGTCAACTGTTCATTAACAGGAAAGTTAGGGAATCCTTGTGAAAGATTTATGGCTCCATGTTCTGCAGCCATTTTGGACATTACAGTAAAAATACTCGTACCAATATTTGGAAGTTTTGACATACTTATCTTTTTTGTACTCTAAAAGTAAGCAAATGGTTTGAGTTAATATGCTGTTTCTTTAAGATTCAGAAGTGTTAGATAAAATAAAGAAAGACACTTCGTGTGGAGTGCCTTTCTTTGTTGTTTTTATTTTTTCGCTACAGGCATATCTGAATTTCCCATATCTCTGATGCAAATATATTTTCCGTCCTTTTTTTCAAAAAGACTCATAAAATGTCCGCTGTTGAGTTTTGTGCCTGTTGAGTCTGTTACCTTATATCCGCCAATTTCGACTATCATATTCCCATCATTTGAAGGATGGATTTCTTGAGTTTCGAAGGCGATTTTCGCACCTTTTGGAAAAGTAAGTAATTCGGTTTTCATGGATTCATGAATCGCTTTTTTTCCTTCTAAAGGCATTTTACCGTTTGAAAAGCTAATGGCATCCTCGGCATAATAATTTATTCCATCGGTAGTTCCATTATTGTAGGCTTCTGCAAAAGCATTTTCCATTGCTTGAATTTCAGTTTTGATTGCCTCTTTGTCAACCATGACTGCGGGAACTTCTTTCTTTTGATTACAGGCTACCATCAAAGACATGATAACTACTAATAATCCTCCTTTAAAAATACTGTTTTTCATAATTATATTTTTTTAAAATTTAACATAATTGATTAAGTTAAAGATTAAGGGCTAATAAAATTAATGATAAAATATTGATTATCAGTATTTAAAATAATTATTTTAATTTTTTAGTTTATTAAGGAGAGCTTTATTTTATCACGATAGTAGAAGCGGGATTTCTTCCCTTGTCATAAGCTTTCATAAAGGCCGCTTTAGATTCTTTCCAGTTGTATATGCTTTCTATAATAAATAGAGCAACCATAGTTAGTACTACTCCTATGAATAATTTTTTAGCTGCTTTCATTTTTATTGGTGTTAGCTACTTATTGTTAGAGGCATCATTCCAGCCTTTTAAAAAATCACTTTTGTTTTCTTTCCAGTTATAGATTGATTCAAATATAAAAATAGCTAGTGTGCCTAATACAAATACACGAACATCTCTTTTTGTTACTTTCATTTTAAATAGTTTTAAGAATTGTTAAAAGGATATAATTTTTGGAAGAGATAGTTTGATCTTTTCGTAATATAAAAATGGCACTGTTAATTATCACTTTGAGTAATTGTATCCGGACAAAAAGGCTTGTTTTGAATCTTCCCAATTATAGATTGATTCGAATACTAAAAAAGCTAGCATGCCTAATACAAATACACGAACATCTCTACTAGTTACTTTCATTTTAAATAGTTTAAAGGTTTAGAGATGCTAATATATAAAAATTATTCTTTTTGTAGTCTAAAAATTACATTTTATGGATAATAAAAATGGTTGGACGTTTATGCAAGTCGATTGTCTCTTTTTTCCAAGCCGAAATTCTCTTAGTTTTTATGTATTCGGTTGGTAATGTGATGTCTGTGGCAACACATAAATGGGTTTCTGGATGTAAAGTCTGTAATAAATCTTCTAGTAAGTTATTATTACGGTATGGTGTTTCAATGAAAATTTGAGACTGATTTTTTTCGAAAGAGGTTCTTTCTAGAGTTTTAAAACTAGCCCTTTTTTCATCTTTGTCAATGGGTAAATAACCGTGAAATGTAAAGCTTTGACCATTCATTCCTGAGGCCATCATAGCTAAAAGGATAGAAGAAGGTCCTACTAACGGAACCACTTGAATGCCTTTTTCGTGTGCCAGTTTAACAATTACAGCGCCAGGATCTGCTACGCCAGGACATCCCGCTTCACTCATTAGACCAACATTTTTACCTTCTAATAAAGGTTGGATGAAGTCTTGGTGCTCTTTCACTTCGGTACGTTTGTTCAAAACAAAAAGAATTAACTCTGATTGTTTTTTTTCGGGATGTACTTCTTTGATTGATTTACGAGCTGTTTTTTCATTCTCAACAATATAGTAATCAATGAAATCTATAGTTCTTTTTACGGTCTGCGGTAAAACATCCATCGGGTCACAATCTCCCATTGTTGTAGGGATTAAATATAGTTTTCCTAAAAGAGTAGCTGGTTTCATTATTGGTACGTTTATGTTTTTTAATCGAAGTTATTTGACAAAAATAGAGGATTAAATAGATAATCAAACCTTTCGACAAGTTTAAAAATCCAAAGAATACTAATTTAAGCGTGCTTAGCTATTAATTTGTCGGCGATGATATCACAAACTTCATCGAGCATACCATAGACAATCTCAAATCCGTTTGTCATTCCGAAATAAGGATCTGGAACGTCTACGTTTTCGTTTGGATACAATTCATTTAAGATGATTTGTACCTTGTCTTTGTGGGCTGGGTTTTCTGTAAGATTAATTACATCCGTATAATTAGAATTGTCCATTACATAGATATAATCATAAGTGTCAAAATCGGCAGCTTTAAATTGGCGTCCTCTTTGATTGGAAATGTCAAGGTTGTGTTTTTTTGCTGCCTCTATCGAACGTGCGTCTGGAGCATGACCTATATGCCATGATCCTGTTCCTGCAGAATCTACAGTGAATTTATTTTTGGGAAGTTTTGAGGCTAAAATACCTTCGGCCAGTGGTGATCGACAGATATTTCCCAAACACACCATTAAAATTTTTACAGACATGATGCGTTTATAGCGTTAATTTTTTATGGATATCTTCAACAAATTTCTTGAATTGTTTGTCGGTAGCCACAAGATTGTCAACTGTTTTACAAGCGTGTAATACAGTAGCGTGATCGCGATCCCCAATTTGAGAACCAATATTCGCTAAAGATGCTTTTGTAAATTTCTTCGCAAAAAACATAGCTAATTGTCTTGCTTGTACTACGTGTCTTTTTCTAGTTTTCGACTGTAAAGTTTCTAAATCCAATTGGAAATAGTCAGAAACTGTTTTCTGAATGTAATCTATAGAAATTTCGCGTTTTACATTCTTTACGAATTTTTCAACAACACTTTTTGCTAATTCAATTGTTACTTCTTTTTTGTTGAAAGAAGATTGAGCGATTAGAGAGATTATCGCTCCTTCAAGTTCTCTAACATTCGATTTGATATTCCGGGCAACGTATTCTATGATTTCTTCTGGAATTTCAACACCATCACGATACAAGATATTTTTCAAGATAGAAATTCTAGTCTCGTAATCTGGCTGATGCAATTCTGCAGACAATCCCCATTTGAAACGAGATAATAAGCGTTGCTCGATATCTTGCATGTCAACAGGTGCCTTATCAGAAGTAAGAATCACTTGTTTTCCATTTTGATGTAAGTAATTGAAGATGTGGAAAAATACATCCTGTGTTCCAGATTTCCCGGAAAGGAATTGCACATCGTCAATAATTAAAACATCAATCAGCTGATAGAAGTGTATAAAATCATTTCGGTTGTTTTTCTTTACCGAATCAATATATTGTTGGGTGAAAATTTCAGCTGAAATGTATAAAACTGTTTTTTCTGGATATTTATCTTTAATTTCTACACCTATCGCGTGTGCTAAGTGTGTTTTACCTAATCCTACACCACCAAAAATCAATAATGGGTTGAATGAAGTTCCTCCTGGTTTATTGGCAACAGCCATACCTGCTGAACGAGCTAATCTGTTTGAGTCTCCTTCAAGAAAGTTATCAAAACTATAGTTTGCATTCAGTTGTGATTCAATTTTTAAATTTCTGATTCCAGGGATTACAAATGGATTTTTTAATTCCGGGTCCAGATTTTTAAAAGGAGCATCAATATTTTGAGGTTTCATAGGTGCGCGGTTTGCACTTGGCAATTGTTCCGTAAACGGTTGTTTGTTGCCATATGTGTTTTCCATCTTAATTTTATAAAGTAACTTCGCGTTTTTACCAAGTTCTTTAGTTAAGGCTACTTTTAATAATTTTACATAGTGTTCTTCTAACCATTCGTAGAAAAATTTACTTGGTACTTGAATATATAATGCGTTATCGGTAAGTTCAACTGATTTAATTGGTTCAAACCAAGTTTTGAATGCTTGATCCTGAATGTTGTCTTTTATAAAAGACAAACAGTTTTCCCATACTGATTGAGCAGTTTTGTTCATAAATTCTAGGTAAATTATTTTATTTAGTAATCGTTGTCTTATTAAATAATGCTTAAAAAAGCACTATTTTTCGGGGTAACAAATATGTGAACAAATTTCTGTAAAAAAAAATATTTAGGGGTTGATTATGTAATAATATTGTTGTAAGTAGTATTTAGATGGTAAAATTTTAAAGCAAAATAAATAAATTATAGTATGAAAGAACACGAATTTAATGTAAGGGTAAGGTATGCTGAAACGGATCAGATGGGGGTTGTTTATCATGGAAATTATGCTCAGTATTTTGAGATGGGACGCGTGGAATGGCTTAGAAACCTTGGGATTTCTTACAAATGGATGGAAGATAACGGTATTATGCTTCCGGTGGTTTCCTTGAATATAAATTATAAAAAACCAGCCCGATACGATGACCTTTTGAGGGTAAAAACTATTTTTAAAAGTCAGACTTCCGTTAAGATTGAGTTTGATTATGAAATTTACAATGAGCAAGGGGAGTTGTTAACAATTGCCAACTCAATATTGGTTTTTGTTAATATGAAAACGGCGCGTCCGACTGTTCCTCCTGAGTATGTTACTGAGAAGCTTTTGAAAATGTAAAAATTAAGGGTAAAAAATAATTATTCTTTAATTTTAATATCTATTTCAAACAGTGAATTAAAAATGTCGAAAATCATTTCGGCATTTTTTTTTCGCGTTTTCACCTCGATTTTCCCAATCGGCAATCCTGTTTCATCGTTTATCTCCATTTCTTGAGTTACGATTTCTAGCTGTTTTTCTTTAATTACTCGCATGACTTTATTCATGTTTTTATAATCAAATGAAACCTGATAATGGATATCGATCGTTTTTTCAATAATTTCACAACTTTCAAGCGTGAGTTGAGCAGTTGCTTTGTAAGCGGATATTAATCCGCCAACGCCTAGTTTAACGCCTCCAAAAATCCGGGCTACTACTACGAGTGTGTTTGTAAGAGAAAATGACTGAATTTGGCCATAAATAGGCATACCGGCGCTATTGCTCGGTTCTCCGTCATCATTGGCTCGATAAGAAAGGGTGTCGGTGCCTATTTGGTAGGCGTAACAAAAATGACCTGCATTTGGATGTTTTTTTCTTAAACCATCAATGATGGTTTTTACCTCGTCTTCTGATTGGATAGGAAAGGCGGAACCAAAAAATTTACTGTTCTTTTCTTTATGTAGTATTTCCTCCGACTCAAATTCGATGGTATTGTAAGTGTCTTTTATTTCCAAGTGGGATTTTCTAAATTATATTTTTATTGAATAAGTCTACCACATCTTCTTTACCTACCTGTAAATTCCAAACTTGAAATCCCAGTGATAGCGCTGCGTCTGTGTTTTCTTTTTTATCATCGATGAATAAAGTGCGTTTTGCTTGCAAATCATGTTCGTTTAAAACATAGTTGTAAATTTCAAGATTTGGCTTTCTCATGGCTATTTCAAATGAGAAATGTACTTTTTCAAAGCACTTGTAAAAATCACCGTAAAAAGAGGCACCACTATTTTGTTCGAATGTTTCGATGTGGATAGCATCAGTATTGCTAAGTAAAAACAAGCGGTATTTTTTAGAAAGCATTTGTAGAAACTCCAATCGATACAAAGGGAAATCTAATAAAATGGCATTCCATGCCTTTAAAATCTCCCCTGTACTAGCATTAGGAATGTGTTTTTGAATACCACCAATAAATTTTTCTTGGGATATTTTACCAGTTTCAAATTGAATATTTAACTGGTCTAAATCCTCATTCCATTGCGTAAGTCCTAGATTTTTTAGTCCATCAACGGTGGCTTGTTTGTCTAAATTAATAAAGACATCCCCAAAATCAAAAATAATTGCATTAATCATGGTTTCTCAATATTATGAGTTCATCTTGACCGATTAAGTGTTTTTCCAAATAAGATCCGCTTAGTGTCGGAGCCTTCGTGCCTTCTTTAAAGAGGATGTTACCTTTAAAAACTCGTGCTTCATCCCAGAGATTAGCGTCAATGAAAGTTTGCAATGTTTGTCGGCCTCCTTCTATGATCACCGATTGAATTTGATACTTGTATATCGCATCTGCCACTTGGCTTGCTATATTTTTTTCAAAATCAACGGTATCAAAGATAAGGTTTTCTTTGTTGATATTAGTTGCTGCTTTTGAGAAAACAATTGTTTTTGTTTGATTGTCAAATACTTGGCTATTTTCTGCTATGCGATTTTTTTGGTCCAAAATGATTCGAACAGGATTGTTTCCCATCCAATCTCTCACATCTAATTTCGGATTGTCATCGATGACTGTTTGTGTGCCCACTAGAATAGCCTGTTCTTCACTTCTCCATTTATGAACTAATTGTCTCGAATAGCGATTTGTAATCCAAACTGGTTTTTGTTCTGATTTTACTTTTGGAGAAATGAAACCGTCTTGACTTTCTGCCCATTTTAAAATAATATAAGGTCTTTTCTTTTGATGAAAAGTAAAAAATCGCTTGTTCAACTCATGGCATTCGTTCTCAAGAATACCAACGGTCACCTTTATTCCGGCTTCAATTAATTTTTTTATTCCGTTTCCAGCTACTTTTTCATTTGGGTCAACCGTTCCGATAACTACCTGTGGGATTTCATTTTTTATGATTAAATCAGAACAGGGCGGTGTTTTTCCAAAATGACTGCAAGGTTCTAAACTTACATAAATGGTGGCTTTTTTTAATAGGGATTTGTCTTTTACTGAATTGATGGCATTTACTTCGGCATGAGGTTCACCCGCTTTTTTATGCCAACCTTCCCCTATGATAGTATCCTCATAAACAATAACACTGCCCACCATTGGATTAGGATAGGTGGTTCCTAAGCCGTTTTTGGCTAATTGGATGCATCGCTCGATGTATTTTTCATGTATCTTCACGATGCAAAAGTAGTTATTTTTGAGGTTAGCGTATAATCTTTGGGATTAGTTTTAAAACTTCTGAAAATAACAATAAACAATTTCTATTTTTGTGTTTTTATAAACAAGCATTTATACATAATGGAAAATTTGGTTATTAGAAAGATCGAAAAAAAGGATAATGAAGCCGTTGCTCAGTTAATAAGAGCGGTTTTTGACGAATTGAATATCCCAAAAGTAGGAACGGCCTATGCTGATCCGTATTTAGATTTAATGTTTGAGGAATACAATAAGCCCAAATCGGTTTATTATGTTGTCGAAAATAATGGGAAAATAGTAGGTTCGGCAGGAGTTGCTCCTCTTGAAAATGAAGCTGAGACGATTTGTGAATTACAGAAAATGTATTTTCTGCCTGAAACACGTGGTCAGGGGATAGGAAGTCAGGTTATGGCTGTATGTCTGCAAAGCGCTAAAGAATTTGGTTTCGAAAATTGTTATTTAGAAACTATGCCTTTTATGCATGATGCTCAAAAATTATACAAAAAAGTAGGTTTCGAATATATCGATGCTCCTATGGGAAGTACGGGACATGTCTCTTGTCCGGTTTGGATGCTGAAGAAATTATAAGTTATGAATTATGAGTTTTTCATTCATAAAGCAATAAAAACACAATGAAAATTAAAGAATACAGAAGCCAATTTATTCACGAACTACTTCCGATTTATGATGAAGGCGAAGCAGAGAGTTTTTTTTACCTGATACTAGAGGAAGAGCGTCAGTTAAAAAGAATTGATTTAGCTCTGGATCCCGAGTTGGTTTTTGGGGAAGAGGAAATAATTCTTTGGAATTCAATCCTAGAGCAATTAAAGTTGGAGATTCCCATTCAGTATTTACTGGGGAAAACTAGTTTTTTTGGTTTGGATTTTGAGGTAAATGAAAATGTATTGATTCCGAGACCTGAAACCGAAGAACTGGTGGAATGGATTATTAACGGGAATTCAAAGACTGAACGATTTAAAGATTTAAAAATTCTTGATATTGGAACAGGAAGCGGTTGTATTGCTATTTCATTGGCTAAAAACATGCCGAATGCAAGAGTGTACGCAATTGATGTTTCTGAAAAGGCTTTGGCTACAGCCAAAAGGAATGCTATTCTAAACCAAGTCGATGTAAAATTCATAACTCAGAATATTCTAGAGACAGAGGATTTAAAGGAACAATTTGATATCATTGTTTCTAATCCTCCTTATGTTCGAAATTTAGAGAAGCAGGAAATAAAGAAAAATGTTTTGGACAATGAGCCTCATTTAGCTCTTTTTGTGGAAGATGATGATGCCTTAATTTTTTATAAAAAAATTGCAGCATTAGCACAGAAAAACCTTTCGGGCGAGGGGAGTTTATTCTTCGAGATTAATCAATATTTAGGTAAAGACATGTTGACATTGCTTGAGAAAATGAATTTCAAAAACATTGAATTACGAAAAGATATTTATGGCAATGACAGAATGATTCGAGGTACAATTTAATATTTTTAGCAATGTACAAATCAAAAAAAGACCTAGTTTACCATAGAATTACTCGTATCGCAAGGCTTCAATTGGGTCTAGATAAGCAGCTCTAATCGCAGGGTACAAGCCGGAAACGATGGCAACCATAAAGCTAGTTAAGAAAGCAGCCATGATGGCTACCCAAGGAATAACGAATACAAAACTTAAAGCCGTCGCGATTCCAAAACCGATTAAGATTCCTAAAATTATTCCCACTATTCCGCCTAGTTGACCAATAAGTAAGGTCTCAATAAAAAACTGAATGGCGACGGTAGATCTTTTGGCTCCCAATGCTTTTCTAACGCCTATTTCCCGAGTTCTTTCGGTAACGGAAACAATCATGATGTTCATTAAGGCTATAGAAGATCCTAAAACGGTAATAATTCCGATCAGCCATGAGGCTAGTCCAAGGTATTTTGTGATACCAAGGATTCTATTGATAAGATCGTCACTACGTACAACTCCAAAGTTATTGTCTCTTACGGGGCTTAACTTTCGAACATTACGCATGGTAATAATGGCATGGTCTATGGCTTGATCCAATAATTCTTTATTGGAAACCATGATGCTCATGGTGTAATTAATGTTTGGTGCTGTAAATAAGGATCGAGCGACTTGTATTGGGATTAAAACTCTTAAATCTTGTTTGTTCCCAAAAGTGGAACCTTTCTCTTTTAAGATGCCAATTACTTTAAACCTTGCGCCACGTATCGAAATAGTTTTTCCAATAGGGTTTGTGTCTTTAAGTAATCCTTTACCAAAATCTGAACCTACGATACAAACATAGTTGTTGTTGTCTATATCAAAACCCGTAAAATTTCTTCCCAAGCTTGTTTCTAAACCGGAGTTGGTCATAAAATATTCGTCAACACCAACAACCGCAATTTCAGGATCTGTTTTTGTCGCTTCGTATTTTACCTCTGCAGTAGAAGTTGCCGTAAAGGATAGGGAAGTTTCTGTAAAGGGATAATCGTATTTGTTTTTAAAATCGACTGCTTCTGGGTACGAGATTATAGGGTTTATAATTTCGCGTTCGTCACCGCCTCGTCTTTGGGTATTGTTTTCGTATTGCTTGACGTTAAAAGTATTAGCTCCCATGGATGCAAAATCAGAAGAGATAGTGTTCTCCAAGGCAGAAACCACAGTCAGAATACCTACTAAAGCTGTAATTCCTATAGCGATAATTAATACGGTGAGCGAGGTACGCAATATTTGGGTCCTAATAGAGCCAAAAGCAATTCGTACGTTTTCTTTGAATAAATTTAACATCATGGTAGTTTGACACGAAAATACAATTTTTGTTACAAGTTTGTTTTGGAAGGAGTATTATTTATTTTAAAAATAAGATATTTGCAACCTGAATTTACGAATTGGGAGTTTACGAATTGGAAATTTTTTGCCAATTGATAGAAACCCGAATCCTAAATAGTAAAACCTAAATTAAAAATAATGGCATCAAAACCGAGCATCCCTAAAGGAACAAGAGATTTTTCACCTGCTGAGGTGGCAAAACGTCAATATATTATCCAAATCATTAAGAATAATTTTGAGAAATTTGGTTTTCAACCGATAGAAACACCATCATTTGAAAATTCAGAAACCTTAATGGGGAAATATGGAGAAGAAGGAGATCGTTTGATTTTCAAGATTCTAAATTCTGGGGATTTTTTGGCGAAAGCTAATGCTAAGCATTTAGAAGATAAAGACAGTACAAAGTTGACATCGAGTATTTCAGAGAAAGCCTTGCGTTATGATTTGACGGTTCCCTTTGCTCGTTATGTAGTGCAACATCAGAATGATATTGAATTTCCGTTTAAAAGATACCAAATTCAACCAGTTTGGCGTGCAGACAGACCTCAGAAAGGACGCTTTAGAGAGTTTTTTCAATGTGATGCTGATGTAGTTGGTTCAAAGTCTTTGTGGCAAGAAGTAGAATTAGTACAACTTTACGACACTGTATTTTCTGAATTAGGTTTGAAAGGAGTGACCGTTAAAATTAACAATAGAAAAATATTATCTGGAATAGCTGAAGTTATTGGTGCTTCTGATAAATTGATTGACTTTACTGTTGCGCTTGATAAACTAGATAAGATAGGCGAGGATGGTGTCAAAAAGGAAATGATAGAAAAGGGAATTGGAGCAGAAGCGATAGGAAAAGTGCAGCCTCTCTTTAATTTCACAGGAACTATTGCAGAGAAAATTGAAAAACTAGGTCTGCTTTTAGCTTCTTCAGAAGAAGGAATGAAAGGAGTTGAAGAATTGCGTTTCATTTGTGAAAATGTAATGAAATTAGGATTAGCTTCGGCAATATTAGACCTTGATGTTACACTTGCTCGTGGATTGAATTATTACACTGGGGCAATATTTGAAGTGGCGCCTCCTAAAGAAGTCGCTATGGGTTCCATCGGTGGTGGAGGTCGTTATGATGATTTGACCGGAATTTTCGGATTGAAAAATATGAGCGGAGTTGGGATTTCTTTTGGATTGGACCGCATCTATTTAGTTGTGGAAGAGTTGAGTCTTTTCCCAGAAACCGTTACTGCAACGTCAAAGGCGTTGTTTATTAATTACGGTGACGCCGAAGCATTTTATGCTTTGCAGGCGATACAAAAGTTAAGAGCTGCAGGTATAAAAGTGGAATTGTATCCTGATAACGCAAAAATGGCAAAACAGTTTCAACATGCTGACAAGAGAAATATTCCTTTTGCAGTGATTATAGGAGAGCAAGAGATCGCTTCAAATTCTTTTTCGTTAAAGAACTTAGTAAGTGGAGAACAGGTTTCTCTTGATTTTGAAGGTTTGAAAAACGCGTTATTGTAAATTAAATTTTACGCATAAAAAAAAGCTTTGTTAGTTAACAAAGCTTTTTTTAATATAAGGTATTCTTGAATTAATAATATTTTAGAAACCAACCTTAAATTTGTTTTTAACAGATTAAAAATTTAATCTAGATCAGAACCGGTAACAAACTTATAGAAACTAAAACGTAATAGTCTTAAAATTTTATTAAAATTTAAATTAATATCAAAAAGATAGACTAGAATGTTCTCCATCATAAATAGCTGCTATTAAAAAAAAGAATGACAATTTGACATTTAGTGAGAATTGGCAGTACTTTTGCAATTCAAAGAAAAGTGAAAAAAATGAAGTTTAAGAATATTTTTAAAAATACAGGTAATATGACTACTGAAAATACAGAAATCGATAAAGAGATGGATGATGTAACATTAGATAACAATGCGAGTGAAGAACAAATTGTTGCTGATGAGTTAAGTGTTGAAGAGCAATTGACGCAAGACTTAGCGAAAGAAAAAGATAAATATTTACGATTATTTGCAGAATTTGAAAATTACAAAAGACGAACTTCAAAAGAACGTCTTGAATTGTATAAGACAGCAAATCAAGAGGTTCTTTTAGCTATGTTGCCTGTTTTAGATGATTTTGACAGAGCGATGGTCGAAATACTTAAATCGGATGACCAATTACTTTTAAAAGGGGTAGAGCTTATTCATGAAAAACTGAAAAGCACGCTAGTTTCAAAAGGATTAGAACAAGTAGAAGTTAAAGCTGGTGATGCATTTGATGCTGATTTTGCTGAAGCAATTACTCAAATTCCTGCTCCTAAGATGAAAGGGAAAATTGTTGATGTTCTTGAAAAAGGATATAAATTAGGAGATAAAATTATTCGATTTCCTAAAGTTGTTATAGGGCAGTAATGTAGACAGGTTTAGACGCAATTAATCGCGTTCTTACTTTCACAAGAAAAAATAAAGATGAAAAAAGATTTTTACGAGATATTAGGCATTTCAAAAGGTGCTGATGCAGCAGCGATAAAGAAAGCTTACAGAAAAAAAGCATTAGAACATCACCCTGACAAAAACCCTGGAGACAAATCGGCAGAAGAAAAGTTCAAAGTAGCTGCTGAAGCTTATGAAATATTAAGCGATCCGAACAAAAAAGCAAAATACGATCAGTACGGTCATCAAGCTTTTGATGGTTCTGGAGGTTTTGGCGGTGGTGGAGGTCATGCTGGAATGAATATGGATGATATCTTCAGCCAATTTGGTGATATTTTCGGTAGCGCCTTTGGTGGTGGTGGCGGATTTGGTGGCGGAGGCGGAGGTCAACGCAGAACTAAAGGAAGCAACCTACGAATCAAAGTAAAATTAACATTAGAGGAAATTGCCAATGGTGTTGAGAAAAAAGTAAAAGTAAAACGTAAAGTTCAGGCGCCAGGTGTGTCTTATAAAACATGTTCTACCTGTAATGGGCAAGGACAAGTAATGCGTGTTACTAATACGATTCTAGGAAGAATGCAATCAGCATCTACCTGTCCTACTTGTGGTGGATCAGGTCAGATTCTAGATAAAAAACCTTCAGAAGCAGATTCTCAAGGGATGATTGTTGAAGATGAAACGGTTTCTATAAAAATACCTGCGGGAGTTGTTGATGGAATGCAGTTAAAAGTTTCTAACAAAGGAAACGATGCGCCAGGAAACAGTGTTCCAGGAGATTTAATTGTAGCTATCGAAGAGTTAGAACATGAATTTTTGAAGCGTGAAGGAGAGAACTTGCATTATGATTTATATATCAGTTTTCCTGAAGCGGTTCTTGGAGTTTCCAAAGATATCGAAGCTATAAATGGAAAAGTTAGAATCAAATTAGAAGAAGGAATTCAATCTGGTAAGATTCTTAGACTTAAAGGAAAAGGTATTCCAAATATAAATGGCTACGCAAGTGGTGATTTATTAGTACATGTAAATGTATGGACACCTAAAACGATAAGTAAAGAGCAAAAGTTATTTTTCGAAAATAATATTAGTGATGATCATTTCATTCCTAATCCTGAAAAATCCGACAAATCATTTTTCGAGAAAGTAAAAGATATGTTTTCTTAATTTTTATAAAGGTTAAAAATTAAATATAAGTTTCCCATCCTTGTGAAAATAAGGGTGGGTTTTTTTATGTAACAATTATATCTATTTCGATACTAATTATTTACTTTTACACAAATTCAAATTTCAGCATGAGTACTCTACTTGAAGTCAATAAAGTCGTAAAGCAATATGGTGATTATGTGGCGCTTAACGAAGTTTCATTAACAGTTCCTAAAGGCAGTATTTATGGGCTTTTAGGTCCAAATGGTGCAGGAAAAACATCTTTAATCCGAATCATAAATCAAATTACGTTGCCTGATAGCGGTGAGATCATCCTTGACGGTGAAAAACTCCAGCCCAAACACGTTCAATACATAGGCTATCTTCCAGAAGAAAGAGGGTTGTATACGAGTATGAAAGTAGGTGAGCAATGTTTGTATTTGGCACAAATGAAAGGGCTGTCAAAAGCAGAAGCCAAGAAACAATTAGAGTATTGGTTTGATAGATTAGGAATTCAAGGGTGGTGGAATAAAAAAATTCAAGAACTTTCTAAAGGAATGGCTCAAAAAATTCAGTTTGTCGTTTGTGTGTTGCACAAACCTAAATTGTTGATTTTTGACGAACCTTTTTCTGGTTTCGATCCTGTAAATGCTAATGTGATTAAAGACGAAATTTTGGCATTGCGAGAAGAGGGCGCTACGATTATATTTTCTACACACCGCATGGAAAGTGTAGAAGAACTATGTGATCATATAGCCTTGATTCATAAATCAAATAAATTGATCGAAGGAAAGTTAGACGATGTAAAGAGACAATTCAAAACCAATAGTTTTGAGGTAGGTATTGTATCTGATAATGTTGAAGGTTTAATGTATGATATCACTCAGAAATTTACTGTGTCTCCGGCTAATTTTAAATCTCTTGGCAAAGAATTGAAACTTGAAATCCAATTGGGAAATGCTATGCCAAATGAATTGCTACAGGTCTTGACACAAAGAGGACAAGTGACTCATTTTGTCGAAAAAATTCCAAGTGTAAATGATATCTTTATTCAAACAGTAAGCGAAAAGTAAATAATTTTTAATGTTATGATTTTAGAGTTCTGAAATCTAAAATCGTTAATCATAAATCATAAATCTAAATGAGTATTATTTCATTAATCATAAAAAGAGAGTTTATTGCCAAAGTGCGTAATAAATCTTTTATAGTTATGACCTTTTTAAGTCCGCTGCTATTTGTGGGTATTGCCGCATTTGTGGGGTATTTAAGTTCGATGAAAGCAGAAACGAAACGAATTGCGATTCATGATGAATCGGGTTTGTTTGTCAAAGAGTTTATAGCGCAAAACAATCCGAAAAGTGAATATAAATACCTTGATTTATCTTTAATTGATTCGAAATTCTTAAAAGATAGTATCACTAATGAAAATTATGAGGGTTTGTTGTTGATCCCTAATACCGCTAATGCTGCCGACTTAGAAAATAAAATTCAATTTATATCTAACAGTAGTCCGAGCATATCGTTTATTGAAAAGGTTCAGGATATCGTTGCCAACAAAATCACTAAAACCAATCTAGTAAAAGCTAATTTGGATACTTTGGCGATTAGAAATGCCCAGTCAAAGGTCAACATAAGCTTGGCAAAGGCTTCAGGTGAGCAAAGTGTAAAAGGGCTTAATGAAATAAAAATTGCTATTGGAGGTGGATTTGGATACCTGATTATGATGTTTATTATCATTTATGGTAATATGGTGATGCGAAGTGTGATAGAAGAAAAAACAAATCGTATTATCGAGATAATTATCTCATCGGTAAAGCCATTTCAGTTGATGATTGGTAAAATTATCGGAACCTCACTAGCAGGAATCCTTCAGTTTTTTATATGGGCTGTAATAGGACTTTCGCTGATGTTTGCCGCTTCGGTGTTTTTTGGGGTTAATGTTGGTCCAACAGCAAGGGTATCACCGGAATTGATGGATCAGGCACAGCATGAATTGTCTGGTACCGCACAAATGTATATCAAAGAGTTGTGGAACTTGCCAATTGCGAGTATATTGATCGGTTTTGTAGTTTATTTCATTGGCGGATACTTTCTATACAGTTCTTTTTATGCTGCAATTGGAGCCGCTGTTGATAATCAAACCGATTCACAACAATTTCTACTACCTATCATTATGCCTTTAATGCTGAGTGTTTATGTAGGTTTTTTTAGTGTAATAAATGATCCGCACGGTACTTTAGCAGTAGTTTTTTCTATGATTCCGCTCACATCGCCTATTGTTATGTTAATGCGAATTCCGTTTGGCGTACCTTTGTGGCAAATTGCCATTTCCGTAACCCTGTTATTTGCAACCTTCTTTTCAGTAGTTTGGTTTGCAGCAAAAATATATCGTGTTGGAATTTTGATGTATGGAAAGAAACCTACATGGAAAGAATTATACAAATGGCTTAAATATTAAAGTTTATTTGGTTTTTCATTGCTTCGTTTAGACGAAACTTCAAAAAGCTAAATACTAATAATTAAAATAGATTATGAGTAAAATATTAATCATAGAAGACGAAGCAGCGATTCGAAGAGTACTTACAAAAATACTCTCTGAAGAGAACGATAGCTATCAGGTTGAAGATGCAGAAGATGGTGTTGCTGGTTATGAAAAAATAAAAAATAACGATTACGATCTTGTTTTGTGCGATATAAAAATGCCGAAAATGGATGGTGTCGAATTGCTTGAAGCTGTAAAAAAAATAAAACCAGAAATTCCCATTGTTATGATCTCTGGTCATGGTGATATGGAAACTGCTATTAATACGATGCGACTTGGGGCCTTTGATTATATTTCAAAACCACCTGATTTAAACCGATTGTTGAATACGGTAAGAAACGCATTAGATAAAAAACAACTCGTAGTTGAGAATAAGATTTTAAGAAAAAAGGTCAGTAAGAATTACGAAATGATAGGGGATAGTGAAGCAATTGATCACATAAAAGTGATGATTGATAAAGTAGCCCAAACAGATGCTCGTGTGCTTATAACGGGGCCAAACGGAACTGGTAAAGAATTAGTTGCTCATCAGTTGCATGAAAAAAGCGAACGTGCTAACTTTCCTTTAATCGAAGTGAATTGTGCTGCGATTCCTTCTGAATTGATAGAAAGCGAATTATTTGGACACGTAAAAGGGGCTTTTACATCAGCGGTAAAAGATCGCGCTGGTAAATTTGAAGCTGCCGATAAAGGAACTATTTTCTTGGATGAAATTGGAGACATGAGTCTTTCGGCTCAAGCCAAAGTATTACGTGCATTACAAGAAAGTGTAATTACAAGAGTAGGAGCAGATAAAGATATTAAAGTGGATGTTCGTGTAATGGCGGCTACCAATAAAGATCTGAAAACGGAGATTGCCGAAGGTCGCTTCCGTGAAGATTTATATCATAGACTAGCTGTAATATTGATCAAAGTACCCTCATTGAATGAAAGGCGCGATGACATTCCGATGCTGATTTCTCATTTTTCAGATAAAATTGCTTCTGAGCAAGGAAATGCAGTGAAGAAATTTTCTGGTGATGCTGTCAAACTATTGCAAGAATACGATTGGACCGGAAATATTCGTGAATTACGTAATGTAGTAGAGCGTTTGATTATCCTTGGAGGAAGTGAGATTTCTGAAAATGATGTGAAGCTGTTTGCCAGTAAATAAAAATAAATTAATGATTAAAAGACAGAAATTGGAATTCAATTTTACTGTTTTTTACTCTTTCAATAATACCAAATGAAATTAAAAAAAATAAACGAAAAGTTACGAGAAGGATTAGTTGATAACGGTTTAACCGAAGCAAACAAGTTACAAAAAGAAACTTTTTCTACTTTAAAAAGTGGTGCTGACTGTATTATTATCGCACCAAAAGGAAGTGGAAAATCAACTACTATTGTGATCAATGTGATCCAACAGTTAGTTTGCGAGGGTGAACAATCACCTCGAGCTTTGATTATTGTAGAAGACAAAGCTAAGGTGTTAGAAATGGAAGCCATCTTCGAAAAATTCGAAAGATATACTGATTTGGTAGTTTACGGAGTGCACGATAGAGGCGATATGGAATATGACAAAAATTATATTTCAGGTGGAGTTGATGTATTGATAGGGACGCCAATTAAGCTGAACGAAATGTTTACGACTGCTGGTTTTAATGTGAACAGATTGAAAATGTTTATTATTGATGACGCAGATCCTATTTTGAAATTACGTCATGAAACTAAACTGATGCGTATGTCAAATAGTATCAATAAAACACAACGCATTATCTTCGCAGACAGACTATCGGATAGGATAGAAAGTCTTGCTGATAAAATGATGGTGGAGCCTTATCTATTTGAAATTGAAGAAGGCGAAGAAGTGGATGACGAAGAAGAGGATACAAAATAATATAAAATAAATTACCATGGGATTAATGAAAGTGTTTTCAGGAAGTGAAATATTAGCACTAGCTTTAAAAGAAAAAATTGAAGCAGCAGGTGTGGATACAGTGATGAAAGATAATATTCAATCGGCTAGATTAGCCGGTTTTGGAAGTTCAGGTTCGGCTGTTGAGGTTTTCATACAGGAAACTGATTTTGCAAAAGCAACTCCGGTTATTGAAGAATTTAGATTAAGTATTTAATAAACAATCGATGATTTATTAAAGAAAACCCTGGATGTCAATTATGATATCAGGGTTTTCTTTTTTATGAATTGTCTCGTAATAAGATAAAAGAGATGAAATATAAGATGCTGGTGATAGACATGGATGATACCTTGTTGACAGACGACCATAAAATTTCGGAAGAAAATAAGGAAATGCTTTTTAAAGCGCAGGAAAAAGGAGTGTATGTTATTTTGGCATCGGGGAGACCAACGCCAGCAATGACTGCTTACGCGAAAGAATTGAAAATGGACAATTCTTATATGATTTCGTATAATGGCGCCGTAATTACAGATTTGAAGGAAGATAAAGTAATTTTTGAACAAACCTTGACGCAGGAACAAATACATGAATTGTATGAGTATAGCATAAAAAGCAAAACCCATATCATTACGTATCTTGATGGTAAAGTAGTGAGTGAGACGAATTCAGAGTATATAGATATAGAGCTAAATATTACAGGTTTATTGCACAATAAAGTATTGGATTTCAAGACTGCTGTTAATTCATCGGCTGTGAAATGTATTTTATTAGAAGAGCCAAGTTATCTGAAAGAAGTAGAAAAAGACTTAAAACTAGCCATGCCTCATTTGAGCGTGAGTATGTCAAAACCTTTTTTCCTTGAAGTGGCACAAAATGGCATTGACAAAGCTGCAAGTATAAAAATATTGGCGGAGAAATTGGGTATTCATCAAAGCGAAATCATCGCTGTTGGGAATGCAGGGAATGATTTGACAATGATAGAATATGCTGGACTAGGAGTTTGGGTTGATAACGTTACCCCTGAATTAAGAGACAGAGCAAATGTTATCGTCGCGTCAAATAATGATCATGGTGTTGCCGAGGTAGTGCGCAGATTTATTTTGAATTAAGGATTTTATTTCTTTTTCTTAGGTGGTTTGCAACTTTTACAAAAATCTGGATAGTTCTCAATTTGCTTTAAGACTTCTGTATGCAGTACAGTAAGTTTCGCTGCTTCAAGACCCAAATTAGTGTTTTTAGCTGCCATAGCATGCTCTTCGGTGTACTTCTTTTGTATTTGGTCGTATATAACTTTTAAAAAGCTGACATCAGAAAAAGTTCCTTTCTGCTCGTAGATTTCTTTGCGTAATTTACGAGCATAGAGTTCAGATAGATCAAACTCATAGCGAGCAAAATCCAGCAGTTTGTTAGCGGTAATTGTATCTGGAGCAATTAGAGACCCTGCGTCCTTTTGGAAAGAGCAATTTACTTTGGAGTTGAAATTTTTGGTAAACATAAACTCTACATTGTTCATCATAAATGCAAAACCAAGACTTGAAGCGGTGTGGATGCTAGTGATATTAACGTCACTTCCAATTTGTGTAGCTTCTGATTGAAAATCTGATAATTGTAGTTGGTAGATACCGTCCCATTCAATACTGTTTTGAGCATTTGTGGTTAGCACCTGAATAAGAAGAAAGAATATAATAGCTTTTTTCATTCGTTTGTTACGATTTAGGAATGTTCTTTTTTACTTTTTTTAAACTCAATAAATTCAAAGGATTAATCCCTAAGCCAGTAACTTCTTTTCTGGAGAATCGGGCTACTTTGTCATAAAACAAAGGAATTATTGGTGCTTGTTCAATAATGATTTTGTCCATTTTTTGATACAAGACAAAACGTTTTTCATCATCCGTTTCCTTGAAAGCTTGTTCGTATAAACGATCAAATTCGTCATTTTTAAAATGGGTGTAATTTGGTCCGTTTGGAGAGAAATTGTTACTGTAAAATAACGATAGATAATTCTCTGCATCGGGATAATCAGCAATCCAGCTCGCTCTAAAAAAAGAAACTTTTCCGGTAGAAATAGCTTGACGCAATGTAGAAGGAGGACTGATGTCTACTTGAACGTCTAATCCTATTTTTTGCCACTCTCTTTGCAAAAATTCTCCAATATCAACATAAGAAGCATTCGTGCTTAATTGAATTACAGGATTTTTATCACCTGTAGCTTTCTTGTACTCATTTACTAATTTTTTTGCTTTTTCGATATCGTAGGTATATCCTTTAGCATTATTAAAGCTGGGTAAACCTGCGGGAATAATTCCGTTTACGGCTGGCGTTCCCATATTATTTCGCAAATAGGTAATCATTTTTTGACGATCAAAACCGTAATTCATGGCTTGGCGAATGCGTAAGTCTAATACAGCTTTGTCGTCGCCGTCCATTCTGAATCCAAGGTACTCGGTATTAAGGTAAGGCCCAGTAATCAGGTTGATCTCGTTTTTATATTTGGGCTGTAGTTCTCCTTTTTGAGTTAGAATATCATCTTTATAAGAAGGGTCAAGACCTGAAGTGAAATCTAATTTTCCTTGTATGAATTGTAAAAAACCACTTTGCTTGTCTGGTAAAAAAGTAATAGCAACGGCTTCTAGATAAGGCAGCGAATTCCCTTTTTCGTCTTTTTTATAAAATAAAGGGTTTTTTCGTAAGACCAGCTTTACGTTTTCTTCCCATAATTTCATTTGGAAAGGGCCAGTTCCTATTGGGTGCGAACGAAAATCACTACCATAATGAGAAACAACTTCTTTAGGTACTACTGAGGCATATTTCATGGTCATCAAACCCAAGAAAGCAGGAAAAGGTTTGATGAGTTTAATTTCAAAAACGCTGTCATTTTGTGCTTTGAAGCTTTCTACGTTTTGTAAAACCCAACCACCGGGAGAAGCTACTTTTTCGTCTAATAATCGGTTTAAGCTGTATTCAAAATCGGAGGCTTTTACTGTTCTGGTACTGTCTTTACCAAATAAGATGTGTTTTTGGAAATAGATGTCGCTTCGCAACGTAAAAGTATAGGTTTTCGCATCGGGCGAAATAGCCCAAGATTTGGCAATATCGGGTTGGATATTTAATTTTTCGTCCAGTTGTAGTAAACCATTGAAAATGTGATTACAAGCCCAAATATTCGATTGTACTTTTGAGAAAGCAGGGTCAAGAGAAGTGATATTAGAACTTTCATTGTAACGAAAAACAAGATGATCTTTATTTTCTGTACTGTCTTTTCCACAGGAAACAAATGTTAATACAATACAAAGCGTTGATATATAGTGAATTATTGATTTCATTTTAAAGAATATTGTACGTAAATTTGCAAACTCTTTTTACAAAGATGTAAATATAATAAGTTACTACTAAAAACGTAGTTTATCCCTATGGAAAACAGAAAAAAAGTTGCCTTTTATACGCTTGGTTGCAAACTGAATTTTTCGGAAACTTCTACGATTGCTAGAAGCTTTGAAGACGAAGGTTTTGATCGTGTAGATTTTGAAGAAGTTGCTGATATGTATGTAATCAATACGTGCTCCGTTACTGAAAATGCCGATAAGCAGTTTAAGCAAGTGGTTAAGAAAGCAATGAAACTTAATGATAAAGCTTTTGTAGCCGCTGTGGGCTGTTATGCGCAGTTGAAACCAGAAGAATTAGCTGCAGTTGATGGTGTGGATTTGGTTCTTGGAGCTACCGAAAAATTTAAAATTACCGATTATATCAATGATTTGTCCAAAAATGATTTTGGAGAGGTACATTCTTGCGAGATAGCTGATGCTGATTTCTATGTGGGAAGTTACTCGATCGGTGACAGAACCCGTGCTTTCTTGAAAGTGCAAGATGGTTGTGATTACAAATGTACCTATTGTACGATTCCGCTTGCGAGAGGAATTTCTAGAAGTGACGAATTAAACAATGTTTTGAAAAATGCTTACGAAATTTCGCAGCAAAATATCAAAGAAATTGTTCTTACTGGAGTAAATATTGGCGATTACGGAAAAGGGGAATTTGGAAATAAAAAGCACGAACATACCTTCTTAGAACTAGTTCAGGAATTAGATAAAGTAGAAGGAATAGAGCGTTTGCGAATTTCATCCATCGAACCTAATTTATTGAAAAATGAAACCATCGAATTTGTTTCGAAAAGCAGAACTTTTGTACCGCATTTTCATATTCCGTTGCAGTCTGGAAGTAATGATATTTTGAAATTAATGAAGCGTCGTTACCAACGCGAAATATATACGGAAAGAGTAAATAAAATTAGAGAAGTGATGCCTCATGCCTGTATTGGTGTGGACGTCATTGTTGGCTTTCCTGGTGAAACAGATGAACATTTCTTAGAAACTTATCGTTACTTGAATGAAATGGATATTTCTTATTTACATGTTTTCAAGTATTCTGAACGTGATAACACAGAAGCTGCAGAAATGGGTGGAGTTGTACCTGAAAATGTACGTGTGAAAAGAAGTAAAATGATGCGTGGATTATCAGTAAAAAAACGCCGTTCTTTCTATGAAAGTCAATTGGGAAGTACTCGAACAGTTCTTTTTGAAAGTGAAAATAAAGAGGGTTACATTCATGGTTTTACAGAAAACTATGTAAAAGTTAAAACACCTTGGAATCCAGAATTAGTGAATACCTTGCATGAAATCAATTTGACTACAATTGACACTGATGGCAGTGTTCGAATGGAATTTGTAGCGGTTGAGGTGTAGGCAATTTAAAATAATTCATAGTTTAAATTATTAAACCATTAAGAGATTTAGAAAATTAAGGTAAAACTTAATGAACTTAATCTCTTAATGGTTTTTTTTCAGCAGTGATATGTCTTTCGACTTTCCTCTAATATTATGGGTTTGTTGACCAAATCCCTGCGTCTTTAATAAATACGCGGCGGTTTAATTTTAATTGCGCAATGATTAATTCAGCTACATCTTCAGCTTGCATTACATTTTCAGGGTTACCGTCAGTTAGTTTTAAATCTTTGGCCATTTCAGTAGCCACCGTACTTGGCGTTAAGGCAGTAACGCGAATGTTGTGTTTGCGAACTTCCTGCATTAAGGATTCGGTTAGTCCTAATACAGCAAATTTAGAGGCGCTGTATGCACTTGTTAATGCATTTCCTTTCAATCCTGCAGTCGAGGAAATGTTTATGATATCTCCAGTTTGTCGTTCGATCATATTAGGTAATACCGCGCGGGTAGTATAATAGGTTCCCATTAAGTTGACCTGAATGATACGCTCCCATGCTTTAGGTTCCAATTCTAAAAATTTACCAAAAGCTGCAATTCCTGCATTATTGATTAATATGTCAATCGTTTTAAATTTACCCAAGGCTTCTGCTACTGCAGTATCTACTGAACAAATATCAGAAACATCAGCAGTAAGTGTCAATGATTTTACGCCTAAGTTATTTACTGCCGTTGCTACCTCGTCTAAATCAGATTGGGTACGAGAAACTAAAATTACATTCACGCCTTCCTTCGCCAATGCTATAGCAATCGCTTTACCAATTCCTTTTCCAGCACCTGTAATTAGCGCATTTTTATTTTTTAAGTCTGTCATTATGTTCAAATTTTAGTTTGTTATTAGCAAAGTTAAGGCATTCCATTTTTTTAATGGCAGTACAGAAAGTAAAATAAAAGTTAATTTCCACAGGTCGTAAATATTTAAATTTGATAAATTATTCAAATAATTATGTAACACTTTAGTTCCTGAAATAGGTCAATTTTGTAGTATAAATAATCACTATGAAAAAATTAGCCCTTCTTTTTAATATAAGTATCATAATTCTTTTTGCTTCATGCAAACAACAAGCTGATGTCGAAAGTGTCGAAAGCGAACCAGTTATCAAGCGACAAGAACCGAAAAATGTTTCTTTTCATTTCGAAAATACAAAACAATGGTTATCGGCAAATAGCGCCGATAATAAAATGCTACGTATCGCGTATGCGGTTAACCGAACCGATGCTACCAATTTGAAGCAAATGGATTCTATTTTAATTCCGGGGGATATGAGCGGCGATATTGAATTCTATCTTCCTTTTCCAATGACTGTTTCGTATTTAAAAGACATAAAAAAAGTTATCTTTTTTTCGTATGCTACACAAACATTTGCTGCTTATGAAAAAGGGCAATTGGTTTATACGGGACCTACTAATATGGGGAGTGAAAAACATAAAACCCCAGAAGGTTTGTTTTTTACGAATTGGAAAGCAGAGGAAACTACAAGTACATTTGATGATGAGTGGGAATTACGTTGGAATTTTAACGTAGAAAATAAATTAGGTGTGGGATGGCATCAATACAGCTTACCCGGTTACCCAGCTTCTCATTCTTGTTTGAGACTTCAGGAGACGGATGCCAAGTATTTATACGATTGGGCTGATGAGTGGCAATTAGCCGATTCAGAAACAGTTAAAGTAAAAGGGACTCCTGTAATCGTTTTTGGTAGTTATGATTTTGCTGCGCCTAGACCATGGCTACAATTAGCTACTGACCCAAAAGCATTAGCTATTTCAGAAAATCAAATTGAGGAAGAAACAATGCCTTTCTTGAGTGATATTCTAAAAGAACAAAAGAATAGAGATGCAGTTCAGTCTGCGAAGAAATAGAAATAGTTTTCTTTTTTACTTGAGGTCTATACTTAGTTTGTAAATAGTACTTTCTAAGACATCCGTGTCTTTGTCCTCACAAAGTAGAAACTGGATTTGGTTCTTGGTTTTTGAAAATAAGGTTAGCCCTTCAAATTTATTTGTGGGGCTAATTTTTTGTGTAAAATCTATTTTCATTGTATCTAAATCTATACAACCAATAATGCTTCCTAGGATTTCTCCATCGTCATACGTAGAGGAAGTGTTTTCGGCTGTGGCCAAGAAATAAATTTTATCGTCTACGAGAATTGCATCGGTAAAGCTACTGCGAACGCCCTTTATTTTGGGCAGCTTGTACTCGTTCGAAATTAGGCTGAATTCTTCGTTTAATTTTTTGGCGTGCAATGTATATATGACATTCTTATTATTGCTTTCATTGGCACGGTTAAAGAAATACCAGTTTTCGCCATCATAAATAGCGCCTTCTAAATTAAAATCTTCTGGTTTGATATTCCCAAAACTCTGCATGACTGCATACAAATCAACCAAATTATTAGTTGTGGCTTTTTTTCTCGTTTTTAAATCGAATTCGATCATCGCATTCCTTCTTGCCGTGGATCCAGAACCAAAGATATAAAGCGTGTCTTGAAAATGTGTGATGGATTCAAAGTCGGGTTTGTCCTTTTTAGGAATATTATCACTAGGGTTTTGTAAGAGTGGGTATTTATTCAGACTAGTATCGGTGATGTTGTATTCGTATAAAAAGCCACTGTTGTCTCCTATTAAGTAAAGAGAATTGCCTTGAAAAAAAAGCCCTGATGCAGAACCAATACCGATAATCGTTGTGAATAATTCTAATGTAAATTTTTTCATAATTTGTTGTTGAAAACGTAAAGCCCTAGCCCAGATAAAAGAGAAAATCCTATTGTGCCAGTCCCGAAGCTTCGGGGCGGCACAATAGATTGTAGCGAATAGCTGGAAAAAGCTCCAAAAAATCATCAAGATTAATCCTGATTATTTGTTATATTTGAGAAAGTAAAGATAAAAAAATCCCTATGAAATCGATTAATCCCGAAGATTTTAAAGTAGTTAACAAGATAGAATTGTCAAAACTTCCTACTAATTTAGATATTGGTGCCAGCGATGATACAAAAGAAGATAAATTAGATGATGTTCGCGAAAAGTTGAGTGACTTGCAGGACACGATGTATGCCCACAATCGATATGGAGTTTTGATTTGTTTGCAGGGGATGGATACTTCTGGTAAAGACAGCTTGATTCGGGAAGTTTTTAAGGAATTTAACTCACGCGGAGTTGTTGTACATAGTTTTAAGACACCTAATTCGACCGAACTGGAGCATGATTATTTATGGCGTCATTATTTAGCGTTACCAGAAAAAGGAAAATTTGCTGTTTTTAACAGAACGCATTATGAGAATGTATTAGTTACTCGGGTACATCCTGAATATATTCTAAATGAAAATATACCGGGGATTGAAGACGTTTCGTCGATTACACCTTCTTTTTGGGAAAACAGAATGGAACAAATCAGGAATTTTGAGAAACACATTACTCAAAACGGAACCATCGTTTTGAAATTCTTTTTGCATATGAGTAAAGAAGAGCAGAGGCAACGTTTATTGCGTCGATTAGAAGAGAAAAAGCACAATTGGAAGTTCTCAGTAGGAGATTTAAAAGAAAGAGAACGTTGGGATGATTATATGCATTATTACGAAGAGGCGATAAACAATACTTCTTCAGCGTATGCTCCTTGGTACGTAGTTCCAGCCGATGATAAGGACATGTGCCGCTATATTATAGGTAAAATTATTTGGGAAGAAATGCAGAAACATACTGACATTCAAATGCCTGAGATGGATGAGAAAATTCAGGGCAACATCGAATTGTACAAGGAGATGTTGGCAAAAGAATAAAAAAAAATGCTCTGAAATTCAGAGCATTTTTTTTACTAATTCAAAATTGTATTATAGTTGAAAACCATAAGCTAGACGTACACCAACTTGTCCAACACCTTTTCCTATAGTTTCATTATTGTTCATTTTTCTAAAATCAGAATAGTGCTCGTAACGCAATGAAACGTCAATGTATTTTGTTGCGTAACCAATACTTGGCGCTAAGATTAAAGAAGTTTGGTTGTAATCGTTAGTTACCGCAAATGCAGCACCAGCTTCTCCCATTACATAAAATTCGTCATTCCAAACGAATGCTTTAAAACCTGCTTTAGCTGGAATGAATCCTAAATCTTTTCCAGTAGCTTCACCTGGAAATGCATCAGCTTCACTTACAAAAAGATTTGTAAATCCAGTAGTCAATGTTAAAGAGTATCTTTTTGTTAAATCATATTGTAATCTTGCATCTGCACCTAAGGCTAATTTGTATGGGTCTTGAGTAGCATATCCACCACTAACACCAAATCCTAATTTGAAACCTTGATCGTAATTTTTTACTGCTGTGTCTTGCGCAGATGTTGTATTTGATAAAAAAGCTGAGATTGCTAATACAAGTAGTGTCTTAATTTTTGTTGTCGTTTTCATAAATCTGGGTTTTTATATTGATAATTTTAATGCCATCTGAATATCTATTGTTGTATTGATGACTGGTGCAAATGTATAGCGGCAGCTCTCCTGAAAAGTTATAGAATTATTTGATTTTCTTATATAATTCGGGAGTAAGGGATAATATCTTAAAAAAAGGGAGCTTATTAGTTGAATAATACAAGAACAATCAAAAGCTTCTAATTATCTTTGCCTTCAAAATAATAATACAGTGAATTTTTCTAAATATACTCAAGAGTTTTCCTATAATTTAAGACTGGCTTATCCAATCATTTTAGGGATGCTTGGACATACAATTGTTGGGATTGTAGACAATATTATGGTGGGAAAACTAGGGCCAACAGAATTGGCAGCGGTTTCTTTAGGTAATAGCTTTGTTTTTATAGCCATGTCAATAGGTATTGGTTTTTCTACTGCGATAACTCCCTTGGCAGCAGAGTCTGACGGGAAGAATGATATTGAAGAAGGAAGAAGCGTATTTCATAACGGGCTGTTTTTATGCACGGTTTTAGGTTTGACTTTATTTCTTATTATATTCTTTTTTAAGCCTTTGATCGCTTTCATGGGACAACCGGATATTGTGGTGGAAATGGCAAAGCCGTATCTCGATATCGTTGCTTTCTCTCTTGTTCCGCTTATAGTTTTTCAGGCGTACAAGCAGTTTGCTGATGGGAAATCAGAAACTAAATATTCTATGTGGGCCACAATCATTGGTAATGTCATTAATGTGGTCATTAATTATTTCTTGATTTATGGGATTTGGATCTTTCCTAAAATGGGAATTGTGGGAGCAGCTATCGGTACGATTATTTCTCGTATTGTTATGTTGCTTTTTATGCATTACATCATGATTAGAAAACCAAAATTCCATCCCTATTTTGAAAACTTCAGTTTAAAAGAAATCAAGAAAAAAATGCTTAATAAGATTATCAACTTAGGCTTACCTTCCTCTATGCAAATGTTTTTTGAGGTAGGTTTGTTTACAGGGGCAATTTGGCTTTCGGGGGTTTTAGGAACGACGAGTCAGGCTGCTAATCAGATTGCGTTGAGTTTAGCTTCTTTGACTTTTATGTTTGCCATGGGTTTGAGTGTGGCAGTAACGATTAGAGTAGGAAATCAGAAAGGACTGATGGATTATGCTAAACTGCAGCTTGTGGCGCGATCCATATTTTTATTGGCCATACTTCTAGAGACGGTGTTTGCTGTTATTTTTGTGGTTTTTCACCAATATTTACCTCAAATGTTTGTGGATGTTAACGATATGAGGCACATAGTAGAGACTAAGGAAGTTGTTGTAATAGCCTCTCAGCTACTATTTGTGGCAGCATTTTTTCAAATTTCAGACGGAATTCAGGTTGTTGTTTTGGGAGCCCTAAGAGGATTACAGGATGTGAAAGTACCAATGTATATTACATTTGTGGCTTATTGGGTTGTTGGATTTCCAATTTCAATTTACTTAGGTTTATATACTGATTTGAAAGCTACTGGTATTTGGATAGGTTTACTGGTAGGATTATCTTTTGCCGCTTTATTTTTGTATATTCGCTTCTCTCGATTGACGAAAAAGTTAATCTTAGAGAAATCTATAAAATAATGTTATTCTAACATTATAACTTCTAATTCGTTTATTGTTCTTATTTGACCAATAAACATTCTAAATTAAAATACATGATAATACTTATTATTCTAGGCATAATCTTAGTGGTTATGAGCTTTACTTTGAAAACAGATCAAAATCCGCTGTCAAAATTTTCAAATCTTTTTAAAATTATTGGGATTTTGCTAATTATTGGAGGAATATTCTCGTCTGCATTTAAGCAAATTGATGCTGGTACAGTGGGGGTTAAATCCTTGTATGGTAATGTGGAACCAGGGATTCTTACAAGTGGTCTGAATGTTATAAATCCACTTTTGGATGTAACCATTTTTGATACCCAAACTCAAAACTATACTATGTCTGCCGCACAGTCTGAAGGAGCTCAAGAGGGCGATGATGCTATTCGAGTATTATCAAATGACGGTCTTGAGGTGGTTATTGATTTAACGGTATTGTACCGCGTATCGGCTGCAGATGCTCCAACAATTTTTAAAGAAATAGGGGTTAGCTATATGGATAAAATTGTGCGACCGGTTACTAGAACACGTATCCGTGATAACGCAGTTTACTATGATGCTGTGGCTTTATATTCTACTAAAAGAAATGAATTTCAAGATCGAATTTTTAAAAGTATTGAGACTGATTTTAAATCAAGAGGTTTGATTCTGGAGCAATTACTGATTAGAAATATTAATCTTCCTACTTCAGTAAAAGCATCTATTGAAAGTAAAATTAATGCTGAACAAGACGCGCAAAAAATGACTTTCGTGCTTCAAAAAGAAAAACAGGAAGCAGAACGTAAAAGAGTGGAAGCACAAGGTATTGCTGATTATCAAAGAATTATTTCTACGGGTTTAACAGCTAAACAATTGCAATATGAATCCATAAAAGCACAAAAAGAACTAGCTGCATCACCAAACACAAAAATTATTTTTATGGATGGTAAAGGAAGTTCTTCAATCATTCTTTCTGATAAATAGATTATATTTGTTGCAACGATTATTGATTTAATCGTTGCAATGAATTTAGCAATTAATGATTTAACATTTATAAATGGAATTACCAAAATTTTTACTAGGCGATAACACTGATTTTCAAGAAGATATCTTTATCATTCACTTAGATTATCCAAGATTCATAATCAATCTTAAAGATGATGAGGTAGAATTTATTGAAGAAGCCGAAGACCTTGATGAAGGCGAATTAAATGCCGAAATGGAAGGATTAATAGTTTTGGCTAACGAGTTTTATGATAGAGAAATGGAACGTTACGAGAAAGAGTAACGATTAATATATTGTTTTACTGAAAGTCTAGATGAAATATCAAATAGATTTATCCTTTAAAATACTTTTCTAACAATATTTGAGCGGCTGCAAAAGGTGAAATTTCACCATTTTGCACCGCTTTTTTAGTTGAATCTAATAATTTTTGAATGTCAGAATTATTATAAAAACTAAGCTTAAGCTGTTCGTTGATGGTTTCGAGCATCCAATATTCATTTTGCTCCGAACGTTTTACATTAAAGTAATCATTGCCTTTTGTGAGTTCGACAAATTGTACAATCGTTTCCCAAACATCTGGAATTCCATCTTGGGTAATCGCACTACAGGTAGCGGTTGTGGGAATCCAACCTGATCTTTTTGCAGGAAATAAATGCAGCGCTCTATTGAACTCTGTCTTAGCTAGTTTTGCTTTTCGAATGTTATCACCATCTGCTTTATTGATGACAATCGCGTCTGCCATTTCCATAATACCTCGTTTGATACCTTGTAACTCATCGCCGGCTCCGGCAATTTTTAATAACAAAAAGAAGTCCACCATACTATGAACCGCTGTTTCACTTTGACCAACACCTACCGTTTCTATGATAATGGTGTCAAAGCCACAAGCTTCACAAAGTGTAATTGTCTCCCGTGTCTTTCTGGCTACACCACCTAAGGTATCTCCAGAAGCAGAAGGTCGGATGTAAGCGTTTTTATCTTTAACTAATTCCTCCATTCGGGTTTTATCACCCAAAATACTTCCGTGTGAAATCGTACTGCTCGGGTCGACGGCCAGAACAGCTACCTTTTTCCCTAATCCAGTTAAATGTTTTCCAAACGCTTCAATGAAGGTGCTTTTTCCAACGCCTGGAACACCGGTTATTCCTATTCGAACTGATTTATTTGCATGAGGCAAACACGCATTAATAACTTCATTGGCTTTGAGCAAATGATCGGGATTCGTGCTTTCTACTAAAGTAATAGCGCGGCTTAGAGCGGTTATATTACCCGATAAAATCCCGGTTACTAGTTCATCCGATGAAGGCTGTACTTTTCTATATTTTTGAATGTTTTTTACAACAGACGGACTAAATATTTCTGGCTGGGGAATTCCAGCTTTCTCGTTAAGGGCAGTCTGTTTTATTTTGTCGTTTTCCAAAGCTTAAAATCATTTTAGTAAAATTAACACTTAAACATGAATTATTAGAATTTAATCCGCTTTTTAAGTAGAATAGTTTAGCTCGTCCCATTGAAATTGAATTATTGAAAAATAGTGAAATACAATTCTAATAATTTTGATTTATACCAAGTGATAGTGCTAAATTAGCTGATATAATTTTTAGACGATGATTAACTTTATTCTTATCTTTTTTTATTTAATTCTTGGGATTGTATTGCAACGTGTAAAACGATTTCCTACTAACAGCTATAAGCTATTAAATAAGATTGTAATTTATATTTGCCTTCCAGCTTTGGCCTTGTATTACATTCCGAAAATTCATTGGAATAACCAATTGTTATTTCCTATTGGCGTGGCATGGATTGGGTTTGCAGTTTCGTTTGTGTTTTTTCGTTTTTTAGGAAAAAAGTATGGTTGGTCAAAAAAACTGACTGGATGCTTAATCTTAACGGCAGGTCTCGGAAATACGTCGTTCCTTGGTTTTCCAATTATCGAAGCGCTATATGGTCAGGAAGGGATGAAAACTGCGATATTAGTAGATCAACCCGGAACTTTTGTAGTACTTTCTACTTTAGGGATTCTGGTAGCTACTATGTACTCTAAAGGGGAGCCGAATGGCATTCAAATTTTTAAAAAAATAATGTTTTTCCCTCCATTTATTACTTTTGTGGTGGCCTGTGTGATGAATGTGTTGAATTTTGATTTCCATGAATGGGTACAATATATTCTCCAGAAAGTAGGTAGTGGAGTTACCCCATTGGCGTTGGTTTCCGTGGGGCTACAGCTGCGTTTTGAAAGTCGAAGCCAACATTGGCGGTTTTTGGGATTGGGACTTCTATATAAACTAATATTGACTCCAGCCATAATCTATGTGTTGTACGTTGTGATTTTGAATCAAAATTCTAAAATGATTGAAGTGGCCATCATGGAGTCAGCGATGGCGCCCATGATAACTGCCAGTATATTGGCTGCTACACATGGTTTGAAGCCTCGTTTAAGTAGTATGATGATTGGTTTTGGAATCCCAATTTCTTTTATCACTTTAGCCTTTTGGTATTTTGTGCTTCGATTTATTTAATTTTTTATTTCTTCTTTTTTTTATCCGCTATGAATACTATTTCTAATACTGATTTAAAAGCAGATAATCCTGCAGGAGCTCAAAAAACCATTTATTCGGTTTTGTTCTCTATTGCTTTTGCTCATTTGATAAATGATTTAATGCAGTCGGTTATTCCGTCTACTTACCCAATTCTTAAAGAGAATTTTAGCTTGAATTTTACCCAGATAGGGTTGATTACTTTTGTATATCAACTGACAGCCTCTTTATTGCAACCGTTTATTGGTTTTTACACTGATAAAAAACCAAAACCATATTCATTGGCAATTGGTATGGTGTTTACGATTTCGGGATTAGCTTTATTATCGGTGTCTACTCATTTTTGGATGATATTAGTCGCAGTTTCCCTTGTGGGGATTGGTTCTTCCATATTTCATCCAGAAGCGTCGCGTGTTGCTTTTTTAGGTTCTGGCGGGAAAAGAGGTTTGGCACAATCCATCTTTCAGCTGGGCGGGAACACCGGAAGTGCGATCGGACCATTGTTAGTTGCTATAATTGTGGCACCATATGGTCAATCGAATATCATTTGGTTTGTAATAGTGGGTATTATAGGCATATTCGTTTTGACTAAAATTGCGGTTTGGTACCAAAACCATTTGAATTTACGTGCTGCCAAAAAAATTGCCAATGACGAAGATATTGTCCCTTTTTCGAAGAGAAAAATACAAATTTCAATAGGCGTGTTACTGCTTTTAATTTTTTCGAAGTTTTTCTATATGTCTAGCATGTCGAGTTACTTTACATTTTATTTAATGAAAAAATTCGGACTTAGTATTCAAGAATCTCAATTTCATTTGTTCGTTTTCTTAGCCGCTGTGGCTGCGGGAACATTGATTGGCGGACCATTAGGAGATCGTTTTGGGAGGAAATACATTATTTGGATTTCAATTTTAGGAGCTGCTCCTTTTACTTTGCTTTTGCCTTACGCTAATTTGTTTTGGACTGGAATATTATCAGTGGTTATAGGAATAGTCATTGCTTCGGCATTTTCGGCGATTTTAGTATTTGCTCAAGAATTGATGCCAGGTAAAGTGGGGATGATTTCTGGTTTGTTTTTTGGTTTTGCTTTTGGAATGGGAGGTTTGGGTTCGGCTATCTTGGGGTATTTGGCTGATCAAACCAGTATAGAATATGTTTATAAAATCAGTTCTTTTCTACCTTTGTTGGGCGTATTTACTTATTTTTTACCCAATGTAAAAATGAAAAAACACGGACACTAGTTTTGGTTTCTTTGTGTATTTACGCTTCTAGTTCACTATTTTTTGACTAACTTTAATAAAAATATAAAGAAATTATGGCAACACTACGATTAGGAGATATTGCTCCAGATTTTACAGCAGAAACAACAATGGGGGAAATTAATTTCCATGAGTGGATAGGCGATTCATGGTGTGTTTTGTTTTCACATCCTGCCGATTTCACGCCCGTTTGTACTACTGAACTGGGAACTGTTGCAAATTATTATCCCGAGTTTGAAAAAAGAAATACAAAAGTAATTGCATTAAGTGTGGATGGATTAGAGTCGCATATAAAATGGATTAAAGATATTGAGGAAACACAAAATGTTACTTTGCAATACCCAATCATTGCAGACGAAAGTAAGACTGTCGCAAATCTTTATGATATGATTCACCCCAATGCAAATGAAACCTTTACTGTTCGGTCTGTTTTTATAATTGCACCTGATAAAAAAATTAAGTTGATATTGACCTACCCAGCTTCTACAGGGCGTAATTTTGATGAAATTCTGCGTGTTATTGATAGCTTGCAGTTGACATCAGAATACAGTGTGGCGACACCTGCAAACTGGAAAGACGGGAATGACGTGGTAATTTCACCTTCAATTCCGGATCATGATATACCTGCGAAATTTCCAAAAGGATATCAGCAAATAAAGCCTTATTTAAGAATGACCCCTCAGCCTAATAAATAAGATTTTAATGATTTTAAAATTTTAAAAAGTATAATGAAAGCTATTTTATTATACTTTTTTTATGCTTAAAAAGGGTGTAAGAGGAGCTGGTTTTTTTGCGATTAGTAATAAACAAACCCGCGATAACGATTCCCATACTTATGATTTGGCTCAGAACAATATTCTGATTCAGAAAAAAGTAAGCTAAAACTCCGCTAAAGACAGGTATTAAGTAGTAGATTAATGCTGTTTTTTGTGTCCCAATTAGCGTAATGGCTTCGTTCCATAAATAATAGGATACCAGCGAGGCAAAGATCCCAACATAAGTGGTAGCAAAAATTGTAGTGGAGTCAAAAATAACTTTCTTGTAATAAAGGTGTTCCCAAAGGTAGAAAGGTAAAAGGAAAAGAACTCCCAAAACAAAAACACTGAATAGAAATACTTTGGATGGTAATTCCTTTGGTTTCAGCCTGACTAAAATTGTATAACTTGCAAAGAAAAAACAGGCAATCAGCATTATTAAATCACCTATTGCGAACTTTATTTGAAGCAAAGATTGTAAAGATCCTTTGGTAATTAGTATTAGAACGCCTAGTATGATTGTTAGGATGCCAATTATTTGGGTGTTACTTATTTTTTCCTTGAAAGCGATTCGGGATATTGCTACAATAAATAAGGGAATGGAAATGGCTATTAAAGATAGGTTGACGGCTGATGTTGTTTTTCCGGCAAAATAAATCAACGTGTTAAATATGGTAATTCCAAGAACTGCAGTGAGGGCAAGGAAACGAATATTTTTCTTTATTTCTATACGATTTCTAATAGTGCTCTTAATAGCAAAAGGAGCCAAAACCACACAAGCGATTGTCCATCTCCAAAAAGCCAAGCCTACAGGCGGAATATGACCTTTTATCCCGCTTGCAATCACAAAATTTACCGACCAAAGTAGGGTAGCGCATAGTGCGAATAAAACACCTTTTGTCTGGTTATTCATGTACTTAAATTTTAAAGGGAGGGTTTTAAACGAGATTGTTTATTTTAGCATGCTGTAATAGTATAATAGTCTTAGCATCTTTAATTTCGCCAGATGCAATCATAGCATATGCCTCGTCATAAGATATTTCCATAACATCGATATTTTCCTCCTCATGTGCGACGCCACCGCCGTCACTTACCTTCATAGATTCGTCATATTCACCAGTAAATAAGTATAAAATTTCAGTTACAGCACCAGGGGACATGTAGGTTTCCATTACTTTATCAACTTTTGTAATGCGATATCCTGTTTCTTCTTCTGTTTCTCTAATAATACATTGTTCGGGATTATCCTCGTCTAAAAGTCCAGCACAAACCTCAATCATCATTCCTGATTTGTTTTCATTTAGATACGTTGGTAATCGAAATTGTCTTGTAAGAATTACTGTTTTTTGTTTTGAATTATAAAGTAAAATGGCAGATCCGTTTCCACGATTGTACACTTCTCTTTTTTGAGTAATCCAGCTATTATCGTTTTTTTGATAGTCGAAAGTTACTTTATTTAATATGTACCAGTTATCAGAAAGAAGTTCTGTTTGTTTTATTTTTATTTCCGGATTCTTCATTTTTTTATTCGTGCTTTTAATATTGTAAAATTAAGGTTTTCTAGCTCTCAAACTAAGATTTTTAAAGGTAGTCCCCCAGTTATTGTTATTGTTGTCATTTGGTAATCCGGCCTTTGTTAATAAGGCGTCTGTGTCATTCTCATCATTTTTCCAAACCCAAGCACAAACAGATAGACTTCGATTGTAGATAATATCTAAAAATAGTTTAGGATTCATTAAAGCCCCAGCGTTTAAAGGGGCAGTCTCTCCAAAGATAATTGGAAGATTAGCTTTCTTCAAGGCATCTAAGCGATTGTTTATTGTGATTTCATCATCTAATAGCCATTTTTCATAAGCATGGATATCAAATAGAATGTTGGTTTTGTTTTTTAGAAAATCGGCTCCTTTGTTGATAATAATACTTTCATCTTGTCCTTGTTCAGCGCACGGAATTATTAAGATGTTTGTGTTTCCCGTCGCTCGTACTGTAGTGACCAGTTCGCTCATGTCAGACATCCAAACAGTATCTGTGAATCCATCAGCTCTATCAAAACGATATGGTTCATTCCACACTTCAATCCATACATCTTCTTGATCTTTAAATTGTGTAGCCCAAAGTGCTAGTTTTGTTTTGTAATCAGTCCACCACGATGTTTGCGCGGGACTTTTTCCTGTAAACTCTGTTACTTTTTGTCCATTCCAACCAAAAGCACATAGAATGGTAATCCGCTTATTTATTCTATTATCATCAATAATACGCTGCAACGAATATAAATAAGAGCCATTTGAGTCTTGAATTGCGTTACCCGTTACTGGGGTTTCTTTTATGTTTCCAATAAATTCTCTGGCAATATCAATATTCCAAGAATTCATATCAGTGCTTCCAGAACTAAATACGTGAAAGGAATTAGCGCCAATAAGCTGAATGGGATTTGAATTTTGTATAATTTTCGACCCTTCTATTTGGAATTGTTTTGGAGTAACTACTAATTCCTCCTCTTTACAAGATTGCAAAACTATCATTGTAAAAATTAAAAATAAAGAGCGGAATATAGAATAGCTTTTACGATTCAAAAAAGAGAGTGTTAGAAATTAGTTATCGATCTGATCAAGTTTTATTAAATTGTATAAATAGAATAAGGAGAAAAAAAAACGCTCTGAAATTTCAGAGCGTTAGTTAATCTTATTTAGTAATTGTTTGTGTTCTATCTGGCCCTACAGAGACAATTTTGATAGGGACTTCTACTTCTTTTTCAATGAAGTCAATATATTCTTTTAATTCTTTTGGTAATTCATCGTATGTAGTCATACCAGTCAAATCTGCTTTCCAACCTTTAAATTCTTTGTAAACTGGAGTTACATTTTCTGGTTCAATGTTGTAAGGGAAGTGAGCGATGTTTTTACCTTTATAAGTGTACTCTGTACATATTTTTAAAGTTTCAAATCCTGAAAGGACATCACCTTTCATCATCATTAATTGCGTTACACCATTTACTTGAATAGCATATTTTAGCGCTACTAGGTCTAACCATCCACAACGTCTTTGTCTTCCTGTAACAGATCCAAATTCATTTCCTACGCGTGCCATTGTAGTACCGTCTTCGTCAAAAAGTTCTGTTGGAAATGGTCCACTACCTACACGTGTTACGTATGCTTTGAAAATTCCGTATACTTCTTTGATTTTGTTAGGAGCAATTCCTAAACCAGTACAAGCTCCTGCTGCAGTAGTATTAGAAGAAGTTACAAATGGATAGGTTCCAAAGTCTACATCTAGTAATGAACCTTGCGCTCCTTCACATAGTATTGATTTACCTGCTTTTTGAGCTTGGTGTAAATATTCTTCACTATCAATAAAATCAAGTTTTTTCAAATCTTCGATAGATTCAAAAAATTCTTTTTCAAGCTCTTCTAAGTTATATTGAATATTTACATCATAAAATGCGATCATCGCCTCGTGCTTGTCAGCAAGTGCTCTGTATCTTTCTTTGAAGTCTTCTAGTTCGATATCACCAACACGAATTCCGTTTCTACCGGTTTTATCCATGTAAGTTGGTCCAATACCCTTAAGAGTAGAACCAATTTTAGCTTTCCCTTTTGAAGCTTCAGAAGCAGCATCTAGTAAACGGTGAGTTGGTAAAATTAAATGTGCTTTTCTTGAAATGATTAATTTTGATTTAATATCTAAATTAAATTTAGCTAAACCGTCAACTTCACCTTTAAAAACAACTGGGTCGATTACAACACCATTCCCAATAATATTAATGTTATTATCGTGAAAAATTCCAGAAGGAATAGTTCTAAGGACATGTTTTATTCCGTCAAATTCTAAAGTATGTCCAGCATTTGGTCCACCTTGAAAACGAGCAATAATATCGTATTTTGAAGTAAGTACATCAACAATTTTTCCTTTTCCTTCATCTCCCCATTGTAATCCTAGTAATAAATCTACGGTCATTCTGTTTATTATTTGCAGTTAATTATTTATTTGCTGAACCTCTCGCAAGTGATTCGTATTTTTTAAATTTCAGTGTCTGATATTGGTTTTTTCTTGACTCCGTATAGATATAGAGAGTGATTAGTGATTTCAATATCAAATATTTCTTCGATTGTTTTTTTGATGCTTTGTATTCTTGGATCACAAAACTCAATCACTTCTCCAGTATCGGTCATGATAATATGATCATGTTGTTTATCGAAGTATGATTTTTCGTAATGTGCTTGATTTTGACCAAACTGATGCTTGCGAACTAAAGCACAGTCCAGTAATAACTCAATTGTATTATATAAGGTCGCTCTACTGACACGGTAGTTTTTATTTTTCATTTTGATGTAAAGATTCTCGATATCAAAATGCTCTTCACTTTCATAAATTTCTTGAAGGATGGAATAACGTTCAGGAGTTTTTCGGTGCCCTTTTTTTTCAAGATACATTGTAAAAACATTTTTTACAATTTCTTGGTTTTTGTTGTTATCTGTGGAAATGAGTGTCATATCTGGCAAAGATAAATTATTTATTCTAATAGTTTTCAAGTTTAAGGACTTATAAGAGCATAATTTGTGAGTTTTGAAACAAAAAGAACCTAAATGCTGTAGTCCTCAACGAGTCGTGAAAATCGATGATAATGATTTAATCCTTATACTTTTATTTTTTGTAAACACGGGTTACCTTATCGATTCCGTCAATTTTTTTAATATTATCGATTAGTTTATTCAGTAAAGTACTATTCTGTACGACAACAATTAATTGTCCTTTGAATAGTCCTGCATCTCCGTTCAACGATATGCTTTGAATATTGACCTGCATATTATTCGAAATTACTTTAGTCAACTCATTTGTAAGTCCTAAAGTATCCATTCCGGTAATATTTATGATCGCCTTAAATTCTTGTTGTGACGAATCGATCCATTTGGCCTGCATAATACGATACGCATAGTTAGACTGCATCGCAATTGCATTTGGACAATCTTTTTTATGCACTTTAATACCTTCGTTTATCGTGACAAAACCAAAAACTGTGTCTCCTGGAATGGGATTACAGCATGTGGACAGTTTGTAGTCTAATTTATCTTGTTCTTTACCAAACACGAGCATGTCATAATTGCTGCTCAATACTTGTTTGTGGACGTCTGCATCAGCAGTTTGTCCGGAACGTTTAATTTTACTTTTAAAGAAATTTATTAAAGTGTTGCTTTTTTGGGCAGCATAATCTTTAAGTTGCTGATTGTCAATTGAACCCACACCAACTCTGTAAAACAAATCTAAACTGGTTTTTAGTTTGAAAAAATTGACTAATTCATTAATTACGCTCTCACTTAAAGTTATTTTTAGATGCTTTAATTTACGAGTTAGGATTTCTTTTCCGTCTTCAGCAATTTTTTTAGTATTTTCATTTAAGACATTTCGAATCTTATTTTTTGCGCGTGATGTGGTAACGTAATCAAACCAGTTGATAGTTGGTTTTTGATTTTGGGAAGTGATAATTTCGACCTGATCGCCATTTTTTAGTTCATAATTTAGAGGGACTAATTTTCCGTTTACACGGGTTCCACGAGTTTTAATACCTATTTCAGAATGGATGCTAAATGCAAAATCCAGAGAAGTCGCACCCTTTGGCAAAGATTTGATGTCTCCTTTTGGGGTAAAAACATATATTTCTTTTGAATACAGATTCATTTTAAAATCCTCAACAAAATCTACGGCACTAGTTTCTGAGTTTTCTAGTGCTTCTTTAAGTAAGTTCAACCAAACATCCAAACCACCTTCTTCTGTCGCACCATTTTTATATTTGTAATGCGCTGCGTACCCTTTTTCTGCAATCTCGTCCATACGCTCACTGCGTACTTGCACTTCTACCCAGCGCCCTTTAGGTCCCATGACCGTAATGTGCAATGCTTCATATCCGGTAGATTTAGGAGAGGAAATCCAGTCGCGTAAACGACTTGGGCTCGGACGATAATGGTCGGTTACAATGGAATATATTTTCCATGCTAGAAACTTTTCATCGTGCGGATTTGCTTTGTAAACGATCCGAAGTGCAAATTTATCATAGACTTCATCAAAGCTTACATTTTGAGCCAGCATTTTTCTTCTGATAGAATAGATAGATTTTGGACGACCTTTTATAACGTATTCAACTCCTTCAGCATCTAAAGAGCTTTTAATCACGTCAGAGATGTCTTTTATGTAGGCATCTTGTTGTTCTTTTGTCTCTTTAATTTTGCTAACGATATTGTTGTAAACGATAGGTTCAGTGTATTTTAACCCTAAATCTTCTAGTTTTGTTTTGATGTTGTATAATCCTAGGCGATGGGCAAGAGGTGCATATATATATAAAGTCTCAGAGGCAATTTTGACTTGTTTATGGTTTTCCATGGACTCCATAGTTTGCATGTTGTGCAATCTATCGGCTATTTTAATTAGGATAACGCGCACATCGTCATTAAGCGTCAATAACATTTTACGGAAATTTTCGGCCTGCATCGATACGTTCATGTCTTTTTGAACCAACGAAATCTTAGTTAATCCTTCTACAAGTTGCGCCACTTTTGGATTAAAAATCCGTTCAATGTCTTTAACGGTAGTGGGAGTGTCTTCCACAACATCATGTAATAATGCTGCGGCAATAGAAGTGGCACCCAGACCTATTTCTGAGGCAACTATTTTTGCCACGGCAATAGGGTGAAATATATAGGCTTCCCCTGATTTTCTTCGCTGTTCTTTATGGGCTTCTACGGAAACATCAAATGCCTTACGTATCAATTTCTTGTCTTCAGGAGTCAAGGTCTGGTAACTGATGCGCAGTAATTCTTTGTATTCCTGAGCAATTGCTTTGTTCTCTTTTTCTATATCTATTTCTGTCATAGCGGCATGGTTCATTTTCTAAAAATAACTATAAGTTGGCAAATATGCAAGAGATAAATTACTACCTAATATTTAATTTTCCGCTTGATCTTTCAAGGATGTTTTAGAGTTATTTTTTTTAGATTCGAATAAAATCCAAATCTTGAAAATCATAGCTGAAATCTGTTAAATCAGAGATGGGATTCATTTTTAACGTTATGGCTTTTCCTTTTTCATCAAAGCTAAAAAAGAGATGGGCATCAGCATGCAAGTAAGCGTTATTCCATTTTACTACATAGTTTCCTTTTTTATAGAAAAACACCTCTCCGCTAAGCTGAGAAGAACGTTTCGATTCAAAAAACAACTTCCCTTTTTTCTCGCTTATCACGACATCCCCAAACCATTTATCCTGATATGTTCCTGTTATTGAAGCTAGGTCAACTTTTACTTTGTCTTTTTTGTTTTTGGCAACGGTAGCCCACACTTCATCAGTTACTTTATCAGCACTTTCTTCATTGGCTTTAATGCGGTTACTGTATATCGTTACATAGTCTTCTGAATCAATATCTAAATAGCTGTCTTTTATGGTGTTTGTAATTGCGTTAAATGCAGCACCTGATTGTTGGTTTGTCAATACAATAATCCCTAACTGTAATTCAGGAATATAAGTAGTTTGTGTTACAATTCCTTCAAGTCCACCAGTATGTGTTACTTGTTTGTATCCTTTTACATCACTTAAAAACCAACCTAGTCCATAACCATTAAAATGTGTATTGTAGGGAGCTCTAGTTTTAGTTGGAATTATAGTTTGCAACTGCCACATTTCATCATGTTCTTTTTGGGAGAATAACTGCTTGTTGTCAGGGCCATATTTTCCATTATTCATTTGCATAATTGCCCATTTACTCAAATCGTTCACACTGGAATAAATTCCCGCGGCTGCATCAAAAAGCTGGTTTTGGTAGCGTTTAATTACTTTCAACTTTCCATTTATAGGTACGTGAGGGGCAATGATATTAGTAGAATCTTTTAAGCGAACAAATGAAGCTGCGCTATGATTCATTTCGAGTGGTGCCATAATACGTTCTTCAACAAAATTACACCAGCTTTTTCCACTAACTACATGAATGACTTCTCCTGCTACAATGTACAAAAGATTGTCATAATCATATTTAGTTCTAAAAGCCGAAACAGGCTTCAAGTATTGTAAGTTTTGAATAATATCAGTAGCTGTAAAGTTACTTCCGTCAGGCCAAATCATTAAATCTCCTGCTCCAAGTCCAAGTCCGCTTCTGTGTGTCAATAAATCACGAATGGTGAATTCCTGAGTTACGTAATCATTATACATCCTAAAGTTAGGAAGGTATTTTATGACTTTATCATCCCATTTTATTTTTCCTTCATCCACTAATATGGCTAGTGATGCGCTTGTAAAAGCTTTACTGTTAGAAGCAATACCAAATAAAGTATTGGCATCCACTTTTTCTTTTGTATCGATGGATTTTACCCCATACCCTTTAGCAAGAACTACTTTTCCGTCTTTTATAATTGCTACCGCAATTCCAGGGACATTAAATGCAGTTAAGGTTTTGTTCACTAGTGCATCCACTTGCGGCTCGGTTATTTGTCCGAAGGAAAGTGTTGTTGTGATTAATGTTATTAGAGCGAATAATTTGTTTTTCATATTCTTATTTGTTTATTTAATTCTGGAATCAAAAATGTAATTTTAAAATCCTCTTTGCCTTTTGGCTTCAAAAATCAATATTGCTGCAGCAACTGAAACGTTCATACTATCAATTTCTCCCTGCATTGGGATTATAATATTTTGAGTAGCGGCATCACGCCATTCTTGCGTTAAGCCTGTTGCTTCCGTACCTACAACTAGCGCTGTTGGTTTAGTGTAATCTTGGGTATGATATGAAGTTGAGTTTTGCAAAGTAGCACAATAGAAATTGATTTTTTTCTCTTTTAGAAAAGCAATAATTTCTGCTGTTGTTCCTGTTGCAATTTGGTTTGTAAACAAGCAGCCTACACTGGAGCGAACAATATTTGGGCTGTATAGATCACTTTTTGGATTGGCAATAATAACGGCATCAAGATTAGCTGCGTCTGCAGTTCGTAATAAAGCACCAATGTTCCCAGGCTTCTCAGGTGCTTCGGCAACAAGAATTAAAGGACTGTCGGATAATTTTAAATCCGACAGCTGTTGTGATTTTGTTTTGGCTATAGCCAAAACACCCTCAGTAGTATCACGATAAGCTAGTTTTTGAAATACATCTTTATTGATTTCAATTAGCTCAGGAGTATTTGATATTTTCTTAGCTTCAATTTCAGTACAAATTTCAGGATAAAATAAGATGGTTTCTATTTCATAACCTCCTTTTAGCGCCAAGGAAATTTCGCGTTTTCCTTCTATTAAGAAAGTGCCTGTTTGTTTGCGGTTTTTAGCTTTTTCTTGCAATAATACCAAAGATTTTATGAATGGATTTTGAATTGAAGTGATTTGTTTCAAGATATTCTAAAATTTAATTATTATTTAGGAAACAAAGATACGTAGAGAACAGGCAGTTTTAAAAATTTGAAACAGAATATTTGTTGACCCCAAAAGAGATTCCGCAGATATGTTTCTCAGAACTACTTTACGCCATTATTTTTTTTTAATTTTGCGGCAATTGTTTTTAATAACAAGAATACGATTTGCTCAATTTAAACTCATAAGAATCATGTTTCATTTATTGGATATTATAGGAACAATTGCTTTTGCCTTGTCGGGAGCGTTGACTGCTATGAGTAAAAAGCTTGATCTTTTTGGCGTTTTTATTATTGCCTTTGTAACGGCAGTAGGAGGAGGAACCTTGCGGGATGTTATGATTGGTAGAACGCCTGTGGGCTGGATGCTTAATTTAGAGTATGTATATGTGATATGTGCTGCTTTTGTCTTAGCTCTAATATTCAGAAAAAAGTTCGAGAGACTGCGTACGTCATTATTTCTGTTTGATACTATTGGACTTGGAGTTTTTACATTGATTGGTATAGAAAAAGGAATTAGTGTTGGTCTGCATCCTGTAGTTTGTGTTGCTTTAGGGACTATGACCGCTTGTTTTGGAGGAGTTATACGAGATATTTTATGTGCTGAGATTCCAGTAATTTTCAGGAAAGAAATTTATGCCACTATATGTATCTTGGGCGGAATTGTATTTTTTATGCTGAAAAAATTCAATTTAGATAGTGATATTTTATATCTGATAACCTCACTGGTAATTATTCTAGTTCGTTTAATGGCGGTGAAATTTAAATGGTATTTACCCACTTTAGAAAAGAATTAGTCCGTCAATTAGCAACTAATGAGATAAATATAAGAAGCCGACCAGCGGAATAGGGTAGTCTGGATCGTTTAACTCGATAATGTAATAGTAAGTTCCGTCAGGGCATCTTTGGTTATCGAGCAGTATTCCTTTGCTAGCGTAACCATCCCAGTCACTAGTATTGTTATTTCCTTCCCACAATAATGCACCCCAGCGGTTGTATATCGATATTTTAAAATTCAAGAAAATATCACGAATGCCTTTATTCACAAAGGTATCATTGCGATTGTCATTATTGGGTGAGATAAAGTTGTGTACAGTGGGAGCACAATTCTTAGTGTTTAATTGAAAAGAAGTAATGCTAAAACAGTACTCATTTTGGACTCTAATGTATATAGTAGTAACCGCTTTATTGGTCTTGAAGTTGTAAGTATTCTGTATTGCAGTGGCTCCATTTTCTACACCAAGCGTTGCGTCTTCTAGCGAAGTATAAAAACTAACGGTGTCTTCTGTCTTTACTTTTACTAAGTCGTCATAATTTGAAAAGTTATAAAAACCAATTCCTAACCCTTGATTACAAGATTCCATGTCAGCTACGATATTGATTTTTGGAGAAATCCTCAAAGAAATATTTTGAATAACGCTTGAATTATTTTCCTCGTTCAGTTCTGTTACGACTCCGATTCGGCTTCCGTTATCATCGACAGAAAATTCCAAATTAAAAGGACTTTGAATATTGTTGGGTATATCTAAGGTGATTTTGTTGTTTTCGACTCCATCAATAGGGATACTATTTTGGGTCTTTGTGGTGCCCGTCAATATTCCATTTGTATATATGGCGATTGGAGTTGCGATAGGAATAATAGCGGTACTATTAGTGTTATAAACACTATAGTCAATAGTGATTTTTCTAGAGTCACAGGCTAAGTCAATGTTGTTGATACGCAGTGTTGCATCCGGTAATTGACTGTTCAATTTGGTAACGATGGCATTGATCATCACAAAATCTTGACCTGACGTAAGCTGGATTTTTGCCGAATTATCTCCAATGTTAATGTTGTTTTGAATGTTGTATACATCTAAATCCATATTGTAAAGCGAAGTAGAGCCTGTGAAACTATTGGTCCCGTTAAATGCGTTATCTACTGGGTTCAGTGGTAAATTACTGATTGGATTTCCGTTCACTCGCAGCGTTTCATTAACACTGATTGATCGGTCTCCTTCCCAGGCAACAAAGCCTATTCTTGCATCTTGATTGTCAATAACATTCAAACTGTTTAACGTAATGTTTATTTCATTTGGAACATACTGTAATCCATCATATATAGTAAGTTGATTTAAGGGTAGATTAGCATTTTTATACACTAGGACAATTGCCCAACCTCCAAAATTGGTTCCATTCCAGCAATAATAATCGATTACGTCCCTTAAATCTAATTCACTTAAATTATAAACACCACTTCCTGTATTTTTAACTTGTGCTGTTATATCAGTAAAAGCACTGAAAAAAGGAAGCCCAGATGAGCTTTGAGTAACTTGAAAGGTTCTTTGAGCAGTAATATGTTGGTCGTTTAATTTTACTTCAAAATCACCAAATCCAGAGCCAGCCCAATAGAGATAGGCGCTTTCTATTTCATCACCGGGATTTAAGGTCAGTATTGCTGATGAGCTGGTATTAATTTCGCAAGGTCTCCCGGTACCATTTTCAAAGGTATTTAACGTGTTTCCAAAAAACACAAAATCATATCTCCCATTATATTGATTGTAGAGCGAGATATCCTGTCCATGCACGCAAGATGATAGAATAAGAATTAAAGTATAAAAACAATAACGTAATTTTTGCGTCATATAAAAGTAATGTAACGGATCTAAATTTAGTGATTTATTTTTACAAATCTAATTCTATAAATAGTGAGATATTTGCCGAATAATTGTTTAATTTCCCAATGTTTAAAAATCGACTTTGAAAAAACACATAATAAAACAATACGAATCTAAATATTTCGACGAATGGAATGCTTTTATAAGCAAGGCTAAAAATGCTAGCTTTCTGTTTCATCGCGATTTCATTGAATATCATTCAGATAGATTTCAAGATTATTCATTACTGATTTTTCAGGAGAAGAAACTAATTGCTGTATTGCCTGCAAACCGAGTTGAAACTACTGTTTATTCTCATCAAGGTTTGACTTATGGAGGATTGGTTTATGGAGAGCAAACGAAATTAGCATCGGTAATCGCTATTTTTTCAGCCATTTTATTGTTTTTAAACCAAAAGGGGATTGAGGAACTGCATATAAAAACAGTCCCGTCGATCTACCATACTAAACCTTCTGAAGAAATTCAGTACGCTTTGTTTTTGGCTGAAGCCAAATTAACCCAAAGAGATACGTTAGCAGTAATAGATTTATTACAAGAGAATACAGTAGCAAAAGGCAGAAAAAGTAGTCTTAAAAAAGCAATGCAAAATGATCTGGTGATTAAAGAAGAAAGTGATTTTGAACAGTTTTGGAATAATATTTTGATTCCAAATTTATCAGGAAGGCACAATGCTGAACCTGTTCATTCATTGGAAGAAATAGCACGTTTGAAAGAATTGTTTCCAGATAGTATTTTGCAGTTCAATGTCTATCATAATGATACAATTGTTGCAGGAGCAACCATTTTTGAAAGTGGAGCCGTTGCGCATTGTCAATATATTTCTAAATTTGAAACAAATCAGACGCTGAGTAGTTTGGAATTTTTATTCGATTTCTTAATCCATAAACGATTTGCAAAAAAGCGATTTTTTGATTTTGGAAGCTCTAATAAAAACCAAGGAAAAAAACTGAATGTGGGCTTGGTCTATTGGAAAGAAAGCTTTGGCGCCAGCACTATAGTTCACGATTTCTATGAAGTGGAAACGGCTAATTATTATAAATTAGATCAGGCTGCGATATGATACCATTTTTAGATTTAAAAAAAATAAATGCCTCATACGAAATTGCTTTTCAAGTAAAAATGAAAACGGTTTTAGAAAATGGTTGGTATATTCTAGGAGAAGAAGTCAAAGCTTTTGAAAGCAATTTCGCTAGTTACTGTAGCGCTAAATATTGCATCGGAGTAGGAAATGGTTTTGACGCCTTAACACTGATTTTTAAAGGCTACATTCTATTAGGAAAATTACAAAAGGGCGATGAGGTCATTGTTCCTGCTAATACTTATATTGCTACTATTCTGGCTATTCTAGAAGCCGATTTAATTCCGGTTTTGGTCGAGCCAAAGTTGGAAACTTACAACCTAAACCCCGATTTAATTTCTGAGAAAATTACTTTAAAAACGAAAGCTGTTCTTGCGGTTCACTTGTATGGACAATTGGCGGAAATGGAAGCAATAAACACAATTGCTGCTAAACATAACTTACTGGTAGTAGAAGATGCAGCTCAGTCTCATGGTGCAATTAGCAATCAAAAAACAACAGTCGAAAATCAAAAATCAAGCGTAGCGTACAGCTTTTATCCTGGAAAAAATCTAGGAGCATTAGGTGACGGAGGTGCGATAGTTACAAATGATTCAGCTTTAGCCAAAATAATATTTTCTCTTCGCAATTATGGTTCAGAAACCAAGTACTACAATGATTATCCAGGTGTAAATTCTAGATTAGATGAGTTACAAGCCGCTTTTTTAAATGTTAAATTACCACATTTAGATATCGAAAATGAACAACGCAGAAGGATTGCGAGAAGGTATTTGGCAGAAATTAAGAACAATAAAGTAGTGCTACCCAAATGGGATTCTTCAAATAATCATGTTTTCCATTTGTTTGTAATTCGAACAGAAAACAGAGCGGAATTACAAAAGTATTTACATGAAAATGGAATACAGACCTTGATTCATTATCCGGTTCCTCCGCATAAGCAAAAAGCGCTCTCTGATTATAATGCGCTGTCTTTTCCTATTACCGAAAAAATACATGAAACGGTATTGAGTTTACCTATAAGTCCTGTTTTGACCGCTGAAGAAGTGACTTTAATAATAGCAATTTTAAATAAATATTGATTTGGAAGTTTTGAAAAAAATATACCGGTCACAGCTATTTAAAATTAGTTCTTTAAATAGCTTAAGTATTATATTAAAAATAGGAATTGGGTTAGTTACGTCTAAATTGTTGGCAGTTTTTGTTGGACCAAGTGGCATGGCTTTAGTTGGGAATCTCAGAAATTTTATGACTTCAGTAGAAAGTGTTTCTACTTTGGGTTTCCAAAACGGAATTGTGAAATATGTAGCCGAGATCAAAGAAGACAAGCCGAGTCTTCAAAAATTATTGTCCACTGTTTTTATATGTTTAGTTTTTGTTGCTATTCTTTTAAGTGGTGTTTTGTTTTTCTTTGCCGCATTTTGGAACCAAGAAATATTTGGAAATAAGTACCAATATAAGTCTGTTTTCAAAGCCTTAGCTTTAGCCTTACCTTGGTATGTCGTCTCTATCTTTTTAATTTCCGTTCTGAATGGTTTAGGCAGTTTTAAAAGAGTAATTTGGACTAACAGTATTGGAAATGCTATCGGATTACTAGTTTCGATAGTTTTAATTTTGCAGTATAGAACCTTCGGAGCATTATTAGCGATTGTTGTTTCACCAGCTTTATTGTTTTTTTTTAGTTTCTATTTTGTCAACAAAGAAATTGATATTTTTAAATCAATTAGCCTTTCCGCTTTTGATTTAAAGATCATAAAAAGTATGTCTTCTTATTCTCTTATGGCATTGGTTTCATCCGTTTTAGGGCCTTTAATTTTTCTTGCGATACGAAATAATATTATTCAAACGTTAGGTTATAGTCAGGCGGGTTATTGGGAAACGATGATGCGTATTTCGACGTATTATATGCTTTTTGCAAGTACTATTTTGACAGTTTATTTTTTGCCTAAACTTGCTGTCGCCAAAAATAATCAGGAAACGAAAACCATTTTTTGGAGTTTTTATAAAGGGATATTACCCGTTTTTATTTTAGGAGTGACTATTGTTTATTTCGCTCGTTTTTTTATCGTTAAATTACTTTTTACTCAGGAGTTTTTACCGGTGACCACTTTGTTCTTTTGGCAGTTAGTAGGAGATGTATTAAAAGTAGCCTCGTTGATTTTAGGCTATCAGTTTTTTGCAAAAAAAATTACAGTAGCCTTTATTTTTACTGAATTGCTATCTCTTTCTATCACATACTTCTCCAGTATATTCTTAGTCTCAATTTATGGGCTAGAAGGGATTGTAATGGCGCATGCCTTGACGTATTTCATGTACTTAATATTGCTTGGGGTTTATTTTAGGAAAAGCTTGTTTTAGCTTTCAGACCAAGTTGTTATGTACCGCTCAGAAATCTTGACATAATCATGCTCTTTTTCTATAAACGCTCTGGCACGTTGGCCAATTGCAATAATTTCATTTGGGTTTTCAATTAGTAAGGATAATTCATTAACCAGATAATCTACATCAGCGATGGCATTGATAACTACTTTAGCGGACAGTTTGTAATGCTCTACGAATTGTTGTTCCGCGCCCGTAAAAACCACCTTTCCTTTAGCCATAGCTTCTAAGGCGTTGTAACCTTGGTCGTGAGCATACGCCTGGTCTAGTAAAATATGCGCTTTATTATAGGAATGAATGTAGGTGGCATAAGGAACATCTCGGGTTGTAATAACTTCTATTTTGTCCCCGTATTTAGACTCGATTATTTTTAATGCTTTTTCGAAAAAATCATTTCCTTTTTTATGGTAATTTACGGCGTTGATTCCGTGAAAAATGATGATTTTATCTTCGATTTCTAATGGCTTAAAATTAATTTTAGTGGTGTTGATTGGATTGGGAATTAGACCTAAATATTTTGGATTTTGAAGCAAAGGAAAATGGTAATCCATATCAGAGGCAATAATGCCCTTAATGTTTGAGTAAATAAATTGATGAAGTTTCTTAAACGATTTTGTTTTGAATTTCAATACGTTTTCGAAGCTTTTTGTACTTATTCGACCTAATAAATATGCTTGAATTACCGATTTGTAAGTAGGGTTTTCAAAGCAGTATTTTACGTTTAAATAGTCATAACCAGAAGATAGCAAGAAAGTTTTGGCGTTGTTGCTGAAGAGGTGTTTTAGAATTTTTTTTTCATGAAAAAAGTTGCAATAAAAGCTGTTTTCGTTGATAAGCTGAACTACATCAAAACCGGTAAAGTGATTTTTATGTTTTTTAAATTGTCTGTAAGTCAAATACGAGCTGACATCAAAACCAGACAGCAAATGAATTCCAACTTTTAATTTTTTTAAAAAACCACTATCCCATTTTTTCTTAATTGGGTAGTCAATTGGGTAATTTTTAAAGCCATCTTGGTGTCCTACAATGGAAACTTCATGACCCAGTTCCAGCAAGCCTTCTTTAAGGGAGTTATGTAACCTACTAAATTCACCAACAAGTAAAACTTTCATTTATATGTATATTTGACAAATATATTTACTTTTAGACAGGAATGATAAAAAACAAAAATAAAGTCGCTATAATTTCGACCGCATTAGCAAATGGGGGAGCGGAAAAATTTGCTTCGTTGTTGAGTTTTATGTTGGAAAATTTAAATATCGAAGTGCATACTATCATTATAAATGATGCCGTTGACTATGAATATGCAGGTGAGTTGTTGAATTTGGGAATAGATAGTGAAAATCGATTTTCTTTTTTAAAGAAAACAAAAAAGGGATATCTATTAAATCGTTATTTAAAGGAGAAACAGATTAGTTGCGTTATCGATAATAGACCCCGAAATAATCTGCTTAGAGAATTAATCACTAATTGGATTTATGGAAGGAGAAAAAAGATCGTTATCGTTCATAGTTTTAAATTAGGAAACTACTTTCCAAAGTCTGTATTTTGGTCTCAGTTTTTATATCGAAAGACTGCAAAGATAGTATGTGTTTCAAGTGCTATTGAAAAAGAGGTGAAACTGAAATTTGATTTAAAGAATACCAAGACAATACATAATCCTTTTGACTTTTCTAGAATACAAATTAGTAAGGATACTGCGACTACTGTGGATTACATCTTATTTTTTGGGCGATTTGATGAAAAAGTAAAGAATATCAGCTTAATGCTTGAATCTTTTTTTATCTCCAAATTGTTCGAACAGGGAATTAAATTAGTACTAATGGGAGAAGGTCCTGATTTAATCCGAATTGTAGATTCGATTAAAAGATTTCAACTGGAAGACTATGTGACAATCTTGCCTTTTAATAGGAATCCGTTTGATATTGTTAAGAATGCTAGATTTACGGTTTTAACGAGTCAGTACGAAGGTTTTCCAATGTCGATTGTAGAGTCCTTAGCATTAGGGACTCCGGTTGTTGCTGTGGATTGTAATTCAGGGCCAAGGGAAATAATAATCCATGAGTATAATGGATTATTAGTAGAAAACTATAATGCTATTAATCTCGCAGCTGCCTTTAACTGTATGGTTTCAGATCGCGAGTTGTATGCTTTTTGTAAAAAAAATGCTGCCAAAAGTGTTGCGCATTTATCTTTAGAAACGATTTCAAAACAATGGGAATCCATTTTACACTAAAAACAATGACAACTAATAATGATGTTCAATTAATTGAAATTCCAAAAATTAAAGACCGCAGAGGTAATCTTTCGGTAATTGAAGGAGATACTATTCCTTTTGACGCTCAAAGAGTATATTATTTATATGACGTGCCTGGTGGAAGTAGAAGAGGAGGCCATTGCCATATTGAGCAGCAAGAGTTTTTAATCGCACTGAGCGGTAGTTTTGATGTGGTGTTAAAAGATGGAAAGTCTAAAAAAGTGATGACACTTAACAAACCTAATATTGGACTGTTGATTGTAGACGGGATTTGGAGAGAATTAGAAAACTTTTCTTCGGGAGCCGTTTGTTTGGTCATGTCGTCAGCTGTATTCGATGAAGCCGACTATATCCGCAACTATAAAGATTTTAAATTATTTAAAAACCGATGAGCCAAAACCATAGTTAGTTAAAACTGTTTTTAAAGGAATTAATTGTTTCAAAATAAAAGAGGGAAGTAGTAATAGTATCCTTTTTTTTGATTCTAAATTTTTTAAGTCAATGGCGTCGTAATAATTTTGAAAGAGTGTTTTGTTTCCGGCTATTTTATGTTTTATGGCTAACGAAAACCGATTCAAATCAAGAAATATTTTTAATTCAGGATTTGATTTTTCCTCTTCTTTGAATTTTGAAAAATCAACTTTAGTGTCTAAATAGTTTTTATTCTTTGATAGACTTTTATCATCATAAACGTACCTCGCTAAAATTTTCCAAGAAAAAAGTACGGGATATTTTAACCCAATACGAATCCACATATCTGTGTCTTGGCCGCTTTTTATTTGGGTGTCAAAAGTTCCTATGTCTTCAAAAACCGTTTTTTCAAAAACAGCACAGGAAGTACATATTATCGTTTCCTTAGTACTTGCGGTAAAGTAATTTACAATTTCATAATCTCCCGTTTTTGCTATTGCATAGTATGCTGGAAATATGCTTTGTGAAGTTTCGATTTCTATTGCTGCTGAAAAAACTTTTATGTCAGGGAAACTATTTAATCTTACGAACATTTCTTCTAAAAATGTAGGATACCAATAGTCGTCAGCATCTATAAAGCTAATGTAATTGGATTGCGCCTTTTCGATTCCGTAATTTCTTGCTGATGAGGCTCCTCCGTTTTCTTTTGTGAAATAGCGAATTCTGGGATCATCAAATGTTGCAATTAGCTTTTCGCTATTGTCTGTCGAACCATCATTTACAATCAGGATTTCAAAGTCAGAAAAGCTTTGTTCCAGGACGCTTTTTAAAGTGGCTTCGACAAAGGTTTCTTTATTAAAAAGGGGGATTATGACCGAAAAGAAAGGCATCTATTTACTGTTTAAGGAACAAAAATAGCCTATTTTGTAGATGTCAAATGCAATTAGAGACGGTTTTTTTGAAGTCAGGTTTTCTTCCAGTTTAAATTGAAGTCTTCGAAATAATTTTGAAACGATATAATCCATTTTGAAAAAGCAAAGTGTTTTATACAATTGAGTTATTTTGCTTTGTTTTGTGATTGCAGGATTATTTTTAGAAAGAGATAAAAGTGTTTGAAGAGCTGTTTTGGTTTTTGAAAGGAATACTTCAGATGTCTCTATATTCAGATGAAATACTGGGTTCTCTATCTGTTCAATGGTGATATTTCGATGCTGTAAAGCGGCAATAAAAGAATAGTCTTCATAACCGTACGAATCAATTTTTTCATCAAACAAAATCGTTTCAAAAACAGATTTTTGTATCAGAAGATTAGAAACGAAAGTTGATTTATAGGGATTTTTTTTTCTTTCAGATAAAGGAATAGCTTCTCGACTCTTTCCAAATACCCATCGCAATAATTGCTGGTCAGTTGGTTTTTTCTTGGCGTAAAGCAACCCTCCAAAAAAAGCTTTTTTAGTAGCTAATTTAATTTGGTAGATATAATTCGAAATAAAATCAGAGCTTTTAGGAAAGGTGTCACAGTCCAAAAAAAGTAACCAATCCTTTCTAGATTTAGAGGCTAGTAAATTTCGAATTGAACTTCTCCCGATGTTTTTGGGCAATTCATTATAGATACAATTTGATAAAAATTGAATTTCACCGTTATTTGATTGATAATCCTGTGAGGCATCATCAACACAGATAATCTCAAAATCAATCTTGGATTCCAAACACTGAGAATGCAATTCTAACACTAATGGATAGGCATTGTAATTGTAGATTGGAACAAGGATAGAAAGCATTACACCGTTCTTTGAACTACTTCGTATATTTTAGTGTCTTCGCATTTCAATGTTTTTGATGGGAACTTCATCAATAATGCATAATCATGAGTAGCCATTATTATTGTTTTTCCGTTAGCATTGATTTTTCTCAATACCTCAAGCACTTCAGCGCTTGTTTGTGGGTCTAGATTTCCTGTTGGCTCATCGGCAAGGATAAGCTCTGGGTCATTAAGCAAGGCTCTGGCAATGGCGACACGTTGTTGTTCTCCACCTGAAATTTGATGTGGCATTTTGCTAGAGTATTCTTTCATTCCAACTTTATCCAATACCTCGTCAATTTTTCGATCCATCTCATCTTTAACAGTCCATCCTGTAGCTTTAAGCACAAATAACATATTGTCTTTAATAGTACGGTCCGGTAATAGTTTGAAATCTTGGAATACGATACCTATTTTTCTTCTCAAAAATGGGATATCATCTTCCTTTAGGGATGCTAAATCAAAATCTACAATGTGTGCTTCACCTTCTGTCAATGGCATGTCAGCATAAAGCGTTTTCATCAAACTACTCTTTCCTGATCCTGTTTTTCCAATGATGTATAAGAATTCACCACGGTTTACGTCCAAATTAATATTAGATAAAATCACTTTATCTTCTTGATGAATGGTTACGTTTTTTAAAGACAGTATAGCTTGAGACATAATTAGCATTTGTTTATTGGGTAAAAGTAATAAGATAACGGTTGTATTCAAAATAAATTTCATGTAATAAGGCGGATTTGCCCGAATATAAATGCGCGAACGGATAATGATCGTTATCGAAATCTAAATGATCGTGGATTTGTGGTTTTTAAAAAGAGGTTGAAGTAGTGTTAAGTACTTAAAATGGCATTGTTAAAACATTTGTTCATAATAAAACCGAAAGTGGATTCGTTATAGACCATAGAATATGATACATTTGAATATTAAATAAAAATAAAATGCGTAAACTTTCTTGGCTTCTCTTTTTAGTGCTTTTTGTTGCATCTTTTTCTGTTTCGGCACAAAAGTCAACAATATATACCCATGATTTAAAAGATTTTAATAGAGCCCTTTCCTTGTTTAATGACGGGCAATATGCTTCTGCTAAAATTATATTTGAAAAAGTAAAATCGGAAAGCGACAATGACGAACTAAAGTCTGATTGTTCCTATTATGATGCGACTTGCGCCATTCGTATGAATCAGGCTAATGCTGACATGCTTATGGAGCGTTTTGTTTCAGATTATCCTACAAGCGCCAAGAGTAATCAGGCATTTATAGAAGTGGCGCATTATTATTTTGACCAAGGAAGCTATCCTCAAGCTCTACAGTGGTTTGAAAAGGTAAATGAAAGTCAATTGAGTGCTAGCGATAGAGATAAATTTAATTTCCAAAAAGGATACAGTTTTTTTAATTCGAAAAATAAAAAAGAAGCAACTACTTATTTTAATAAGGTTGTAAACTCTCAAGAATACGGTTCGCAAGCCAAATATTATTTGGGTTTTATGGCTTATGAAGGTGATGACTATAAGGAAGCAACGAAGTATTTTGATGCTGTATCCGGTGAAGAAAAATACAAAGAAAAGCTTTCGTATTACCAAGCCGACATGAATTTTAAACTGGGTAATTTTCAAAAAGCAATAGAGCTAGGTGAAAAAGCAATGGCTAAATCGAATGCTGTAGAAAAATCGGAGCTGAATAAAATCATTGGGGAGAGCTATTTTAACCTAAAAAAATACGAGCAGTCGATTCCTTATTTGGCGGCATACAAGGGCAAAAAGGGCAGATGGAATAATACTGATTTTTACCAATTGGGTTATGCTTATTACAAGCAAAATGATTTTGAAAATGCTATTTCGCAATTCAATAAAATTGTAAGCGGAAAAGATTTTGTAGCACAAAATGCTTACTATCATTTAGGAGAAAGTTACCTGAAGTTAGACAAGAAACAAGAGGCTTTGAATGCTTTTAAGAATGCTTCCGAAATGGCATTTGACACTTCAATTCAGGAAGATGCGAGTTTAAACTATGCAAAGTTAAGTTATGAAATCGGGAACTCGTACCAAAGTGTACCTGCTGTTTTATTGGGCTTTACCAAAAAATATCCTAATAACGCTAGTCGTTCTGTAGTGGAGAAATTGTTGATTGATTCCTATATCTCTTCAAAAAATTATAAGGAAGCATTGGTTTTATTGGAGAAAAATAAAAGCCCTGAGAATAAGTTGGCGTATCAAAAAGTTACTTTTTACAGAGGATTAGAATTATATGCTGATAGAGACTATGCAGAAGCATTAAAAATGTTTAAGAAATCTATCGATGGGCAAGTTGATGCAGCCATGACAGCTAGAGCTACTTTCTGGAAAGCAGAAACGGAGTATGTTTTAGATGATTATAAAAATGCATTATTGAGTTTTAGACAATTTTCAGGATCGTCTCGTGCTTCATCTGCACCAGAATATAAAAACATCAATTACAATATTGCCTACACTTATTTCAAATTGAAAGAATACGATCAGGCGGCAACTTACTTTCAAAACCAAATTGAAACAGTAAAAGACGATAAAGTGCGATTGACTGATTCTTACTTGAGATTAGGAGATTGTCAATTTGTAACCTCAAAATATTGGCCTGCAATGGATGCCTACAATAAGGCAATCGATATGAAAGGTGTCGATGCTGATTATGCCTTTTATCAAAAAGCAATTTGCTATGGTTTTGTTGCCAAAAATGATAAAAAAATCGAAGAATTGAATTCCTTTTTACAATTGTATCCAAGATCAAATTATAGAGACGATGCCATGTACGAATTGGCTAACACTTATGTTGCGAGCGGGAAACAAGATTTGGCTTTGAAAACATTTGATCGCTTAATTTCTGAATTTAAGAACGGATCTTATACTGCAAAATCTATTTTGCGTCAAGGATTAATTTATTATAACTCTGATAGAAATGCGGATGCTTTAACTAAATTTAAAAAAGTAGCATCTGATTTTCCTAAAACTCCTGAGGCACTTGAGGCGGTTTCAACGGCACGATTGATTTATGTTGACGGTGGAAGAGTAGCTGAATATGCAACTTGGGTAAGAACTCTAGATTTTGTTGCAGTTACCGATGCGGATTTAGATAATGATACCTACGAATCAGCATTAAAACAATTTGAGCAGAACAATAACAAGCAGGCTATTTCTGGATTTATGTCGTACACTGCCAGTTTTCCAAGAGGAATACATTCTTTACAGGCTAATTTCTACTTGGCGCAAGCATACTTCGCTGAAGGATTGCAAACCAAATCCATTCCTAATTATGAATACGTAATAGGACAGCCGAGAAGTGAATTTACGGAACAATCTTTAGCTCGTTTGTCTCAAGTTTTATTGAAAAACAATGATAATGCAAAAGCGATTCCCGTATTGCTTCGTCTAGAGAATGAAGCTGATTTTCCTCAAAATAAAGTGTTTGCACAATCTAATTTGATGAAATGTTATTATGATAAAAAAGACTATTCAAACTCAGTTATTTATGCTGATAAAGTTTTGAGTAATCCTAAAACGGATGACAATGTAAAAAGTGATGCGCAAATTATCATTGCTCGTTCTGCAATGCAAACAGGTGACGAAGCAAAGGCGAGATCAGGGTATGCGAAATTACTAACGATTGCCAAAGGAGAATTAGCGGCAGAAGCGTTGTACTATGATGCATATTTTAAAAATAAAGACGGAAAGTTTGAGGTTTCAAATACAGCGGTGCAAAAATTGGCTAAAAATTATTCAGGTTATCGATATTTTGGAGCCAAAGGTTTGATTCTAATGGCCAAGAATTTCTACGGATTGAAAGATAGTTTTCAAGCAACCTATATTTTAGATAATGTAATTGAAAATTTCACTGATTTCCCAGATGTAATTTCCGAAGCGAAAAGAGAATTGGATGCGATTAAAACAGAAGAGTCTAAAACAAACTCATCGATTGTAAAATAAAAATGAAGTAAGGGAAATCATTGTTGATTGCCTATTATAAATTTTTAAAATAATTCATAAAAAATGAACATTCCTTTTTACATCGTTGATGTTTTTTCAGACAGCAAGTATGCTGGGAATCAATTGGCAGTTTTTTTAGATGCTGAGAATATAGCGGAGGATCAGATGCAGAAAATAGCTGCTGAAATCAATTTTGCGGAAAGCACTTTTATTACTAAAATGAATCCTGATGAGGCTACTGCGCAAATTAGAATATTCACTCCAGTAAAAGAGATGCAGTTTGCAGGACATCCTATTATAGGGACGTCATGGGTATTGATGAATAAAATTTTTAAGACTAATCCTCTAAATTGTACGGTAACTGTTCCTATTGGTCCAATTCCGGTTTACCAGTCAGAAGGTTTAGTATGGTTACAAGCAGCTCAACCAGAATTTTTTGATATTTTTTCAAAAGATGATTTTGTGTCTTTCAGTAACTTAGAATTGAATGACTTTGATAGCCGATTTCATATTCAAGAAGTCACTACCGGTAGTGCTTTTATAATGGTGCCTGTTAAAGATAAAAAGACACTTGAAAAAATTGAACTGGATAAAAGCAAAGCAGAGAAGTGGCTAAAGGATCATTGTAAAACAGCGCATCAGGTATTATACTTTTTTTGCCTCGAAGATAGTGAGCTTTGCAGTAGAATGTTATGTATCGAAAAAAATCAGTTGATAGAAGATGCTGCTACAGGAAGTGCAAGCAGCTGTTTGCAAGCGTTTCTTTTAAAATATCATTCTCCTATGATTAATATAATAAATAATCAAGGAGAGTTTATTAATAGGCCTTCACAAATTTTTTTCGAAGGAAAATTATCTGCTGAACATTTCGATATCAAAATCGGTGGCAAGACGCAACTCATTGCAAAAGGAGAATGGGAAATAGAATAGCAGCAAAACACTAGTTAGAAAAAATAATAAGAAAAGAGAATAACAGGAGGTTAAGATAAGAACGTTTCTTCTTAACTCTAAAAAAATAATAAAATATGAAATTCAATTTCCAAAATAAGATTAGCATTGCCGTTTTACTAATGGTACTTCAGATTTCTTTTGCTCAAAAGAAAGAAGAAAACATTGGCTCTGAGGTTGTAAACGTAGTAAAGCCATATACACCTGCCATTTCGGATGCTTTCAAAGTACAAGAGACTCCTGTTCTTGATGATGAAGGGAATGCTAAAAAAGAAACTATTAAATATTCTATTTTCTCTTTTCCTGTAGCTTCTACTTTTACACCTTCAAAAGGAAAAGCGGAAGGTGTAGATAAAACAAAACAAGAGCATATGTATAATAATTATGCTACGCTGGGATTTGGAAATTACAGAACATTAAATGCTGAATTGTTTGTTAACCAAGAACTGGATAACAATGATTATGTAGGCGGAATGTTTCGTCATCTGTCTTCACAAGGTGGAATAACTGGTGTGGAGCTAGACGACCGGTTTTATGATTCATCTATCGATTTGACTTATGGGGCTAATTATAATAATATGTCTTGGAATGTGGATTTAGGCTATAAAAACCAAATCTATAACTGGTACGGATTACCAGAAAATTTTGGTACTTCTTTAAACCCGGCGGATAGATCGGATTTGATTTATGGAATTGATCCGCAGCATACTTATAATACGATTTCTTTTGGTGGTAAAATTGATTTTAATGAAGGCATATTAAATGAAGCAAGCATGAAGTTTAACCGTTTTACGGATGCTTTAGGTTCTGCTGAAAACAGATTTTATATCAAGCCGTCCTTACAATTTGATGTTATGGAAGAGTCGATTAAAACAGATATAATAGTTGATTACGTAGGAGGAAGTTTCGAAAATAATTATTTAAAGACTAATACAGAACCTTTAAAATATGGGTATACGAATTTTGGAATAGCTCCTAGTTTTGTAATGCAAAAGGAGGATTGGACCTTGAATATTGGAGCTAAAGTATTCTATAGTTTAGATAATGAAAACAGTTGTAATAAGCTTTATGTGTATCCTAATTTTAACGCTTCTTACAAGGTGGTTGGAGACTTAATGATTTTTTATGCCGGTGCCGAAGGGAACTTAGAACAAAATTCTTATCTGGATTTTGCCAATGAGAATTTATACTTATCTCCAACGTTGAATATTGTACCTACAGACATGCAATATGATGTTTTTGCTGGTTTGAAAGGAAAGATAGTAAATAATGTGAGTTATAATATTCGTGGTTCTTATGTAAATGAAAGAAATAAGGCATTGTATAGAAGTAATGATTATAATGAAAATGTATCAAACGAAGATTATGCCTATGGGAATTCATTTCAAGTCGTTTATGATGATATGAAAACGGTGAGTTTCTCAGGAGATTTGAAAGCTAATTTTTCAGATGATGTGACTTTTGGAGTTAGCGGAACTTTTAGTAGTTATACAAATGATGTGCAGCAAGAAGCTTGGAATTTACCAACGATTAAATTAAATTCTAATATCGATTTTAATATAACTACAAAATGGTTTGCCGGAGCAGCTGTTTTTTATGTAGGGGAACGTAAGGATATGAAATTCAATACTAATTTCACAGTGGATTCTAGTCCAATTACTTTAGATAGTTATTTTGATGTAAATGCGCATGTAGGTTATAAATACAATGCGCAATTGACTGGGTTTGTAAGAGCTAATAATATTGCGAACCAAGCTTATCACAAATGGTTGAACTATCCAGTACAGGGTTTTCAAATAGTGGTAGGAGCTAATTATAAATTTGATTTTTAATCGAATTTACTTCTAATGCATAAAAAAATAGGCTTCCCGATAAGGAAGCCTATTTTTTTATGTTTAATAAATTATTATTCTGTGAAAGGAATAGCAATTCTTACTTTGTCCCAGCCCATATTCAATTCAATTCCTTTATCCGTTTTGGTGAAAACCATAGAAAAAGACTCCAATGAATCAGTGCCTTCAGTTACTGGAACTTTTAATCGAGCAACATCATTAGCTTCTTTGTAGAAGTAGGAACCCCAAACATTCAAATCTTTACTAATAATTATAGTGTAGCTGTCTTTTTCTGGAATAGCATATAAAGTATAAGTACCTGCCTTTACTTTAGTTTCTCCTAATTTCATGTCTTTGTAAAGCGTTATTTCTGCAGCTTCATTTGCACCTGTTCTCCATACTTTCCCCGCTGGAGCAAGTTCGTTTAAACTACGTCCTTTTAGTTGCGGTCTGCTGTAGGTTACTTTTGCAAGTTTGTCAGCATTTTTATAGTCTGTTGGGTATGAAGCCACATCCATAGGGCTTTTATCAAGATCAGGGAATTTTTGAGCATTTGCATTTGATGATAGTAGTATCGTAAAAGCAAAGGCAATTGTAGTAATCAATGTCGATTTTTTCATAGTTTTCATTATACAGGTTTAAATGTTAAAATTAGTATTTCAATCAAATGTAAAGTTAGAAATTCCTATTAAAACTCACTACAAATTCTGAAAAGGATTCTAAAAAAAGTTGTTGGACTCTATAATAATAACATAACTTTGGTAGCTGTAATCCAAAGTAGCGCTGGTGCTCTAGAAGCTTAAAGTGCAGAACTCATTTGCATTATCCGTATTTAAAATTTATAATTATGACTTTCAAACAAAAGATATATCAGTATTACTCACAACTCGTTCAAGACAGAATTGATGTTTTTAGAGATATGATTGTGGCGCTTACTGAGGATTCTAAAAATGATGCTAAAGGTTCTGCTGGAGACAAGCATGAGACGGCGCTATCGATGATGCATCTCGAGCAGGAAAAATTGAATAATAAACTACGAGAAGTGGTCGCGCAAAAGGCAATCCTTGATAAAATTGACTCTTCTAAAATTGCTGGAACCATAGTAGTAGGGAGTTTAGTGAAAGCTAACGGAATATATTTATATCTTAGTCTAGCATTGCCTAAAATTAATATAGAAGGCGTTAATGTTATTGCGTTGTCTCCACAATCACCATTAGGAAACAAACTGATGGGAAATACAGTTGGCTTTACATTCGAAATAAATACTACAAAGTATTTGATAGAGGAGATTGCATAGTATCCATTCTAATTAGTCCTCATAGATGCTTTTAGAATACTTTATGAAATTACTGTTTTCAACTTGGAAACTATTCTCGATGTTCTTTTAGTTACAGTTTTAAGTCTAATTTGCAATTATTGCTTATATTTATAACCAAATAGGTTATTTGTGTTTTGTAATTGTAACTGTAATTGCATCTTTGCCTTATCAAAATAAATGAAATAGTTAAAAATATATAGTTATGTGTGGAATAGTATGTGCCTTTGATCTAAAACAGAAAGCTGAAGTTTTAAGACCGCAAGTATTAGAAATGTCTAAAATCATTCGTCATCGTGGACCGGACTGGAGTGGGATTTACAGTGATGAAAAAGCAATCATGTCTCATGAGCGTTTGGCAATTGTTGATCCTGCTTCAGGGAAGCAACCGTTGTTAAGCGAAGATGGAAAATTGATTTTGGCTGCAAATGGTGAGATATACAACCACAGAGAATTGCGTAAACAATTTGAAGGAAAATATAACTTTCAAACGGAAAGTGACTGTGAAGTTATTCTAGCGCTTTACAAAGAGAAAGGGCCTCATTTTATTGATGAAATGAATGGAATCTTTGGATTTGCTATTTACGATGTTGATAAAGATGAATATTTTATTGCTCGTGATCATATGGGGATTATTCCATTATACATTGGTTGGGATCAACATGGAACTTTTTATGTAGCTTCAGAATTAAAAGCACTTGAAGGATATTGTACAAAAATTCAATTGTTTCCTCCAGGTCACTACATGACGAGTAAAGATGGTGAGTTTGTACAATGGTATAAAAGAGAGTGGACTGATTATGATGCTGTAAAAGACAACGAAACAAACATACAAGATATTAAAGTAGCGCTTGAAGCTGCGGTTCACAGACAATTGATGAGTGACGTTCCTTATGGAGTATTGCTTTCTGGAGGGTTAGATTCTTCTATTACTTCGGCTGTAGCCAAAAAATATGCTCAAAAACGTATTGAATCAGGAGATACAGCTGATGCTTGGTATCCACAATTGCACTCTTTCTCTGTAGGTCTTGAAGGTTCGCCAGATTTAGCTGCAGCTCAAATTGTAGCAGATCATATTGGAACGATTCATCACGAAATTAAATTTACAATTCAAGAAGGTTTAGATGCGGTTAAAGACGTAATTTATAACTTGGAAACATATGATGTAACTACAATTAGAGCATCAACTCCAATGTGGTTGATGGCAAGAGTAATTAAATCAATGGGGATCAAAATGGTACTATCTGGTGAAGGTGCTGATGAGTTGTTTGGAGGTTATTTGTATTTCCACAAAGCGCCAAATGCACGTGAATTCCATGAAGAAAATGTACGTAAATTAGGAAAACTACACATGTACGATTGTTTAAGAGCTAACAAAAGTTTAGCTGCTTGGGGAATTGAAGGACGTGTACCATTCTTAGATAAAGAGTTCATGGATGTAGCTATGCGAATCAACCCACAAGACAAAATGATTAACAAAGAGCATCCAATGGAAAAATGGGTAGTTCGTAAAGCTTTTGAAGAGATGTTGCCGCCAAGTGTTGCTTGGAGACAAAAAGAGCAGTTTAGTGATGGAGTAGGATATGGTTGGATTGATAAATTGAAAGAAGTAGTAGCTGTTGAGGTGACAGATGAGCAATTAGCAAATGCAAAATTCCGTTTCCCGTTACAAACACCTACGTCTAAGGAAGAATATTATTACCGTTCTATTTTCCATGAGCATTTTCCAAGTGATGCTGCAGCCTTATGTGTGCCTCAGGAAGCTAGTGTGGCCTGCAGTACAAAAATCGCATTGGAATGGGATGAAGCATTCAAAAATATGAATGATCCTTCTGGAAGAGCAGTTGCTAATGTGCATTCTGATGCTTATGCAAAAGTGTAGTTTAAAGTTTATTTATAATTAGTTAAGGAAACGTTCTCATTTATGAGAGCGTTTTTTTGTTTTTAACTAGTGCCTAGTGAAGCTATTTTATTTTTTGTTAAGTACTGATTTTTCTTGCGCGCCGAGGCTGGGATCAATTAAATTGAAGTAAAAAGTGAAATTTAGAATTTGGGTTCTATCTAAATAATAGGGAGTAGTTTTTTTTATTTGCTCTTCTTTTTTATATTAGCCTATCTAAACCGCACAATATGAAACGTTATATTTTAATTCTTACTTTATTCTCTCTTGTTTCTTGTCTAAAAAAGGACAAAACTGATGTAGATTCCATAATTACTGATGCCACGATATATACTGTAAACAATTCTTTTGATCGATCAACGGCTATGGCTGTTAAAGATGGTAAAATAGTTGCCATTGGTACAAATGACGAGATACGTAATAAGTTCAAATCTAATACTATCATAAATGCGAAGGGCAAGTTTATCTATCCAGGTCTAATTGATGCACACTGTCATTTTTACGGTTATGGACTTAGTTTGCAAGAAGTCGATTTACGTGGTACTAAAAGTATGAATGAAGTGATAAGCCGTATTCAGGCTTTTCAAAAAAAGAAAAATCTTAAATTTATTGTTGGAAATGGTTGGGACCAAAATGATTGGGAAGTTAAAGAATTTCCGTCTAAAGCAATTTTAGACAAGTACTTTCCTAACATTCCCGTAGTGCTTAATAGAGTTGATGGTCACGCGATAGTCGTGAATAGTAAAGTTTTGGCATTAGCCAATATTACTAAAGACACAAAAACAATTGGCGGACAGATCGAAATTGTAGATGGCGAACCAACGGGGATTTTAATTGATAACCCAATGGAGTTAGTGTTTAATATAATTCCAAAGCCAAGCAGGAAAACACAAATAACGGCATTGTTGGATGCTGAAAAAATAATGTTCGAATATGGGTTGACTACGGTAAATGATGCTGGTTTAGATCCTCAGGTGATTGATTTAATCGATAGTTTACAAAAGGCTAAGGCGATGAAGCTTAATGTTTATGCAATGATTACGGTTAATCAAAAAAACATGGATTTATATCTAAAAAAAGGGATTTACAAAACCGATAATCTGGATGTTCGTTCTTTTAAAATGTATGGTGACGGAGCCTTAGGTTCTCGCGGAGCCTGTATGCATAAGCCATATTCAGACAGTCCTGATCAGTTTGGCGCATTAATTACTCCTATTCCTGATATGAAAGTGATTGCCAACAGAATTGCAGCTTCCGATTTTCAATTGAATACACATGGAATTGGTGATTCTGCAAATACAGTAATATTGAAAGTATATAAAGCGGCTTTAGAAGGTAAAAAGGACAGACGTTGGAAAATCGAGCATGCACAGGTAATACAAGAGGCTGATTTTGATTATTTTAAATTGGGAATTATTCCTTCGGTTCAACCTACGCACGCTACTTCAGATATGTATTGGGCAGGGCAGAGAGTAGGAAAAGAGCGTTTAAAGAATGCTTATGCATATGAAAAATTACTTCAAAAAGCAGGAGTTATAGCCTTAGGTACTGATTTCCCTGTTGAAGAGGTGAATCCAATGCTTACTTTCCATGCTGCAGTTGCCAGAAAGGACAGTAAAGGATATCCCAGAGATGGTTTCCAGATGGAAAATGCTTTAACTCGAGAAGAAACCATAAAAGGGATGACAATTTGGGCTGCTTATTCTAATTTTGAAGAAAAAGAAAAAGGTAGCCTAGAAGTGGGTAAATGGGCAGACTTTGTTATGTATGATAAAGATATTATGAAAGTAGAAACCAGTGAGATTTTAGGAATGAAGCCTTCGAATACCTATTTAAAAGGAATTAAAGTCAAATAAACGAAGTGTTTAAAAGGAGTACTTATATTTATATTCTAATACTTCAGATCGTATCTATTTTAATTTCATTTTTAATGAACTTACTTGTTTTTGGTTATAAAGTATAACTAAATTACACACTTGTGTTTTGTATTTGTAACTGCTAACGCATCTTTACATGTTCGAAACAATGATAATTATAAAATTATGTGCGGAATATTAGCCATTATAGGAAAAGGAAAAGATGCTGAACTAGTAAAGGAGCTTTCAAAAAGGATGTCGCACCGTGGCCCAGACGAAAGTGATTTGCATGTTATGGAAAACGGTTCTATTTTAAGTCACGAACGTTTGTCGATCATCGACTTGCATTCGGGTAAACAACCTATTCAAGGAAGTACTACTGCCTATGTGGTTCATAATGGTGAGGTTTACAATCATCAAGAACTAAGAGAAGGTATATTGAAAGAGCACACTTTTAGAACAAAATCTGATTCGGAAGTAATTGTTCGTTTGTACGAAGAATTTGGCAATGATTTCTGTAATATGCTAGATGGTGATTTTGCTTTTGTAGTGGTGGATGGTGATAATTATATGGCAGCAAGAGATCCATTAGGAGTAAAACCCTTATACTATGGATTAGATGAGCGAGGGAGGATTTATTTCGCTTCAGAAATGAAATCTATTGCAGATCAGTGTAAAACGTTTTCTACATTTCCTCCGGGGCATTTTTATACAGGTAAATCGGGGTTTGTAAAATATTACCGACCAGAATATGAAGATTATTTAAATGCAAATCAAGAATTAGATTTGGTAAGCATAAGAGAAAGTTTGACAGAAGCAACTCGAAAACGCTTGATGGCCGATGTGCCTGTTGGGGTTTTACTTTCTGGAGGATTAGATTCGTCATTAACGTCGGCAATTACAGCAAGAATTTACGCTAAGCAAGGAAAAAAAGTACATTCGTTTTCTATTGGTCTAGATGCTACAACGCCAGATGTGTTGGCGGCCAAAAAAGTGGCTGATTTTATAGGAACAGAACACCATGAAATTTATTTTACAGTTGAACAAGGGATAGCATTGTTAGACAAGTTAATTTGGAATCTAGAGACTTATGATATCATTTCGGTAAGAGCAAGTGTACCAATGTATTTTTTATCGAAAGCGATAACTGATTTAGGAATTAAAGTTGTGCTTTCTGGAGAAGGAGCAGATGAGGTTTTTGGAGGCTATTTGTACTTTAGTAACGCACCATCTGCAGGGGAATTTCAAAAAGAAACAATAGAAAGAGTTCAAAAATTATTTACTGCCGATTTGTTACGAGCAGATAAGTCGACTATGGCTCTAGGATTAGAAACTAGAGTGCCATTTTTAGATAAAGACTTCTTAGATGTTGCTATGAGGGTTAAACCAGAAGAAAAGCAGCCTAAAAAGTATAATAACAAAGAAAAGTATATTTTAAGAAAAGCATTTGACACTCCCGAGGATCCTTACCTGCCTGAAGAAGTTTTGTGGAGACAAAAGGAGCAGTTTAGCGATGGAGTAGGATATAGCTGGATTGATCAATTAAAAGCCTATTGTTCGACACAAGTGACCGATTCGCAATTGGCAGCTGCGTCAGTTGAGTTTCCGTACAATCCGCCAACTACTAAAGAAGCGTATTTATATAGAACCATTTTCCATAAACACTTCCCGCAAGTTAGCGCTGCTCAAACAGTTAGAAAATGGATTCCTAGATGGCAAGAAAATGAAGATCCTAGCGGAAGAGCAAATGCTGCTCACATTGATGCGGCTTCAGAAATGGCTAAAGCTGTAGCTAAAGTTTAAATAAAAATATTATTTTGATATAATAGAAACGTTCTCCTGTTTGAGAGCGTTTTTTTATGTGAAAAAATCAACAATATGTTAATAACTTAACAGCTTAAAAAGCTATTTTAACGGTAATATAGTTTACATTTTTATATATTTGCGTGTTAGACGAAATTACATTATTAGAATAAATCATATGAGCGAAGAAATCAAGAAGGACAATTATTCAGCAGATAGTATTCAGGCATTAGAAGGAATGGAGCATGTAAGAATGCGTCCATCGATGTATATTGGAGATGTGGGGGTTCGCGGACTTCACCATTTAGTTTATGAAGTAGTGGATAACTCGATCGATGAGGCGATGGGAGGTCATTGTGATACCATTACTGTTGATATTAATGAAGATGGATCTATTACGGTTGAAGATAATGGTCGTGGTATTCCGGTAGGAATTCATAAAAAAGAAGGAGTTTCAGCATTAGAAGTTGTAATGACTAAAATTGGTGCTGGAGGAAAATTTGATAAAGATTCTTATAAAGTTTCTGGTGGACTGCACGGTGTTGGGGTTTCGGTAGTGAATGCGCTGTCGAATCATCTTACGGCTACTGTTCATAGTAGTGATGGAAAAGTGTACCAACAAGAATATGAAAAAGGAAAAGCGCTATATCCAGTAAAACAAATTGGGGAAACGACAAAAAGGGGGACGATAGTTACTTTTTACCCTGACAATACTATTTTTACTCAAACAACAGAGTTTTCATACGATACTTTATCTGCTCGTATGCGTGAATTGTCATACCTTAATAAAGGAATTACAATTACATTCACAGATAAAAGAGAACTTGATAAAGACGGAAATTTTGTTTCAGAAATTTTTCATTCTGATGAAGGATTAAAAGAATATATTCGTTATTTGGACGGAAATCGTGAGCCTATTATTGCACATGTGATCTCTATGGATAATGAAAAAGGAGAAATTCCAGTAGAGGTTGCTTTGATATACAACACAAGTTATACGGAAAATATCTTCTCTTATGTAAACAATATCAATACGCACGAAGGAGGAACGCACTTGCAAGGTTTTAGAACAGGTCTAACTAGATCTCTTAAGAAATATGCAGATGCTTCAGGAATGTTAGATAAATTAAAATTTGACATCTCTGGGGATGATTTTCGTGAGGGACTTACAGCTATTATATCTGTAAAAGTTGCAGAACCACAATTTGAAGGACAAACTAAAACGAAACTTGGAAATAGAGAGGTTGTTTCTCCAGTAAGTCAAGCGGTAGGTGATATGATTGAAGCTTATTTGGAAGAAAACCCAAATGATGCTAGAATCATTGTTCAAAAGGTAATTCTTGCAGCGCAAGCTCGTCACGCGGCTAAAAAAGCACGTGAAATGGTCCAACGTAAAACCGTAATGGGTGGTGGTGGATTGCCAGGAAAATTATCTGATTGTTCAGAGCAAGATCCTGCAAAATGTGAAGTGTATCTTGTCGAGGGAGATTCGGCAGGTGGTACGGCTAAACAAGGTCGTGACCGTGCTTTTCAAGCTATTTTGCCATTACGTGGTAAAATTTTGAACGTGGAGAAAGCAATGCACCATAAAGTTTTTGAAAACGAAGAGATTAGAAATATATTTACAGCACTTGGAGTTACTATAGGTACTGAAGAGGACAGTAAAGCATTGAACATTTCTAAGTTGCGTTACCATAAAGTAATTATTATGTGTGATGCCGATGTCGATGGTAGCCACATTTCCACTTTAATATTAACATTTTTCTTCAGATTTATGAAGGAACTAATCGAAGAGGGGCATGTCTACATAGCTGCACCGCCTTTATATTTAGTTAAAAAAGGAAATAAGAAAGAATACGCTTGGAATGATCTTCAACGTGATCAGGCCAATGAAAGAATGGGTGGAAGCGCAGGTATTCAACGTTATAAAGGTCTTGGGGAAATGAATGCAGAGCAATTGTGGGAAACTACGATGGATCCAAGTTTCAGAACCTTGCGTCAGGTAACTATTGATAGTTTAGCTGAAGCGGACAGAGTTTTCTCTATGTTAATGGGGGATGAAGTACCACCAAGAAGAGAATTTATTGAAAAGAATGCTGTTTATGCGAATATTGACGCATAACTAAATTATAAGAATCAACTAACTAACCAGAAACACATATATAAAGATGAAAGTTACTATTGTAGGAGCAGGAAATGTAGGAGCAACTTGTGCAGACGTAATTTCTTATAGAGGAATTGCAAGTGAAGTAGTATTATTAGATATTAAAGAAGGTTTTGCAGAAGGTAAAGCGTTAGATATTATGCAATGTGCTACAAATACAGGATTTAATACCAGAGTTTCTGGTGTTACTAATGATTATTCTAAAACCGCTGATAGTAGTGTGGTAGTTATTACTTCTGGGATTCCTAGAAAACCAGGAATGACTCGTGAAGAATTGATAGGAATTAATGCAGGAATCGTAAAAACGGTTGTTGAAAATGTACTAGTTCATTCGCCAAATGCTATTATAGTAGTGGTTTCAAATCCAATGGATACAATGACGTATTTGGCTTTAAAGTCTACTGGATTGCCAAAAAACAGAATTATAGGAATGGGTGGAGCTCTTGATAGCTCTCGTTTTAGAACATATTTGTCAATGGCTTTGGGAAAACCGGCTAATGATATTTCTGCAATGGTTATAGGAGGACATGGTGATACTACAATGATTCCTTTGACACGCTTAGCGTCTTACAATGGAATTCCAGTATCTCAATTTCTTTCAGAAGAGGCTTTAGAAAAAGTAGCTGCTGATACTATGGTGGGAGGAGCTACGCTTACAGGTCTTTTAGGAACGTCAGCTTGGTATGCGCCAGGAGCATCAGTTGCTTATTTGGTGGATAGTATTTTGAATGACCAAAAGAAAATGATTGCTTGTTCTGTTTTTGTTGAAGGGGAATACGAGCAAAATGATATTTGCATCGGTGTACCTTGTATAATAGGTAAAAATGGTGTTGAAGAAATTATTGAAATTGAGTTGAATGATAAGGAAAAGGCCGTGTTTGCTAAAAGTGCAGTTGCCGTTCGAGCAATGAACGATGCGCTTAAATCGATTTTAGACTAATTAATATCTTATATAATAAAGAAGACTGCACTTTAGCAGTCTTTTTTTTGAGATTAATTAATAAATAAATTGGTTAATCTTAACCTTAATTATATATTTGCTCGGTTAAAAAAAAATAATATAATTCTTGATTTTCTTTTTTAGAATCGAAATCGTGGTCAGGGGTTCTTTTATAAGGGTTGAAAATAAACAAATAAATATAAAATAATTAATTTTTAGTAATAATGCAGAATAAAGGACTTATTAAATTTTTCGCAATTCTATTTGCATTGGTGAGTATTTACCAACTTTCTTTCACTTTTGTCGCAAGCAAAGTAAAAAATGATGCCAAAGCTTATGCTGCAGGTAATTCTGAAAAAGAAACAAAATATTTGGATTCCATAGGTAAGGAAAGCGTATTTAACCTTGGATTTACAAATTTCACCTTCAATGAAGTAAGTGATAAGCAAATCAACAAAGGTCTTGACTTAGAAGGAGGTATTAATGTAATACTTCAAATCTCTGTTAAAGATATATTGAAAGGATTATCTAATAATTCTAAAAACCCTGTATTTAATAAGTCTTTAGCAGATGCTACAGCTGATTTAGAAGGGAACAAATCTTATTTAGACAAGTTTTTTGATGCTTTTGCTGCAAATTCAAAAGGAACTGTAAAATTAGCTTCGCCAGATATTTTTGCAAACAGAAGTTTGCAAGGAGAAGGTGGAGTAGATTTTCAAATGACTGACGCAGAAGTTGAAAAAGTAATCAAAAGAAAAGTTGACGAATCTGTAGAAAGTGCTTTTGGAGTACTTAGAAAAAGAATTGATAAATTTGGAGTTACGCAACCTAACATTCAAAAATTAGGAGAGTCTGGAAGAATCCTTGTTGAGCTTCCTGGTGCTAAAGATGTAGACAGAATTAAAAAATTATTGCAAAGTACTGCTCAATTAGAGTTCTGGGAAACGTACAAAATTGAAGAAATGGGTAATTTCTTAATGGCTGCAAATGAGGCATTGAAAAAAACCGAAATTACTACTGTAGAGTCAAAACCAGTTGTTAAAGATTCTTTGAGTGCTTTACTAGCAGATGGGAAAGATTCAGCTACTACTAAAAAAGGAAACAATCCTTTACTTGACAAAATTATTGCTCAAGGTGGTGGACCAGTTTTAGGTCTTTTCTCTCCAAAAGATACTGCAACAGTAAATGGATATTTTAAAAGACAAGATGTTAAAAATTTATTAGCTGCAGATCAACGCTATGCGAAATTTGTTTGGGGAAAACTTACAACAATAAAAGACGCTAAAGATAAAGATGTTGAAGCAGTAGAATTATATGCTTTGAAAGGGAATAGAGACAATATCGCTGCGATGAGCGGTGGAGTTGTAACTGACGCTAAAGATTCATTTGACCAGTTAGGAAAGCCTTCTGTTTCTATGCAAATGAACGGACAAGGAGCAAAAGCTTGGGAAGAATTAACAGGTAGAGCATACACACAAAAAAGCAATATTGCTATCGTTCTTGATGATATCGTATATTCTGCTCCAGGTGTATCTAGCGGACCTATTTCAGGTGGTAGATCTGAAATCTCTGGATCGTTTGACGTTACAGAAACTAAAGATTTAGCTAACGTACTAAGAGCTGGTAAACTTCCTGCATCTGCGGATATAGTTCAGTCAGAAGTAGTAGGGCCATCCTTAGGTCAAGAAGCGATCGATAATGGTACAAACTCTGCTATTGTAGGTTTGCTTTTAGTATCACTTTGGATGATGGTTTATTATGGTAAAGCGGGTTGGTATGCTAATATTGCATTGGCAGTTAACTTACTATTCCTTTTTGGAATCCTTGCAAGTTTAGGAGCAGTTCTTACATTGCCTGGTATTGCAGGTATCGTTTTGACAATGGGTACGGCGGTAGATGCTAATATTATTATCTATGAAAGAGCCAAAGAAGAATTACGAGATGGTAAATCACTAGATGAAGCAGTAAAATCTTCGTACAGTTGGACAGGAGCAATGCGATCTATTGTTGATGCGAATGTTACGCACATCTTAATCGGTGCTGTATTGTTTATTTTTGGTTCTGGACCAATAAAAGGTTTTGCAACTACATTGTTAATTGGTATTGTAACATCATTGTTTACTTCAATCTTTATTGCAAGAATCTTTATCGATAAAAACATTGGTAAAAAAGCTGATTTAACTTTCGTAACTAATTTCTCTAAAAACTTTTTTACAAATTTCAATTTTGATTTCTTAAAAGTTAAAAAATGGGCTTATTTGTTTTCAGCAATTGTAGTTGTTGTGAGCGTTATATCATTGGCAACAAATAAACTGGATCAAGGTGTTGATTTTGTTGGAGGAAGAACATTTCAAGTGCGTTTTGAAAAACCAGTTGAAGCGGGAATCGTAAAAGAAGAACTTACTAAAGTATTTGGTAGTGCTGAAGTTAAAATATTTGGTAATGATAATCAATTGAAAATCACAACTAAATATAAAGTAGAAGAGCATGGTGTAGAGGCTGATCAAGAGGTGAATAAATTGTTGTTTGAAAGTTTAAAACAACATTTCTCTGCAGATTTAACATATGATAAATTTGTAAATGCATACGCAGGTAAACAATACGGCGTTGTACAAGCATCGAAAGTAGGTCCTACTGTTGCTGAGGATATTAAAACTAATGCATACTGGGCAGTTTTAGGAGCAATGCTAATTGTATTCTTATATTTGTTAATCAGTTTTAGAAAATGGCAATATGGTTTAGGCGCAATCGCAGCTGTAGCGCATGATGTTATATTTGTACTAGGAATTTATTCTTTATGCTACAAGTTTATGCCTTTCGGTATGGAGATTGACCAACATTTTATCGCGGCAATCCTTACTGTTATTGGATATTCAATGAATGATACTGTAATTGTATTTGACAGGGTTCGTGAATTCTTAGACGGTAACACTAAAGGTACTTTCTCAGAAATCGTAAATAAATCAATTAATTCAACAATGTCAAGAACAATCAATACTTCGTTAACGATGATTGGTGTATTGGCGATAATGTTTGTATTTGGAGGAGAATCTATTAGAGGATTTATCTTTGCAATGCTTATCGGTATTATTGTTGGAACATATTCTTCATTATTTATTGCAACTCCAGTATTGGTGGATACAATCTCTAGAGAAGATAAAAAATTAATTGAAAAACAACATCAAGAAAGCTAGTAGTTGTTTTTATATAACTTTAAAAAGACCCAACGTAAGTTGGGTCTTTTTTTTTTGACTTTAAATTAGTTTTATATTGATTCAATTTAGTAATGCTTAAGTAAATGGAATGCCAATTTTAAAATAAAGGAGATAAGGGCTAATAGTAGACTCTTTGATTGGATTCGCTTTTTTACTTTTAGTGGGTACTTACTTAGGAGAAGGGGTGTGATTTTGCTCTTGGTATTTATTGTGGTAGTGCTGTAGGGTTGATAACGATATCTATATAAGTCGCTATTTTAATGTGCAACTTAATAATCTGCTGAAGGAAAGTTAAAACTTAGGGTATGAAATTTTTATGTAACCTGAAATGGATTATGTAGAATATAAACATAGATATTAATACAATAATGAAGTGGTAACTATATTGTACGTTCCAGACAAACAGAATGAATACGGAAGTGTGAAATTCATTAAAACTATATTGTCAATTGTAGCGTTAATGTAGCGAAACCAATTTCAGATTGTCTTTCTGACAGTGTTGGCTCCGTGATGAGGAACACTTAAACAGAATGGTTTTTGTAAGTTTTTCTGTATTTTAATATAGAATTTCAGTGGGTATTGTGTCTAAAGTTTATAATGTATTAGTGGAAGTCTGGCCAATTTATGCCGACTTTCTGATGCAGGCTTGTAAAAGTAAATTTTGGTTTTGACACTCTTAATTTGAAGTTGGGCTCTGTTGTTTCATTATGATTTTATAACTGTATCTCTATCGTAATTTTTCGTTTTTGTAAGAAATACAGAATGCATTCGCTGTTTCATCCCAATTACTCTTGACAATAAGTAGGTATTTAATTTTATTAAAGTCTCAATTTTTATATATTTACTAAATATTGATTTAAATTAAACCTTAAAGTATAATGAAAAAAAAGCACAGGTCATTTCTTTATCTTTTATTAGTAGTATGTTTATTCAATGTGACTCTTTATGGCTATAGTAGAGTAGATACTTTTGATTCAGTTGCTGTACTCATAGTTCCCCCCGCTGCGCCAGCTGTTATTTCACCGATTTATTATTGCCTAAATGGAGCGGCTGTACCATTAAAAGCGACAGCTTCGGCAGGTGCTGCATTAGTTTGGTATGGAACCAGTGCAACAGGAGGAAGTCCTTCTGCAGTAGCTCCAACTCCGTCAACTACCGCAGTAGGTCAAACAAGTTATTATGTAAGCCAAGTAGACGGCACTGGGGAGAGTCCAAGAGCTGTAATTGTAGTAAATGTTGTCGCTGATAACGGCGCTGTTATTCTTAACTTTAGATGCGATCCTACGCAAGCTACCACAACAACTTCAGTATTTTTTGATTGGTCCAATAACGCTGCTTTAGGTAGTAACACTTATAATTATACATATATGATTGAAGGAGGGGGCTCTGGGTCTGGTACAACAGGAGTTTCCCATCAGGAAGTATTTGGAATGGCACCAGGGCAAAAAGCTACAATGATATTGTCTTCGGCAACTTCACCTTGCGCTACTGCTACTTTAACTTGTAGTGTGCCTTGTGGAACTTCAACTGTAACCCCAAATTTTGCGCAGATTGCTCCTTTTTGCTCTGGAGATCCTGCACCTGTATTAGGGAATACATCACCAAATGGGATTACTGGAACTTGGTCTCCAGCAACGGTTAGTAACACCGCTAGTGGTAGTTATTTATTTACTCCAAATCCTACTACTTTTCCGTGCGCCTTGACACAGACGCTCGCCATTACTGTGACGCCAAGAGCAACACCGACTTTCACAAGCATTCCGACCACTGTGTGTCAGAATGCTGCGGCTCCTGTTCTTCCTTTAAATTCTAATAATACACCATCAATATCAGGAACTTGGAACCCTAGCACAGTTAATACTTCAGTTTTAGGACCCGTTACCTATACTTTTACAGCTAATGCAGGGCAATGTGTAGTTGCAACAAAAACGACTGCTACAATAACAGTTCAAGCAAATGTTGCTCCTAATTTTGCTTCAATTGGAGCTATCTGTACCGGAAATCCAGTGCCGGTTTTAGCGACTACTTCACCTAATGGAATTATAGGTACATGGGCACCTGCAGCCATAAATAATACCACTAGCGGTTCATATGTTTTTACACCTACTGCTGGTCAATGTGCCACTCAGCAAACGCTTCCTGTGACAATTACACCTAGAACAGTTCCTAATTTTCCTGCTATAGCTTCTTTTTGTGAAGGAACGGCAGCGCCTATTTTAGATAATAACGTGGCTTCTCCAAATGGAGTATCAGGTACCTGGGCACCAGCTACAATTAGCAATACGGCAAGCGGAAGTTATGTCTTCACTCCTAATGCGAATCAATGCGCCACAAACCAAACATTGAATGTTACTGTTAACCTTCGAATTAGTCCTGGATTTAACTCTTTTGCAATTTGTTCAGGTAGTGTTCCTCCTGTCTTACAAACGACATCTCCTAACGGAATTAAAGGAACTTGGTCTCCAGCTGTAGTTAATAACATGAATACTGGTTCGTATATTTTTACGCCAGACTCAAATCAATGTGCTAACCCGGAAACTATAGTTGTCACCGTAATACCATCTAACACTTTAACAGACTTTCAGTGGACCGTTACTGAGGCTTTTGCCGAAAATCAAGTAGTTACTATAATAGCGATAGCATCTGGTGGTAAGTATCTATATCAATTGGATGATGGGCCGTTTCAAGAGAGTCCAATATTCGAATATGTTTCTTCGGGATATCATACGGTTACCGTTATCGATGAAGGTGGATGTAGTGTGCCGATAGTAAGAACAAACATTCTAGTGATTGGGTATCCAAAGTATTTTACCCCTAATGCAGATGGTTATAATGACAGATGGAATATATATGAGCTACAAGATGATGTGAGTTCTAAAATTCACATATTTGACCGATATGGTAAATTATTAAAAGAGATTACGCCTGACGGTACAGGTTGGGACGGTACCTATAACGGTCGTCCAATGCCAGGAAATGATTATTGGTTCGTTGTCGAATACAGAGAAAATGACATACTTAAGAAATTTAAATCTCACTTTTCGTTAAAGAGATAAAATAAAAAAAGCTTCCTTATTAGGAAGCTTTTTTTTTATGATATGTTTTAATTTCACTTTAAAATTAGGACTTATATCTTTACTGGTTTTTCCGCTGTAAAAATAAAATAGAGCCCGATAAGAATAAATGGGATACTTAGCCATTGACCTGTAGAAAGTAATCCTAAGGAGCTTTCAAATCCACCCTGACTTTCTTTGACAAACTCTACAACGATACGTACGGAAAATAATAGTACTAGAAAAAGTCCGAATAAAAACCCAGATTTTTGTCTGGCTTCTGTTTTCCAATACAAGAAAAACAATATTGCAAAAACAAAAACATAACAAAATGCTTCATATAATTGAGCAGGGTGTCTGGCAGGAACTTGTTCTAGTAAATTAGCAAACTGTGGATTAGTTGCAATAGCTTGATAAGCTTCATTTGGAGTTGGTATCTGTGTTGCATTTACGGCATCTCTAGGACTAAATTGATCACGAACAAACTTTATTCCAAAAGGAGAGCTTGTTTGTTTTCCTATAATTTCAGAATTGAAAAAATTACCCAACCTTACAAAAATAGCACCACTGGCAACTGCAATTACCACTCGGTCTAAAATCCAAAGCAGCGGTCTTTGTAGTACTTTTTTACTAAAGTAATACATAGCTATTATAATTGAAATAGCAGCACCATGACTTGCTAACCCTTGAAATCCTGTAAATTCCCAGCCAGAAATAAAGCCAAATAATTCACCGTTAATATTTTCTCTAATCGGTAAAAGAATTTCGATTAAATGATTTCGAAAATATTCCCAGTCGTAAAAAAATACGTGACCTAAACGGGCTCCTAGTAAGGTAGCAAGAACAGTCCATATAAAAAGAGAATCTAGTTTCTCAATGGATTCTCCTTCGCGTTCGAATATGTTTTTCATGATGTACCAACCCAGTCCAAATGCAATTACAAACATTAGGCTGTAGAAACGGATTATAAAAAAACCTAAATCAATACCTTCTGATGGGTTCCAAACTATGTTTAAAGCGTGTGTCATTATTTTTTATTTGATGTAAAAATACATTTTTTGTTTTGAGTTTCAATAGTATATTGAAGTTATGCCTTATTTTCTTGTGCTATTTAAGAGTCAGATATCACAATTTTACTTAGGGATTATTGTCTTGATGATTGCACTTTTTTTCAGGAACTGGGTCATAGCCGGTTTTACCCCAAGGGTGGCAACTTAAAATTCGTTTAACACCTAGAAATCCGCCATAAAACAAACCGTGAACTTGCAACGCTTCAATCATATAAGAAGAGCAAGTGGGCGCAAACCTGCAGGTTGCTGGCATAAGTGGTGAAAGCACAACTTGATAGAAGCGAACTAATACTACAAAAGGAAATATGAGGATTTTTGAAATCATATTTTAGATATTTAGTATTTGAATTTCTTAGCTGATCACTAAAAAAAGATCATTAAACACTAAAAGTAGTTCCCTCTTTTCCATCTTTCAATTGAATTCCATAGGCAATCAATTGATCTCTTATTTGGTCAGAAAGTTTAAAGTTTTTATCTGCTCTAGCTTGATTTCTCATTCCTATAAGCATGTTTACAACTGCTTCCAGTTTATCATTATTACCGTCTGCTATTTTTTCGTCTTCTAGTCCCAACACATCAAATATAAAGGCATTCATTGTTGAAGATAAGTTTTCTAAATCAACTGCATTTAAGGTTTCTTTATCATCATTTAATAGATTAATAAAGCGAACTCCTTCAAATAATTGTGCGATTAAAATAGGGGAATTAAAATCATCATTCATAGCATCGTAGCAGGATTGTTTCCAGCTAGCAATGTCTAGCGTACTGCTTGGGCTTGCGCTTATCTGTTTTGAAGTAGCTAAGGCTTCCATCAGTCTTTTATATCCTTTTTCTGCTGCAACAATAGCATCATCAGAAAAATCAAGGATGCTTCTGTAGTGTGCTTGTAACATAAAGAATCGTGCTACCGAAGCAGGAAAGGCTTTACTTAAGATCGAGTTTTCTCCTGTTAAGATTTCTCTCGGTAAAATATTATTTCCGGTTGATTTAGCCATTTTTTTACCGTTCAAAGTCAGCATGTTGGCGTGCATCCAGTAATTAACTGGCGTTTGACCGGTACAAGCTTCGTTTTGTGCGATTTCACATTCATGATGAGGGAATTTTAAATCCATTCCACCACCGTGAATATCAAAATGATTCCCTAGGTATTTCGTACTCATGGCTGTACATTCTAAATGCCAACCAGGAAAACCTTCGCTCCATGGAGAAGGCCAGCGCATAATATGCTGTGGCTCGGCTTTTTTCCAAAGTGCAAAATCCTGTGGATTTCTTTTGTCAGTTTGTCCGTCAAGATCACGGGTATTAGCAAGCATATCTTCAATATTTCGACCGCTTAAACGACCGTAATGATTGGTTTCATTAAACTTAACGACATCAAAATAGACAGAGCCATTCGCTTCATATCCAATTCCTTTGTCGATAATTGTTTTTATAATCTCAATTTGTTCAATAAGATGTCCAGTTGCTGTCGGCTCGATACTTGGAGGTAAAAAATTAAAAGCTTTCAAAATTTCATGAAAGTCAACAGTATAGCGTTGCACAACTTCCATCGGCTCTAATTGCTCTAAACGTGCTTTTTTTGCAATTTTATCCTCTCCATCTTCTGCATCGTCCACAATATGTCCTACATCAGTAATATTTCGTACATAGCGCACTTTATATCCTAAATGTAGTAAGTATCTGAATATAATGTCAAATGACATAAAAGTTCGCACGTTTCCAAGGTGAACATTGCTGTAAACCGTTGGCCCGCATACATACATACCTATGCTGCCTTCATGAATAGGTACGAATGTTTCTTTCTCTCCTGAAAGAGAATTGTATATTTTTAACTTCTGGGTAGTATATAAAGGCATGTTTGTTTTTTTAGGAGCTGTTTCCTGCTTTCCGCTTCAATCTTTTTATTTTTAAGAAAAAACAAAAAGGATTTCCACTTCAATCAGGGCTAAGGAATTGTGGGTAAATAAGGAATAAATTACGTTAGAACTTTGTTTCTAATTTAATATAATCCAAAAACTCTCTGCGAGCTTGAGGTTCTTTAAATTTTCCGCCAAATTCAGAAGTGACTGTGCTACTTTCGATGTCACTGATTCCTCTTGAATTTACACAAAGATGTTTTGCGTCAATAACGCAGGCAACGTCTTTTGTACCTAAAGCATTTTGTAATTCCTGAACGATTTGCATCGTTAAGCGCTCTTGCACCTGCGGTCTTTTAGAATAGTATTCAACAATTCGATTCATTTTTGAAAGCCCAATTACAGTTCCATTAGAGATATAAGCAACATGTGCTCTTCCTATAATCGGTAATAAATGATGCTCACAAGTAGAGTAAACGATAATGTTTTTTTCAACTAACATTTCGCCGTATTTGTAATTATTGTCGAATGTAGATGCTTTTGGTTTTCTTGCAGGATTCAATCCTCCAAAAATTTCTTTTACAAACATTTTAGCGACACGATTAGGTGTGCCTTTAATGCTGTCATCAGTCAAATCCATCCCAAGTGTAAGCAGGATACTTTCAACATCTTTTTTTATGCTTTCTATTTTTTCGTCATCAGTAATATCAAAAGCGTCTTCTCGTAAAGGATTTGTTGCGCATGAACCAATATGATTATCTCCTATTTCGTCATGAATTTCTTCATTATGTTTCATTAAAAGCTACTATTATAGTGGGTGTATATATTTAAGGCGTAAAGATAATTAATAAATACTAAAGAATTTCCATCCCTTTTAATAATTAATGATCGCTTTAACATAGTGATTAAGTAAAGGACTTTTTACGATTTTGTATTAAAAACAAACGGCAATAACTTTATTGGTTATTGCCGTTGTAGGGTATTGATTTAATTATGAGGACTATACCTCTATTTTTATAGAGATATAGTCTCTTTTATTGTGAAGTTGTAGTGCTAATTACTTTGCATTATAAACGACAATTGCTTCTTTAAGTATTTGTACTGCTCTAATTAATTCTTCTTTCTTTAAAACATAAGCAATTCTAACTTGGTTTAAACCTACTCCAGGAGTAGAGTAAAACCCAGCTGCTGGTGCAACCATTACTGTTTCTCCATCAAGGTCGTAACTTTCTAAAAGCCATCTTGCAAAATCATCAGCATTTTCAATAGGAAGTTCAGCGATACAATAGAAAGCTCCTTTTGGAGTTGCTACTTTTGCACCTTCAATTTTATGAAGCTCTGCGATAAGTGTATCTCTACGTTCTCTATACTCTGAGATTACTTCATCAAAATAACTTTGAGGTGTATCAAGAGCTGCTTCACTAGCTACTTGAGCAAATGTTGGCGGACTCAGTCTTGCTTGAGCAAATTTCATTGCAGCAGCCATTAATTCCTTGTTTTTTGAAACAATGCAACCAATTCTTGCACCACACATACTGTATCTTTTGGATACAGAATCAATCATGATAGCATTTTCTTCCAGTCCAGGAATGTTCATTACAGAATAATGAATATCTCCGTCATAAGTAAACTCTCTGTAAACTTCATCAGCGATTAAGAACAGATCGTGTTTTTTTACTAAGTCAGCAAGCTGCATCATTTCCTCTTTCGAATACAAATAACCGGTTGGGTTTCCTGGATTACATATAAGGATTGCTTTTGTTTTTGGCGTAATTAGTTTTTCAAAATCAGCTATTGGAGGTAGTGCAAAACCAGTATCAATTGATGAAATAACTGGAACTACATTAACTCCTGATGCAGTAGAAAAACCATTATAATTAGCATAAAATGGTTCTGGGATGATGATCTCATCTCCTGGATCCATAGTGCTTCCCATTGCAAAAAGCAAAGCTTCTGATCCACCTGTTGTAATGATGATGTCCTCAAAATCGATAGTCAATCCTTGATTTTTATAAAATTGAGATAATTTAGTTCTGTAGCTTTCAAATCCAGCTGAATGGCTGTATTCTAATACTTTAATATCAAAATTCTTAACCGCATTCATAGCCACCTCAGGTGTCTTAATGTCCGGTTGTCCGATATTCAAGTGATATACTTTATTTCCCTTTTTCTTTGCAATTTCAGAAAATGGAACTAATTTACGTATTGGAGATTCAGGCATTTGTGTACCCTTGTTCGATATTTTTGGCATGATAGTAATTGTTGAAATGCAAATTTGCGATTTTTTTTTTGAACTAAATAAGCTATCTAGCCTATTTATTGTTAAATGTGGAATATTCTTTAGTTTTTTCAGTAAATTTATAGAAATGTTACTCTATGAAAAAACGAATCTTATTTTTTCTCCTTTTCATTTACGCCCTCACTATTTCGGCACAGGGTGGATTTCGATTTAAAAAAGAGGTTAAGAAAATAAGTATTCCTTTTAAATTAATTAATAACCTAGTATTTATTCCCATAAATGTGAACGGGGTAGAGTTGACTTTTTTAGTGGATTCTGGAGTAAAAGAGACGATCCTATTTAGTTTAGAAGAGGAAAGTGACCTCAATCTTAAAAATATTCAAAAAATCACTTTGCGGGGTTTAGGTAGTGATGAGGCTATTGACGGTTTGAAATCTGCTGGAAATCTATTGGAGGTTAAAGGAATGGAATCCCGTAATCATCTTCTATATGTAATCGTCGATAAGGATTTTAGTTTGTCCTCGCACATTGGAATTCCGGTAAATGGAATTATCGGGTCACCTTTCTTTAAGAATAATTTACTCGAAATTAATTACGAAAAAAGAAAAGTTGTTTTTTATGAAGACAGTCGGAGAAACAGAAAATGGATAGAAAGAAGATATAAAAAAGTGCCTATTACTATTGAAAAATCAAAACCATATCTAAATGCTAATGTTGTTATTGATTCCAGTAGGTTTGCCGCAAAATTACTTGTAGATGTTGGAAACAGCGATGCGATATGGCTTTTTCAAAATGTTTCGGATAAAATACATGTTCCAATAATTAATTTTGATGACTATTTAGGTAAAGGTTTTAGCGGTGATGTAGAAGGAAAAAGAGCGCGAATTGCTGAATTTTTTATTTCAGACTTTAAATTTTTCAAACCTATAATAGCTTTTCCAGATTCCAGTTCGATAAAACACGTAACCATGGTTCCAGATCGGGTGGGTTCGGTTGGAGGAGAAATTCTAAGGAGATTCTCAGTCATTTTTGACTACCCAAATGAATTTTTGTATTTAAGGAAGAATAGACACTATTCAGCTCCATTTGTTTACAATAAAAGTGGAATTGAAATACGACATTCTGGCGTGCAATGGATTCAGGAGACAGTACAGTTGCAAGCTTTTCCGATAACGGTAGACCATCTGGATACCAGTAGGGAAAGAAGCGCTACTAATTTAAAATACAAGTTTCAATTAAAGCCTATTTTTGAAATAGCCAATATTAGAAAAAATTCACCGGCTGAAAATAGTGGCTTACAAAAAGGAGATGTGATTATTTCCATAAATAGGAATCCTGCCTATAAATATTCTCTACAAAAGATCAATTCACTCTTAAGATCAGAAGAGGAGAAATGGATAACCATAGAAATAGAAAGAGAGAAGCAACTGCTTAAATTTAGATTCCAACTTATAGATATTTTGTAAAACGAAAAACGTTCCTTGAAATAATTATCAAGGAACGTTTTAATTTTTTAAGGTAACTAATACTAATTAGCGATTACATCTCCTTTAATTTTTAAAGGAACTCTACCTTCGTCATAATTGACAGCATTAGATTCTACTGTAATCGTTTTTCTGATAGGCCCTACAGCCATGTTATACTTCACTTCAATCTTACTTGATTTCCCAGGTAAAATAGTATCGGTTTGTTTAGATAGGATAGTAGAACTAGCAGTAGATTGAACAGAATATATAATTAGTGGGGTAGTACCAGTATTCGTAAATTCAAATACTCGAACACCATTATCTTTTCCTTTAGTTATGGTTCCGTAATCAATAGTGTTGTTTTCCGCTTTGAATTCAATTTTAGCCCCGTTCTGCGAAAATCCAATACTTGTAAAGAATACGACCGCTATTATTGTTGCTATTTTTTTCATAAGATTTTTTTTATAGATAAAAAGTAAATTTAGTTTCTTTTAATTAAAGCACAAATTTTTATTTCTCTTTTTATAGTGTACTTAATTATTTACTTTTGTTCCCTATATGAATTACAAATATCAGACCAAAGTTTAATTTTGGTTTTAACAGTTGCTTTTTATGACAATTCCCGCACAATTTGACGCCAAGACTATTGAAGATAAATGGTATGACTACTGGATGGAAAATAATTATTTTCACTCTGAGCCAGACCACAGAACGCCATATACCATTGTAATCCCTCCTCCAAACGTTACTGGAGTTTTACACATGGGACACATGTTAAACAATACGATTCAAGATGTCTTGATCCGAAGAGCACGTCTAAAGGGCTTTAATGCTTGCTGGGTTCCTGGTACGGATCATGCTTCTATTGCTACCGAAGCTAAGGTTGTTGCTAAACTGAAAGCAGAGGGAATTAATAAATCGGATTTAACTCGTGAGGAGTTTTTAAAACACGCTTACGATTGGACTGACAAATATGGTGGTGTAATTCTAGAGCAGTTAAAAAAGCTAGGAGCTTCATGTGACTGGGAACGTACTAAGTTTACTATGGATCCTGACATGTCAGCATCTGTAATTCGTTCTTTTGTTGATTTATATAACAAAGGACTGATTTATCGCGGATACCGAATGGTAAACTGGGATCCAGAAGCTAAAACGACTTTATCTGATGAAGAAGTTATTTTTGAAGAAAGACAAGGGAAATTATATTTCATACAATACAAAATTGAAGGAAGCGAATACTTCTTGACTATTGCGACAACGCGTCCGGAAACAATTTTTGGAGATAGTGCGATTTGTATCAATCCAAATGACGAACGTTTTGCTCATCTAAAAGGAAAAAAAGCGATTGTACCTATTTGCGGTCGTGTGATTCCTATTATTGAAGATGAATATGTAGATATCGAATTTGGGACAGGATGTTTGAAAGTGACTCCTGCTCACGATATGAATGATAAAACTCTTGGAGAAAAACATAACTTAGAAATTATTGATATCTTCAATGAAGATGCAACAATGAATAGTTTTGGTTTGCATTACCAAGGAAAAGACCGTTTTGTAGTTCGTGAAGAAGTTGCATTAGAATTAGAAACAATTGGTGCACTTGCAAAAACAGAAATACACTTGAATAAAGTAGGAACTTCTGAAAGAACCAAAGCAGTTATCGAACCAAGATTATCAGATCAATGGTTCTTAAAAATGGAAGATTTAGTAAAACCAGCAATACAATCTGTATTAGTGGACGGAGATATTAAATTGCATCCTAAACGTTTTGAGAACACTTACGCTCACTGGTTGAATAATATTCGCGATTGGAATATTTCTCGTCAATTATGGTGGGGACAACAAATTCCTGCTTATTTCTATGGAGATGGGAAAGAAGATTTTGTTGTAGCTGAATCAATCGAAGAAGCATTAGTTTTAGCTAAGGTAAGAACTAATAACCAAAACCTAACAAACCAAAACCTAACTCAAGATGTTGATGCATTAGATACTTGGTTTTCTTCTTGGCTGTGGCCAATGTCTGTTTTTGGAGGAATAATGGATCCAGAAAGTGAAGACTTTAAATATTATTATCCAACAAATGATTTAGTTACCGGACCGGACATTTTGTTTTTTTGGGTAGCGAGAATGATTATTGCAGGATATGAGTATACGGGTAAAAAACCATTTACAAATGTGTATTTAACAGGATTAGTTCGGGATAAGCAAAGACGTAAAATGTCTAAATCATTAGGGAACTCACCAGATCCACTTGATTTGATTGAGAAATTTGGTGCTGATGGAGTTCGTGTAGGATTACTGTTAAGTGCTTCTGCAGGGAATGACATCATGTTTGATGAGGAATTATGCAACCAAGGAAAAGGGTTTACTAATAAAATTTGGAATGCTTTCAAATTGATAAAAGGATGGGAAGTATCTGATACTATTCCGCAGCCAGAATCTTCAAAGGTAGCTATCGAATGGTATGAAGCTAAGTTGCAACAAACCCTTTTGGAAATCGAAGACAATTTCGAAAAATATAGAATATCAGAAGCTTTAATGGGAACGTATAAATTAGTATGGGATGATTTCTGTTCTTGGTTCCTTGAAATGATCAAGCCAGCATACCAGCAGCCTATTGATAGTGTTACTTTTGCCAAAGCAATAGAAATGCTTGAAAATAATCTAAAAGTATTGCATCCGTTTATGCCATTCTTGACTGAGGAAATCTGGCAGATATTAGCTAAGAGAACTCCAGAAGAGGCATTGATCGTTTCAACTTGGCCAGAATTAAAACCTTTTAATGCTACTCTAATTGCTGATTTTGAAAATGCTGCAGAAGTGATTTCTGGAATTAGAACCATTCGTAAAGACAAGAATATTCCTTTCAAAGACGCGATTGAATTAAAAGCGATTAATAATGATTCCGCTTCTACTTATTTTGATTCGGTTGTGACCAAGTTAGGAAACATTACTGCATTAGAATATGTTTCTGAAAAAGTGGACGGTGCTTTATCGTTTAGAGTAAAATCGAATGAATATTTTATTCCGATTACTGGAAACATTAACGTAGAAGAAGAAATTGCAAAATTAACTACGGAATTAAATTATACAAAAGGCTTCCTGAAATCAGTACAAGGAAAATTGTCTAATGAAAAATTTGTAAACGGAGCTCCTGAGAAAGTTTTGGCAAATGAAAGACAAAAAGAAGCAGATGCTTTAGCTAAAATTGAAACAATCGAGCAAAGTTTAGCTGGATTGAAATAAGTTGATTAAAAACATAAAAAAACCCCAATATTGAATTTCAATATTGGGGTTTTATATATAAATAAGTTTTAGATTCAATAGTAAGTGTATTTTTTTTCTCCAATAGGGCTTCTACTAGGACTTGAAAAATAGGTGTTAATTTGTTCTATTGGAAAACCATCGGAGTTATAATTGTATTTATAGGTGTCTGATTCATTGCGAATGATGTTGTTGACGTTATTTAAGTCTTGAATGTTGAAATGTCGATTAAAATTATTTGTAAACGAACCTGTGAAAAATAATTTATCGAATCCTATTATGTTGGCGTATTTATTAGGTTTCGTGTCATACTCATATATTATGGTTGATGAAATCATTCCGTCAGTATTGAACTTTTCTCTTTTTACAATGTTCCCGTCTTTAAAATAAATTTTCATTTTAGGGTATGGAGCAACTAACTCCCAATTATTGAGAGAATAAGAATAGATACCAATATCTACGGTATTATCAGGCTGATAAGTGTAAACTAACTTATTTTGATTCATAGCCGGAAAAATTGTTCCGCTATTCGTGTCTTTATAAATTACAGTTTTTAACTTGTTACTCTCATACGTATATTCAGTGCTCACAATAAGCTGGTCATTGATGTATCCGTCTTCTTTTGTAATATAATCTCCAGTATATGTATAAATGATTTTATAAACTCCAATATAAAGATTACTGGTAACTTGGATGATTTTGTATCCGTTATAAGTGAACACTGTTGTTGAACCATTTGTAGTATTTATCACTTCAATTGTTTTGAGCAGTGGTTTACTATTTTCTTTAGTTGGTATATCAGTTTCGTCTGTTGAACACGAAGAGATAGTGAGCAATAAAAGTCCAATTATAATTATTATCTTTTTCACTTAATTTTAGTTTTAGAAAAGTGTGGCTAAACCTTTGTTCAATATTTAATGCATGAATTTACGGTAAACGAAACTACAATAAATAAAGATATGGTAACACTGATTTTGATAGTTTGGTTAATTTAAATTTTGAGAATAGTTTTATGTTTATATAATACCATTTGCACAATCTATTATAGTAAATTACTTAGATACGTATTTAATTAAAACTGTAAAACGAGAAATTTGTAGACGGAACTCTAGAGAGTGCTTTGTTATAAGAAAAGAGCACAAGTGTTTTAATCTAAAATTTTAAGTACAATGATATCAAGTATTTTTATCGACGAACGACATCGCCATTGTATTTCAAAGGGTATTTTTCCCTTTAAACGATTTATGTGTTATTTCGGACATATTGTTATATATTTTTGTCCTTATATTGTTAAATACCACATTAATAAACATATGAAAGAAATATTTAGTTCTACTTATAGGATAGGCTATCTTGACGGATATTCAATGGGTTTAAATCCACATGAATCATCTGAAGGTAATACGGATACTGCATTTAGTGCGGGTTTTAAATCCGGACGGTTAGATTATGAAAACATGAATGGTTTAATTTGTTTCGGAATTCCGCAACGAATTGTGACTGAAAAAATTTTAGAAGACTTTCTCATCGCTGGTATGTTAGGTTTTGATATCGATGCTGATGGCTACACAGCGAATCAAATTAATGTAATTTCAAAATGGTATGAAAGTGGTATTGAAAAATATGAGCCCAATCAGTATGCTAATCTTTCAGCATTACTTAATGAGAACGAAATCAAAATGAACCAAGAAATTTAAGGTATATTTTAAATAGTTAAAAACAAAAAAACCGTAATAACGCATGCGTTATTACGGTTTTTTTATGCCTTATTCTCTCTTCTTAAGCTAATAAGAACAAGAAAATTAATGGAAATAGGATTCCCGCTACTGCTAGTTTCCATCCACGCTGTTTCCAACTAAATTTACCTGCTTTTACCATTATTGTTCCGCTTAGAGCAATGATGATTAGACTTAGGGCGAAAATATCTGAATAATAAATCCAGAAATTAGAAGTGTTTTTGTGCAGACTCATCGACTGACTAATGATTGGTGTTTTTAAGAAAGAAACGATTTCACCTTTGCCAGTTTTCATGTCTATTTCGACATCATGTTTTTCAAATGAAATTTTCAGGTTTCCTTTTTTAACATTGTGACGGCGAAACTTGTCGTCTATTCCTAGTTTCGTACCTAAATCTTTAGCAAATTCTTCATTGATTTCGCTCTCTTTGGGCAGGGTAACTTCAATAAGTTTAGTCTCAGTTGTATATTTTTCAGGATGCCACATGTCGCGGTGATTCATCATAAGTCCTGATAAAGCAAAGGAAACGATGAGTCCAATATAGAAGTAACCTAAATCTCTATGTAAATTTCTGAAGGTCTTTTTTTTCATTGTAAGTGTTGAATTTGTATTTGCGAAAATAATATATTCCTATTTATAAAAGAAAAAACTTTTCTCTGTTTTTCAATAAGTGGTCATTTAGAAAAAACTTTTTTAAATAGTTTGTTTTAAAATTTATATTTTAAGGAAGTTAGTACTTGACGTGGCGCAATTGGGTTTACACTGTAGTTTTCATGAACGGTATAGTCTAATACGTTTCCTATGTTAGATAATTTACATAACACAGAGAATTTGCCCCATTCATAACCGGCAGATATATCTACAGTAGTGTAATCATTTATTGGTACTTGTCTATCTCTAAGAGTCGCAACTTGAGTATCTGGGTCAATTAAGATTTGGTTGTTCCATCCAGCTACACGATTTCCTATGTAATTTGCTGATGATCCAATTGAGAGTCCTTTTAATATTCCTGATGGCAAGGTGTAGAAGAAGCTTAGGTTAGCCGTGTTTGCTGGTGTTCTTGCTAGACGGTCTCCTACAATAAAGCTTCCGTTACCACCTGAAGTTTTTGTGTAGCGCATGTCATTATAACTATATCCTGCCATTAAGCGCAGACCTTCAGTAGGTCGAGCCGTGATATCCAGTTCTACTCCTTTACTTTTTGTAGCTCCACTTAAGACTTTTATACTTGAATCAGTATTGTTTGATCCATCTGCTTTAAATTCGGCAGTTTGGGCTAAGTTGCTATTTTCAATTTGGTACAAGGTGATGTTAGTACTCAACACTCCTTGCCAGAAATCTTTTTTGATTCCCAATTCATATTGGTCAATTAAAGAAGGTTTAATTACTTTTAGGTCGATCGTTGTACCAGAGTTTGGAGTAAAAGAATTAGAGTAACTAGCAAATAAGGCCATGTCTTGAGTAGGTTGATATACAAGCCCTAACTTAGGAGTAAAAGCTTGGTCAATACGTTTTGTATCAGTTGTAACCGTAGTTGGCGTTTTAGTTAAATCATAAGTTTCAGCTTGAGCTTCTTGCCATGACCAACGCAATCCTGCCAACACTTTGAATTTGTCAGTAAGCGAAATTAAATCCTGCGCATAAATTCCAAAACGATTTGTGTCCGTTTTTACTATTTTGGTATTTGTTGCATCTGGAATGGCGCCACCTTGATCAAAATTATCAAAATCAAAAATATTACCGCTACCATAAGTTTTCGGTGAGAAGTTATAAGTATATGCTTGAGCATAAGAACTCTCAAAATCAACACCTGTATATAGTTGGTGTTTTATATTTCCAGTATTGAAATTTCCTTGTAAGCTGATTTGCTGTCCAAGTATTTGTTCTAGGTTTTTATTTTGTCCTAATGGCCTTTCCCAGTAGCCATCATCTGTTGGTTGGATACGCTCTGTACCTTTTGATGTTCTGTTATAGTTTTGAAAAGAAGAGTTGAAGTTTAATTTCCAGTCGTCGTTAAATTCATGTTTTACTAACCCTGAAACGCTGGTTTGTCTTGTTTGCCCGTTAGACCATGTGGCACCTAAATAAGTGTTTCTAGGTACATCAGCAATTTCTTTCCCAGTCATTCCAGTTCCAAAATCAGGAGTCCAATCGTCGCGTAAATAATCTCCTTGCAATATAATTTCCGTTTTGGTACTTACTTTAAATAGTACCGATGGGTTGACATAATAACGTTCTTTTTTTACAACATCTCTAAAGCTTTCTGAGGTTTCGTATGAACCTGTGAATCGGTAAGCGATAGTACTATTTAAAGGACCATAAAGATCAATAGATGGTTTGTAGAAGGCATTGCTTCCCATTTGAATGCTAATTTCTCCGCCGCTCTTGAAAGAAGGTTTTTTTGTAACCATATTCAAGATCCCTCCTGGGGCTACATTTCCAAATAATAAGGCAGCGCTTCCTTTAAGTACTTCTATTCTTTCCAGAGAAGATACTTCTGGAAGGGAACCATTACTAAAACGGAAACCGTTTTTAAACATATTATTAGAAGACATATCGTATCCGCGAGACCAGAATGATTCTTGGGCACCACCACGGGCTGAACCAACATAGACACCATTAACATTTCGAATAACATCGCTCAACCGTACCGCTTGCTGTTGTTCTATAATATGGTGTCCTACTATTTGAATACTTTGAGGTAGATCTATTGACTTTATATCCAGACCTGATAAAACGGTTTCTTTCTTCTTGTTAGGAGTTTGCTTGATTTTAATCACTAATTCCTTCAGGGTCGTGATGTCTTCAATTAATCTAAATTCTACAAAATTTGTTTGGTTGGTCAAAACTTTAATCTCTTTGGATTGTTTTTTCATGCCAACCCCCTCAAGTGTTATAGTATGGTTTCCTGTAGGGAAATTGGCGAATTTAAATTCACCATTGGCATTCGTTTCAGTTGTTTTTGCTTCCTTACCTAACTTAATAGCTATTCCTGGAAGCGGAAACCCATCAGTAGAAAGTATTTTTCCTTCGATGATTCCGTGTTCTTGCGCGTTTATATAAAGTGAAGTAAATAATAGGATGAATAGGATTCTAATTCGAGTGCTCATAATTGTTTATTTGGAATGATTAAAAATAAAAAAAGGATCATTTTTTTACTATAACTGCTGCTTTTTATTCTTTTTTTTATTTCGTCCCCACCAAATAAAAAATCCAGTTACTGGTAGCGTGGCAATGAGAAGACTAATTAGAAACGCAAATATTTTTCCGGCTAAGCCAAAGATGCCACCTGTATGAATGTCGTAATTTAATTTCATTAGCTTATCAGCATTATCAGTGTCTTTTAAACGTCCCCAAAGATGGTTTACCTCAATTTCTTCTAACGTAAATTGATCAAAATAACGGTAGTCAATGGTGCCGTAAGTAGCTTTTTTGGAATTGGCATTGGCAGCAATTGACGAAGTAGGACTTTCTGGAGGATGTACTTCTATGGATTCTGCTTCGGGATATTCACTTACCATTTGTTTCCAAACTATATCTAATGGGTTTTCAATTGTACCCTTAGTCGTATTTATCTTTGATGCGGGTTCTTCATATAATAGGGATTTTTCACCTCCCATTACTGTATAATAAGAGAATGCAAACCATTGAAAGCCCCAAACCAAGCCCGTAACAGCAAAAATAAATGCAATTATCAAAACATAGAAGCCGGTAACATTATGTAAATCATAATTTTTTCTCTTCCATTTCATTCCCTTTTTCCACTTCAAAGAGAAGCGTTGTTTGGCAGCATTTTTATTTTTTGGATACCAAAGTATAAGCCCAGAGATAATCAATAGTATAAATAGCAATGTAGCACTGGCTACTACAACTTGACCAATGGCGTCCGGAAGCCATAAATAAAAGTGGCCATCTAAGATAAAATGAAAGAATCCTTCTTCGTTATTGATTGTTTTGATCACTTTTCCAGAATACGGATTTAAATACGTTGTGTAATAATAACTGGGCTCATAATGAAAAAATATAGCTTCTACGGCATCTGTTTTTCTATTGTACTTTAAGGCATGCAGGGTTTTTCCAGGAAGCTGTTTCTGGGCAATTGCTAGTAGTTTTGATGGAGGTAAAAAAGGAGATTGCTGTTCTGTTACAAATCGGTAGTCTTCAGTTAGGTTTTGAATTTCTTCTTGAAAGGCGTATAAACATCCAGTAATAGCAATGATAAAAACGATTATTCCTGAGGACAATCCTAACCATAAATGCAATACGCTTATTGCTTTTTTAAAACTCATTTTCATGTGATGTAACAATTAAAATAACTCCGCTTGAAATGAACGGAGTTATATGTGATTGATAGTTTTTAAAATTTATAGGCTACAGTAACCCTAGCATTAGTACCTGCCTCCGCTTGCCAATAATACATGTCGGTATAGCTGTAATATCCTCCTGAGTACAAATATTTGTTCAGAATATTATTGACAGTAAGGTTTATAGTTACTTTTTTTCTTTGATAGGACAAGCCTCCATCAACGCGGAAATAATCTGGTAAGCTGGCTGTATTTCCTGTTGAAATGAACCAAGGTGCTCTTTTTACCTGATATTGATACCCTAATGAAACACCAACTCCGCTCAACGTTCCTTTATCTATTTTGTAATTTAACCAAGCATTTTGAATGTGCTTAGTACTTCCTGGAACTTGCGTTCCTATGAGAGAAGCGTTGCTATCTTTAGTTGTTTTTCCTTCTGTAAACGCATAGTTTAGGATAAGGTCTAAATTATTAAAGATTTGACCTCGAATATCTACTTCAAAACCTTTTACTTTTTGCTGTCCGCTTTCTCTGCTATATTGCATTGCTGCAGTAGAGTTTTCTAAATCGGCAGTAAGCACGTTGTTTTTTGTGATCTGGTATACAGATACAACTGAATTCCATTTCCCGTTCAACCAGTCTCTTTTTAAACCAAATTCGATGTTTTCACCCGTCTCAGGATTAAAGGAATTCCCTTGCCAGTCAGCGCCATAATTTTCATTAAATGATTGATCGTTTACAAAATAGGCAGATGTATTTTTATTAAAGGAATAGCTTAAGCCTACCCTTGGTGTAAACCTGCTGTTTTTAGTATCTCCAGAGTAATAGTTAGCTGCTTTAAGAATAGTATATCTTCCTGCTAATGTCAATCGTAGTTTGTTGTCAAGGAAACCTAATTCATCTTGTACATACAGCGCTTTATAATTATTTTGGTATTTTACTCCTCTGTCTTCAAGATTCTTACTTCTGTCAAAAGTAGGAGAGGCAGCTAATGTTCCGTGTACCGGATTGTAGATGTCTAGATCTGGCATGCTAAAGTATTGCACCCAATCGTGATAAAATGTTTTATCGCTTAGATCAATCCCGGATAAAATTTTGTGAGAGACGGCTCCAGTTTTTACTTCACCATTTACATACGCTTGTCCCACATAGATTTTTCCTAAAATATCCCAAATGCTTCCGGCACGTTTAAGGATCGCTTCATTAGTACTATCAAAACCATTAGGCCACAAAGAAAGCCCTTCTTGCTGGTAGTTTAGGTAAGAAGATTGGGCTGTAAATTTCCAGGTATCATTTATTTTATGTTCTACAATGGCAAGAATATTTCTTTCTGTCATTTTTGTAGGATCTAGATTAGCTTCAGATGTTGTGAAGCTTCTAGGTAAATCAGCATAGCCTTTATGTGAATAAGAATAATTAGAACCAACTGCATTTACTTTAGAGAATTGTTGTGTGTATTCTAATGTTACTGCTGTTTTGTCTGAAAACAAATATTTTAAAACAGGTGCAAAACTATAGCGGTCATTAAAATCAAAATCACGGTAGCTGCCTTTCTTTTCTGCCATTACATTAACTCTATACAGTAATTTTCCATTATTAGTTAATTTCCCGTCAAAATCTAATGTACCTCTATACATATCAAAGCTTCCTAAAGTTAAACTTGCTTCCCCTTTAGTGCGTCCGCTAGGTTTTTTAGTAACTACATTATAAAAACCACTCGGGTTTCCGTTGGCCAACATAAAACCAGCTGGACCTTTTACAAATTCGATACGTTCTACCATGCTCATGTCTTCCGTAAGTGGACCCCATGTTGAACTGATGTTCATACCATTTCTAAATGCAGCAACTTGACTACCTCTCATAGTAATATTGGCATAATTATCCCAATGCTCTACTCTGGTAGCTCCACTGACGTTGCGAGTAACGCCTTCCAACATGTTAAAAATTTGTTGGTCATTAATCAGTTTACCAGTAATTACTTGGATGTTTTGGGGAATCTCAATAATAGGGGACTGTAGTCGTAATGAAGAGGAGATTCTATTGGTTTTGAAAGCACTTTTATTACTTAAAATAATGACTTGATTCAATTCGGTATTTGATAAAGAAAGTTTAATGTTAACAATTGTTGTTTCTTTATTGGTAATTGTTACCTCTTTCTCAATATCGTTATTTCCTATTAAGCTTACTACTACGATGTGTTTTCCTGCTGTTAGGTTTTTAAGAATAAAGAAACCGTCATTATCAGTGATTGTGGTTTTGTTTTCCCCTTTCAGCTGTATAGAAACCCCTTCGGCTGCCTTGCTGGTATTGGTTAAGACTGTTCCTTTTATGGAAGCAGTTCCTTGCTGTGCAAACATGGAGTTTAAAGAAATTATGTATAAGCTAAGGAGAAATAAGAGGTTGTGTACTTTTTTATGCAAATAGATCATGGTAAAAATTAATTAAAGTTAAAGATTATTATTATTTAGATTTAATAAGAATAGTGCAAATCTATATTTTAATTTTTATTTAACAATAACTATTTAGATTAAATAAAAATAAAGTTTTTAACGAAATGGATTACAGTTATTTAGAACATAAAAAAAACCTTGCTAGAAGGCAAGGTTTTAGTAAGGAGGTTTAATTTCGTATTTAATCCGTGGTTGATTGTGTTTTTGAAAAACTAGGCTTCGCTGACGGCATGCTTCAAAGTGCTGGGGCAGGTTCCTGAAAAAGCGTATCTAAAAAAGTCAAGAAGAGCTTGTTTTGGGTTTATTAATAGTTGCTTTTTACCGATTTTCGGTTCCAATAAATTAAATATAATGTGGGAACAATAAAGGGAGTAATCCAATCAATTCAATTCCGTCAAAAAATGCCTGAATGGAAATTAAAATCGTAATAGATTGTTCCATTCTAATTTTATTCATGCTCTATCATGCAAACTTTTTGGATAAGTTGATTTTATTAAAATTTTATTTCACAACATCAAAGTATTATTAATGAGTAGCTTAGTACATGAAATTATTCCTCTTGTTTAATATAATGGTACAAAAAAAGTCTATAGAATACGGCCCTAAAGTTAGTTTGTAAATTGTATAGTGTAGCGGGGCATTTTTAGCTGTTTTCTTTCAGAATTTTATAAACCAATTCTTTAGTTGGTTTTTGGTCTTTCAATTTTTCTCTGACTATATCAAAAGTAACTTTAAAATCACATCCAGATTTATAATCGGTGCAACCGTAAGCTGTATTTCCTTTGATGACCGTTCCTTTTTGACATTTTGGACATGGCAAAGCATCAGATTGAGCTTTGTTTTTTGTTGGTGGAGTAGGAACAGCTATTTTTTTAGGTTCTAACTTGAGTTTGAAATTTTCATCAAAGCGTAGCAAACCTTCGACAGTTCCCGCATCTGTTTTAAACTCTTTTAAATTAACAGTAGACCCTTTTTGAAGTAAGCGTAAATATTGGTTCTCTGATATTTTTTTATCAGCAAAAGTATAAGGTAGTACAAAATCACAACCCGCTTTATAGCCGGAGCAACCATAAGCTGATTTCCCTTTTAAAAGTGTCGCTTTTTTACATTTCGGACAAACTTCTGCCGAAATTCCTGCTGCTTTCTTCTTCTCTACGGTAGCCTCTTGTTTTTGAATACTTCCGGCATGCGAAATATTTGCACGCTTGGTTTCACTGCGCACTTCATACACCAAAGCTTCTACCATGCGTTTCATATTGTTGATAAACGCAGCAGCGGTAAACGTTCCTTTTTCAATATCTTTCAACTGCTTTTCCCAAGACCCCGTCAATTCTGCCGACTTCACCATATCATTTTGAATGGTGTCAATCAATTGAATTCCTGTTGGCGTTGGTAATACTTGTTTTTTATTTCTTACAATGTACTGGCGTTTAAAAAGCGTTTCGATAATATTTGCTCGCGTTGACGGACGTCCAATTCCGTTTTCTTTCATCAGTTCTCGTAAATCTTCATCATCAACCTGTTTCCCTGCCGTTTCCATCGCGCGTAATAAGGTCGCCTCCGTAAACTGATTGGGTGCTTTAGTTTCTTTTTCTAAAAAGGAGGGTTGGTGCGGACCTTTTTCACCTTCAACAAAGTCAGGCAATAAATCAGCTTCTTTTTCTTTGGCGTCTGGGTTTTCAAAAACGACGCGCCATCCTTTTTTTAGAATTACTTTTCCAGTGGTTTTGAAGGACACATCAGCCGCTTTCCCTATTACGGTAGTATTCGCTACGGAACAATCATCATAAAAAACGGCAATAAAACGTTTGGTGATGATATCATACACCTGTTGTTGGTTGTATTGCAAGTTGCTCTGAATTCCCGTTGGAATAATGGCGTGGTGATCCGTTACTTTTTTATCATTAAAAACCTTAGTTGATTTTTTTATTTTTTTGCCTAAAAGTGGTTCGGTTAAAGCAGCATAATTCGTAAGGTTTTGCAAAATACCTGGCACTTTTGGATAGATATCGTTGGGTAAAAATGTAGTATCGACTCTGGGATAAGTGACCACTTTTTGTTCGTACAAAGTTTGAACAATTTTCAAGGTCTCATCTGCCGAAAAGCCAAACTTAGTATTGCAATAGACTTGTAAGCCCGTTAAATCAAAAAGCTTTGGTGCAAACTCATTCCCTTTCTTTTTTTCGATGGAAACAATCTCGAAATCACTTTCCTTGACTTTATTGGCTAGAAGTTCTCCGTCTTCTTTTTTCAAAAAACGACCTTCTTCGTAACTAAAAAGAGTTTCTCTATATAATGTTTGCAGCTCCCAATAGGGTTGCGGTTTGAAATTTTCAATTTCTTTCCAGCGATCTACAACCATCGCTAACGTTGGCGTTTGTACCCGTCCAATAGATAGTACTTGCTTGTAACCGCCATGTTTTACAGTGTACAAACGGGTGGCATTCATCCCTAATAACCAGTCGCCAATGGCTCTGGAAAATCCAGCGTAGTATAAATTATCGTAGTTGGCAGATGGTTTTAAGTTTTCAAAACCCTCTCTGATGGCCTCGGTGGTTAAGGAGGAAATCCATAGTCGTTGTACTTCGCCTTTATAATTGGCTTCATTCATCACCCAGCGCTGAATGAGTTCTCCTTCTTGTCCTGCATCCCCGCAGTTGATAACCAAACTCGCTTTATCAAATAAACTTTTTATAATTCTAAATTGCTTTTGAATCCCTGAATTTTCCACGACTTTGGTTTCGAATTTATCGGGAAGCATGGGTAGGTTGTTCAAATCCCAGCTTTTCCAATAGGATTTGTAATCGTTAGGTTCTTTTAAAGTACATAAATGCCCAAAGGTATAGGTTACCGCATAGCCGTTGCCTTCATAATAGCCATCATGTTTGGTATTAGCTCCTAAAACGGATGCGATTTCTCTTGCTACACTTGGTTTTTCGGCAATACAGACCTTCATTTTTCCTACTGATTTTGAAGGTGCAAATTAGGAATTTAGAAGTTGGTATGGAAATGAAATCTTCAGGAGTTATGAACGGGGATGGTTTCCCCACGAAGGAGCTATGTATGGAAGATGAATTAATTGGAGAAGAAGTCATACGACTAAAGTATTAAAACAAACGAGGTTTTATTCAAGTTCTATATTACGTGATTTAAGGACTCCGTTTTTCTTTATTTTTACCAAGTCATCAACATAAGTTCCCCTTATAGGAATTGCTTTGTTGTTTGTTATTTTGTAATATTCGGAAGGATATTCAGACTCGATCTGATTAGGTGATAATTTGGTAATATCAAACCAAACGGAGTCGTCAAATTTAATTTTTTGAGCTTGAATGATTTTTTCTTTTACGTTTTTCTCGTATTTATATGGATTTCCTGGGCTAGCCCATTTTCCGTTTTTTACTTTATATAGATCAAAGTATTGGTATTTTTCGTGATAAAGTTGTCCACAATATTCTCTCACAAAAAGTAAGACATTTTCATATTTACTAAAATTAGGAATGCCGTATTCATCAGTGGCCGCGAAATTTATTGTGTCTTTCTGATAATTCCCATAAATATTTTTTTCTATTTTGTACTCACTTTTATACTCACCGTTAAATCCATGTATAAAAATCACATCACAATAGTTAGGGCCTTTTTCGTATTTTATATCAATCTTTTTTCCAATAAAAACATAAAATTTTGATGGCTTTTCTTGTATACATTCAACATATGGAATACAAGGTTCTGGTTGCAATAGAATATTTATTTCGTTCCTTTTTATTAAATCAGATACTGCAAATTTTTGTGTAACGTAAGTCAATGAAGAGAAAAATAGTGAATCTGATGGTTTGGCTGAAATACTAAAAAAACCTGTAGAATAGGTATGTGTTACGTATCTTTTGTTTTTAGCTAGTTCGGGATAACTATCCCATTTTTTTGTAAGCTTAGCCATGTCTCTAAATTTTTTTAAAGTGTCATTCACTTGTACTGAAACGTATTTATTATTTTTTATATCAAATGAAACAATTCCTTCAATTTTAATTTCTTGAGCGGAGCAAATTATTGATAATGAATATAGTAACAAAAAATATATTTTTTTCAATATGATTTTTTTTAAAAGTTTATGACATGTAATCTGCGCTAGTATTAAAATAAAACATAAAAATTTTGTTTATATTCAAATTGAAAACTATCTAGAAATGAAAGGTCTTATTTATTTTAGCCAACCTTTTTTAATTCCAATAGTTGAGAACCATAGTAGAAAAATGCCGAAAACAATAACTAGTATAGGCATGATTTCTGTGCCGGAGCCATAGACTTCCTTGGCTTTTGTAAAAAAAAGAGTGTGAATCATTTGTGGTATAATGGCAAGAAGCGAAATAATAAATGCAGGTTTTGCCCATTTTTTCTTCATAAGTAATCCAATGCTACCAATAATTCCTCCGAAAACAGCAAAGGCAAAGGCAATGAATGTCCAAAGTGGATAACTGTTATACAACTCTTGTTCGGCTAGAGGTAATGCTTTCAACGCTTCACCAGTCATTGTAAGTTGTTGAAAAAAGGAGCTTACACCCATTAAATTCCAAAGTAAAGAGAATGATGCTACTGCCCAAAACCACTTTGGGATTTTTGTTTTTTGATTTTCCATTGTTATTATTTTATGAGTTACTTGGTGTTTTTTTGTTAGAAACAATAACGAAGTTATGAAAATTATTTTTTTTAATAAGGTCTAAAAATACAAATGGAATGCGTCTTCTTTTATTTGACAAGTAATTTGCTAATCCAATTAAGGCAATCTACTGGATCCATTATTGACCAGGAATGTGGATGTTTACTTCCGTCTAATTTAAAACCTTTGCCATAGCTGATAATTACATTTGCATCTTCATTTCCCATAATCTTTAGGCTATTCACCATTGCTATGATATCAGTTCCATTCCAATCATACAAATCACGATGGCGTTCCTGCATTAGCCACTCCACATCAAAATCAGTATACATTCGCAATGGAATGTTTTTTAAATATTTTGCGTTTCCACCCTCTTTTGCACCATAGGAATAGATTGATGCTGCTATGTATTTTTCTGGATTTTTATAAGGTGTGCCGTATAATTTTTTATATCTCTCGATTATCCATTTTCCTTCACTAACTCCTACTTCATTATAATTTCTTTCAATTTCTCTTTCACAATATTCATACAGATGCGCTTTATCCACTGGACTGTCTAAAGCAAAAACTCCTTTGGGCACTAGAAAAGTGGTACCTGGATATTGAACTGTTTTTTCGGCATAACTTAAGGAAATCATTCCTCCATTAGACAAGCCTCCTAAAATAAAATTATCTTTAGAGACATGATAATCCTTTACTATCTCATTAAAAATTTTGTCTAAGAGGTTAAATTCAGCAGTTCTATTTTCTGTTCCAAAATTAATAGAAGGAATAAGTACTAATAAACCTTTCTCAACCGCAAGTTGAGGCAGTTTGATCTGTTTTAATAAATTTTCAGTAGTCTCACCTCCTGAAGGTAGAATTACAAGAACACCTTTAATTTCAATTTTTGGGACTAATTTCAGATAATATAAAGTTGTTGAATCTCCGTCATTTATATACAGATCAGTTGTATCACAGTCTTTAAGAATGACTTTTTCCATCTCTTGACCATAAGATAGTGTCATTGTCAATAGTAGTAGTAACGATAAAAGCTGTTTCATTTTTGAGTTTGTATTTAAATAAGCGATAAAGTCGAGTTCTACAAGACCTTCTCGAAAGCAAAAATAGTATTATTAGGATGCACAGCGATCGTGACAATTAAGATGGAATACTTCGGATAGCAGATTTTTTCACAGCCTGACGTCCTGCTGCTTTGAGATGGCTGGGAAA